>ERZ791801.2080-NODE-2080-length-10836-cov-2.765884_pt1 | contig 10836 bp, 6 predicted proteins | sample MGYA00510309_ERZ791801 | MGnify/ENA primary metagenome ERZ791801 (study PRJEB30046, sample SAMN00791979) | human gut metagenome | study: EMG produced TPA metagenomics assembly of the A metagenome-wide association study of gut microbiota in type 2...
AGCCGTATTTACGACCTGAGCGGCTACCGCTGGGGCGACGCGGACTGGATGGAGGCACGCAAATCCTACGACCCGTACCACAGTCCGGTGAACATCTACGAAATGCACCTTGGCTCGTGGCGGCGGCACAAGGATGGCACGTTCCTGACGTATACGGAGATTGCCGAACAGCTCGTGCCGTACCTGAAAGAAATGGGCTACACGCATGTGGAGTTCATGCCGGTGATGGAGCATCCGCTGGATATGTCGTGGGGCTATCAGGTGTCCGGCTACTATGCGGCGACGGCGCGCTTCGGCGAACCGAAGGAACTGATGGCGCTCATTGACGCGCTGCATCAGGCGGGCATCGGCGTACTGCTGGACTGGGTTCCCGCGCATTTCCCGCGCGACGCAATGGGACTGCGCCGCTTCGACGGTACGCCCTGCTACGAGCATCCCGACCCCCGGCGCGGCGATATGCCGCAGTGGGGGACGCACATGTTCGACTATGCGCGCGGCGAGGTCAACTCGTTCATGCTCTCCAACGCCTGCTTCTGGCTGGAATGGTATCACGCCGACGGGCTGCGTGTGGATGCGGTCACGTCCATGCTGATGTACGACTTCTGCCGTGAGCCGGGGCAATGGCTGCCCAACAAGTACGGCGGGCACGAGAATCTTGATGCGATTGCCTTCCTGCGGCGGATGAACGAAACCGTCTACCGCGATTTCCCCGGTGTGATGATGGTGGCGGAGGAATCCAGCGCCTATCCGATGGTCACGCGCCCGATTTATCTGGGCGGGCTGGGCTTCGGGTTCAAGTGGAACATGGGCTGGATGAATGATATGCTGGCGTATATCAAGCTCGACCCGGTCTACCGCAAGTATCACCACGACAAGCTGACGTTCTCGCTGATGTACGCCTTCTCGGAGAACTACATCCTGCCGTTCAGCCACGACGAGGTGGTGCACGGCAAGCACTCGATGCTGGACAAGCAGCCGGGCGACTTGTGGAAGAAATTCGCGGGACTTCGCGCGCTGTATGGCTACACGATGGCGCATCCGGGCAAGAAGCTGCTGTTCATGGGCGGCGAGTTTGGGCACTTCATCGAGTGGAAGTACGACGACCAGCTGGACTGGTTCCTGCTGCTGTACGAGAATCATCCGCAGGTGCAGCAGTGCTGCAAGCGCCTGAACGAAATCTACCGCACGACGCCCGCGCTCTACCAGATTGATGACAGCTGGGACGGCTTCCAGTGGATTCAGGCGAACGACAGCGATAACTCCATCGTTGCGTTCCTGCGCACGGATAAGCGGGGCAACTCGCTCCTGTGCGTGACGAACTTCACGCCTGTGTTCCATCCGCAGTACCGCATCGGGCTGCCGCAGATGGGTACGCTGACGGAGTGCTTTAACACCGACCGCAAGGAATACGGCGGCTCGAATCAGTACAACAACTGGGCGATTCGCACGGAAGAAGAGCAGCTGCAGGACTTCCAATACAGCTGCGATATCTGCGTGCCGCCGCTCGCGACGGTGTACTTCACCTATCAGCGCGACCCGCTGCCGGAGAAGGCGAAGAAAGCGCGCGTTATCCCGGAAATCGCGGATGTGCCGCCAAAGAAAGCATCCAAAACGGCAAAGAAACCGCAGCCCCTGCCGGAAAAGTCCGCCGGCAAAGCCAATTCCATTTCCATCGGCTGAATCGGCGCTCGCCGCAATCAGGGGAGGAGCGAAAGCGCTGTTTCACATACATCACCGTGCCACCTGATGCACCGAGGGCGGCGCGAATCCTGCACGGTCGGTGCGCTTCGCAAGAAACAAGGATGAAGGAGCGTGTTCTCATCATGAAAAAGAAGACCTGTGTTGCCATGCTGCTGGCAGGCGGACAGGGCAGCCGTCTGGGTGTCCTGACTAAGAAGGTGGCAAAGCCGGCTGTTCCCTACGGCGGCAAGTACCGCATCATTGACTTCCCGCTGTCCAACTGCACCAACAGCGGCATTGACACCGTGGGTGTGCTGACGCAGTATATGCCGCTGGAACTGAATTCCTATATCGGCTCCGGCGCACCGTGGGATTTGGACTTGTCCACCGGCGGCGTGTTCGTCCTGCCGCCCTATCAGACGGGCAAGACGGGCGACTGGTATCGCGGCACGGCAAACGCCATCTATCAGAATATGGCGTTTATCGAGCAGTATGACCCGGATTACGTCCTGATTCTCTCCGGCGACCATATTTATAAGATGGACTACAACGCCATGCTGCAGTACCACATCCGCAAAGGCGCGGATGCGACGATTGCTGTGCGCCCTGTGCCGTGGGAAGAAGCGAGCCGCTTCGGCATCATGAATACAGACGCGGACGACAACATTGTTGAATTTGAAGAAAAGCCCAAGCAGCCCAAGTCCAACAAGGCGTCCATGGGCATTTACATCTTCTCGTGGGCGAAGCTCCGCGCGTACCTGACCGCGGACGAGGCGGACAAGACATCCGCCAACGACTTCGGCAAGAACATCATCCCCGCGATGCTGAACGACAAGCAGGTCATGGTGGCATACAACTTCGAGGGCTACTGGAAAGACGTTGGCACGATTGAATCCCTGTGGGAAGCGAACATGGACTTGCTCAGCGTGCCCATGCCGATTGACCTGCATGACAAGAAGTGGCGCATCTACGCCAAGAATCCGGGCCTTGCGCCGCACTACATCGCCAAGGGCGCTGTCGTGAGCGATTCGCTGGTTACGGAAGGCTCGGAAGTCTACGGCTCTGTGCAGCACTCCGTGATTTTCGCAGGCGTGACCATTGAAGAGGGTGCAAGCGTCATTGACTCGGTTGTCATGCCCTATGCGGTCATCAAGCGCGGCGCGGTTGTCCGTCGGGCGATTGTGGCGGAGAACGCCGTGATTGGTGCGGGCTGCATGGTCGGCGAAGAGACGGGCAATATCGCCGTCGTCGGTCAGGGCGTCACCCTTCCCGCCGGTGTCAGCGTGACCGCGGGTCAGCAGGTGGACGAAAACACCAAATTCTGATAATCACAGCAGCGGAAAGGATGTAAGAAAATGAAAAACGTAATGGGTGTTATCTACACCGGCGAAAATGACGCCAATCTGCGCGAGCTGACCCTGACCCGCGCCATCGCGGCGCTGCCTGTGGGCGGCCGCTACCGCGTCATTGACTTCCTGCTGTCCTCGATGGTCAACGGCGGCATCAAGAACGTCGGCGTCATCATGCAGAAGAATTATCACTCCCTGATGGATCACATCGGCTCCGGCAAGGAGTGGGATCTTCACGGGAAGAATGACGGCCTCAAGGTGCTGCCGCCGTTCCTGACGCGCGAGAATGTTGGCGTGTACTCTGGTATGCTGGATGCGCTGCGCTCCAACACCAACTATCTCTCCCGCTCCAAGCAGGAGTATCTGGTGCTGAGCAACTCCACCATCATCTACAACGCGAATATCGCGGAGTTTGTGGCGTATCATCAGAACAGCGGCGCGGACATCACCATCATGTACACCGCCGATCCGAACATGCAGCGCGACGAACTGGGCTGCTATCTGGCGGTGGACGAAAGCGGCATGGTGACGGACATGGAAGTTGATCCGACGCATCCGAACCTGCCGCTGACGAGCATGGAGGTCGTCGTGATGAAGCGCGAGCTGCTGCGCACGCTGGTGGACAAGGGCGTGGCGCACGGCTATCATGACTTCAACCGTGATGTGCTGCTCCGCCTGGTGACGGAAGGCACGGCGCGCGTGAATGCGTGGGCGTACACTGGCCTGTGCTGGCGCATGGACTCCGTGCAGAGCTACTTCAAGTTCAATATGGATATGCTGGATACCCAGATTCGCCATCGTCTGTTCACGGCGGAGCTGCCTGTGTACACCAAGGTTCGCGACGAGATGCCCGCCCGCTATGGCGACAATGTGACCGTCGTCAACTCGCTGGTGGCGGATGGCTGCATTATCGAAGGCACGGTGGAAAACTCTGTGCTGGCGCGCGGCGTGCGCATTGCCCCCGGTGCGCATGTGAAGAACTGCATCATCATGCAGGATGGTCAGGTGCACAACGACGCTTCCATCGAAAACTGCATTCTGGACAAGCAGACGGTCATCAAGCGCAGCGCGCGGCTCATCGGCCCGGCGGCGTACCCGATTGTTATCGCGAAGAATGTTGTCATTTAATCCACGAATCGCCTAAATCGAATTGACGCGGTTCGGATTTGCAAACCGCGCCAATATGTGCTATACTATTGGTGCGGTTTGTTATTTCCCGTAATTTTTTTCCCTTGCCCCCGGCAGGAAATATTTCTGATGGAGGATAGAAACGATGAAGATTCTCTTTACGGCGAGCGAGTGCGTCCCGTTTATCAAGACCGGCGGTCTGGCGGACGTTGTCGGCGCGCTGGCGCCCGTTCTGGCGAAGCAGGGTCACGACGTGCGCGTGATGCTGCCCCTGTATGCGGCGGTGCCGAAGCAGTATGTTGACCAGATGACCCATGTGACCGACTTCGAGGTCGCGCTGGGCTGGCGTCGTCAGTACTGCGGCATTGAGCTGCTGGAAAAGGACGGCGTGAAGTTCTACTTTGTGGACAACAAGTTCTATTTCGGCCGTCCGTATATCTACGGCATGGGCGGCGACGAGTACGAACGCTTTGGCTTCTTCTGCCGCGCGGCGCTGAACGCCCTGCCGCTGCTGGACTTCCAGCCCGACGTGATTCACGCGCATGACTGGCAGTCCGGCATGGTGCCCGCACTGCTGAAAATTCAGTATGCGCACCTGCCGTTCTTCGCGAACATCAAGACCATGTTCACCATCCACAACCTGCAGTATCAGGGCGTGTTCGGCATCCGCGAAGTGCAGGACGTGCTGGGTCTGGGCGACAGCCTGTGGACGGACGACAAGCTGGAGTGCTACGGCTGCGCGAACTTCATGAAGGCTGCGCTGGTGTATTCCGACATCATCACCACCGTCAGCCCGTCCTATGCCGAGGAAATTCAGACGGCGTACTACGGCGAGCGGCTGGATGGGCTGCTCCGCGCGCGCAAGCATGAAGTGTTCGGCGTGCTCAATGGCATCGACATGGCGGATTACAATCCCGCGACGGACGCGCGCATTCCGGCGGAATATACCGCGGATGACCTGTCCGGCAAGGCAAAGTGCAAGGCGGAATTGCAGGAGAAGCTCGGTCTGACTGTTGACCCGAATGTGCCGATTATCGGCATGGTGGGCCGCCTGAGCAGCCAGAAGGGGCTTGACCTTGTGGACTACATCATCGGCGACCTGATGAGCGAGAATGTGCAGCTGGTTGTGCTGGGCATGGGCGAGAGCCGCTATGTCAACCTGTTCTCGTGGGCAGAGGGCGAGTTCAAGGGCAAGGTCGCGGCGCGGTTTGCGATGGACCACGCGCTGGCGCATCAAATCTACGCGGGCTGCGACATGTTCCTTATGCCAGTTCGAGCCGTGCGGCTTGAGCCAGCTGATTGCCCTGCGCTACGGCACAGTGCCGATTGTCCGCGAGACGGGCGGTCTGCGCGACACGGTGCTGTCCTACAACGAGTACACCGGCGACGGCAATGGCTTCACGTTCTTCAACTACAACGCCAATGACATGCTCAATGTCATCAACCGCGCCATCGATTACTACGAGAACCACAAGGACGTGTGGCAAACGCTCCAGCAGCGCGGCATGACTGGCGATTACAGCTGGACGAACTCCTCCAAGAAATATATGGAACTGTACGAAGGCTTGGTGAGCGGGCGTTTCGACCATGACTCCGCATCGAATCAGGAGAAGGCATCTTCTGACGACGACGCGGAGGCGAACCCAGTGGTCGTTCCATATCCGTATGAGAAGGAAGAACCCGTGAAGCCCAAGCGCGTCCGCCGCACGAAGGAGCAGATTGCGGCCGACAAGGCGGCGAAGGAAGCGGAGAAGGCAGCCAAGGAAGCCGCGAAAGCCGCCGAAGCGCCTGCAAAGCCTGTCCGCAAGCGCCGCACAAAGGCGGAAATTGAAGCGGACAAGGCGGCAAAAGCTGCTGCGGCGGAAGTGACCGCGGAAGCTCCCGCGAAGCCCGCCCGCAAGCGCCGCACGAAGGCGGAAATCGAGGCGGACAAGGCGGCGAAGGAAGCGGCAAAGGCAGACAAACCTGCACGCAAGCCGCGCGCGAAGAAAACGGAAACGCAGGAATAATCCGCATTATCCGACAGGCGTTCTGACCTGAACCCAACAGGTCGGAGCGCCTGCCTTTTTGTGCGTGACGGAAATTTCCAGCGCGGTTTGTTACAATCTGCATGACACGCCGGGCGCTTTCTGCTACAATGGAGGAGAAGTACCACCACAAGGAGGATTTTCCCGTGCAATTCCGATACCAGCGGGCGCTGTGCCTGCTTCTGATGCTTTTCCTGATTTTGTCGGCTGTACCCGGAACGTCCGGCTTACCCGCTGCGCTCGCCGAGGATACAGCGGATGTTGCCGTGCACTCCGCGCCGCTGGAGCGGAGCGCTGCTACACGCAACGGCATGGTGCGTGTGCGCCTGCTGTCCATTGGAAGCAATCCTGCGTCGCTCACAGTGACGGCAGTCGGCGCAATGGCGGTCAGCGGCGGGCAGACGATGGCGCTGGCGAATGGCGAGAAAGTCAGCATCAGCCACAGCAGCGCGACGGGCGAAATCCGCCTGACGCGGGGCGGCGAGACGGTCAGCATGGGGCGGGAGATGGCGCTCAGGCGGCGGCAGACGGACGGCGGATTCCGCATTGCACAGGCAAGAAGACCGCAGAATGTCTACCCTGGTGACCTGCACCTTGTGTCGAAGCTGGAAAGCGGGACGTACCGGCTGTACGTCGTGGCGAATGTGTACATCGAATCGTACCTCTATGGCGTCGTGCCGTATGAAATGGGGTCCTCCTCGGCATTGGAAGCCCTGAAAGCACAGGCGGTTGCGGCGCGGACGTACACCCTGCGCGCCATGAATGCGAACGCATCGAAGGTCTACGACGTTGTGGACACGACCGCTGACCAGGTGTACAACGGCAGTCCGGCGGAGCGCGACCGGGCGGCGGAGGCGGTGGACGCAACGCGCGGCATCGTCGCCATGAACGACGGCAAGCTGACCGGGACGTACTACACCGCGTCCAACGGTGGGCAGACCGAATCCGCCCGCAACGCGTGGGGCTCATCCGGCGTGAATTACCTGACGGTTAAGGACGACCCGTTCGACCGCATGAACCCGTACAGCAGCACGCGCAAGATGACGATTTACGCTGCATTTGCCCATGCAAGCCAGAATCAAAGCCTGACGCGACTATTGCAGGCGAAAGCGCCGAATGCGACGATTCTGCGCATCGAGGCCGTTACGCCGCACACGCCGAAGTACGCCGCACCCAGCCGCTTATATACGAAGCTGGATTTTGACGTGACGGCGCTTGTGAATGGCGAAACACGCCGACTGACGCTGACGTTCGACATTTTCAGCGAGCTGGAAAGCGCACTCAATCTGTCCATTAACACGACGAAAAACGAACTCTGGTCGGTCAAGGCAGATGGGGAGACGTTCGTGCTGACCGTCAGGCGCTACGGACACGGCATCGGCATGAGCCAGCGCGGGGCACAGCAGATGGCGAATTTAGGATATACATACGACCGGATTCTCGGCTTCTACTACGAGAACTGCGTGCGGATGCAGTACACCTTCACGCACACGATTCTGCCGCCCGTGGGCGACGCGCCCGTGACGGCGACTGAAGCCCCCGCGACGATTTCGCCCGCCGCGCCTAATCAGGCAATGGTGACGCTGGTGAATGTGGAGGACGTGCTGAACGTGCGCCTGACCGCCTCGGACAACGGCACACTGCTGACGACGCTGCCCGCCGGAACCGCCGTGACCGTGCTGGCAAAGGGCGAAAATTGGACGCTCATCCGCTTCGGGCGGATTGTCGGCTACGTCCGCACGGAAAATCTGACGTTCACCGGCACGCCGCCGACGCAGAGCGACGAAAACCCGACACCCATCACCCGCTGGGCGACCGTGACCGGCACGAATTCACTGAATCTGCGCGCGTCCGGCAGCTACGACGCGGCAGTGCAGTCCACCATCCCCGGCGGCGCGGTGCTGTGCGTGTTCGCGGTGGAGAACGGCTGGGCGAGCATACAGTATGGCGCGAAAACAGGATACTGCGCGGCGGAGTATCTCACGTTCAGCGATACTTATCCGGGCAAAACGAGCCAGACCGGGCGTTCTGCGATGGTCAGGACGGCGACAGCGCTTCGGGCGACCCCGTCTACTGCTGCAGTGGTGCTGATGAACCTGCCGCAGGGCGTTCAAATTGCCGTGCAGAGCAGCGACGGCAGCTGGTGCCGCGTGACGGCGGGCGGCATTGACGGCTATGTGCTGGCAAGCAGCCTTGATTTCAGCGCCGTCGGCATCGAATTGACGCCTGTGCCGACGACAAGCGGCGAACAGACCGCGATTGTCAATTCCACCGCCTCGACGCTCAACCTCCGGCAGGGCGCGGGCACAGAATACCCCGTGCTGGCGGAAATCCCGAAGGGAACGAGCATCATCGTCACGGCATACGGCGAAACGTGGTGTGCCGTTCGCTGGGGCAGCCTGACCGGGTACGTCATGACGCAGTACCTGCGCTTTGATGTGCCGACGGCGACGCCCACACCGGGCGGGACGCCCACACCGGGCGCAACGCCCGAACCGACGGCATCCCCCGAACCAAGCGAAGCGCCAACGCCTGTCCCAGCTGCGTCCGAACCGCCTGCGAAGGTGGAGGATGATGTGTCAGCTGGCAGCTACGTTGCGTGGGTGAGTGCGGACAATGCGCCGCTTCGTCAGGCGATGGCTGCGGATGCGGCAGTCCTGGCGACAATCCCGCGAGGAACGGAGGTGACAGTGCTTACACAGAGCGGCGATTGGTGCTATGCCGCGGTCGGGCAGATGACGGGCTATTTCACGGCGGATGCGCTCTCCTGCGAGCAGCCGGACGCGCCGCTGGGGCAGAAATACGTCAGCACAAAGTCGGATTCGCTGGCGATGCGGCAGTCGCCCAATACGGGCGCGGCGATTGTGCAGTGGCTTCCGCGCGGCGCACTGGTGACATTCATTTCGCAGGAAAACGGCTGGAGTTACATCCGCTACGGCGGCAAAGAGGGCTACTGCGCGTCGCAGTATTTGAGCGACAGCGCGCCCGGTGCGGTCGTCATCAGCGATACGCCGATTCTGGACGTGACGCTGGAAAAAGTGACTGGGTGGACGGCGAGCATCCGCCAGGCAGAAACGCTCTACCAGTGGTGCAGCGCCGATGCGCCCGAAACGGCGAAAGTCGAAGCGGATTTGGTGCTGACCGTGCTGGAAAAGGGCGAAATCTGGTGCCGTGTGCGGACAGAAGAAGGGGAGGAAGGCTATTGTCTGACAAGCCGATTGACGCTGATTGCGCCGGAAAACTGACCATCCTGCCCGGCGAACGGGTGGACGAATTGCAGCAGGCGGGGCTGCGCATCCTGCAAAAGGAGCAGGGATTCCGCTTCGGCATGGATGCCGTGCTGCTGTCGAGCTTCGTGCGGGCGGAAAGCCGCGACCGCTGTGCTGATTTCGGCACGGGGACGGGTATCCTGCCGCTGCTGCTGGCAGGCATGGGGCGCGCGAAAAGCGTCGATGCGTTTGAAATTCAGCCGGATATGGCGGATATGGCGCGGCGGAGCGTGCGGCTCAACGGGCTGGAACATATCATCCGCATCCACGCTCTGCCGGTGGAGAGTGCCGACGAGGTGCTTGCGCCCGGAAGCATCGACGTAATTGTGTGCAATCCGCCGTATGGGCATCATGGCACGACACTGCCGAATCCGGCGCAGACGCTGTCCTTGGCGCGCCATCAGCAGAAAAGCGGGCTGACGGCGTGGTTCAAGATGGCGTATCATCTGCTGCGCGGCAAGGGGCGGATGGCGGTCATCTATCCGGCGGCGCGGATGCTGGAAGTGATGAAGGACATGGAGAAAGCCGGACTTGCGCCGAAGCGGTTCCAGCTGATTTACCCCTCGGCGCAAAAGGCGGCGAATCTGGTGATGATTGAGGCGCTCAAGGATGCGCGCCCGATGCTGCACCCTGAACCGCCGCTGATGATTTACGAGCCGGACGGCACACTGACCGCGCCGCTGCGGAAGATTTACGCCATGGAGCGTGCATCAGGGGTTCATGCGGGCGACGGCGAAATTCAGCACGCCCGCGAACGTCACCCACAGCAGGTACGGCACGAGCAGCCATCCGGCAAGGGGCTTCTGCCGCCCGAACTGCACCGCCATGATGAAAATCAAGCAGAGCAGGAGAATCAGCCAAAAGAAGGAAAGCCCAAGCGCTTTCAGAATAAAGAACAGCACGGGCCACATCAGGTTGACGGCTAACTGGGCGATATACAGCCCCAGCAGCAGAAAACGGTCGCGCCCCTGCGCGCGCAGGACGAGCCACATGCAGTACGCCATCAACGCATAGAGGATGCTCCAAACGATGGGGAAGAGCCAGCCCGGCGGCGCAAAGCCGGGTTTGTTCAGAGCGTGGAAGAAGTCCATGCCGTCGCGGGTGAGAAAGCCGACGAGCGCCCCTGCGCCAAGCGTGGCGGCTTCCAGCGCGACGAGTGAACGCCAAGTGGCCTTTTTGCCTTGCTGCGTCAAAGTTATCGCCTCCTATGACACGGATAGCCTATGTCATCAGGCAGCGCGGCATACAGGAAAGAAGCGGAGGAAACACAGATTATGGGAAGCGTTTTGGTCATCGGCGGCGGTGCAGCGGGATTGGCGGCGGCGATTGCGGCGGCGGAATGCGGCGATACGGTCACGGTGGCGGAAAAAATGGATCGCGGTG
>ERZ791801.2088-NODE-2088-length-10805-cov-4.552930_pt1 | contig 10805 bp, 9 predicted proteins | sample MGYA00510309_ERZ791801 | MGnify/ENA primary metagenome ERZ791801 (study PRJEB30046, sample SAMN00791979) | human gut metagenome | study: EMG produced TPA metagenomics assembly of the A metagenome-wide association study of gut microbiota in type 2...
TCCGGCTCGTAGGGCATGGTGTCGGAGCGGATGACGCCGTCCTTCAGGGTTACGATGCGGGTGGCGTAGCGCTCGGCCAGCTCCGGGTTATGGGTGACCATGACCACCAGACGGTCCCGGGCCACCTCCTTGAGCAGCTCCATGACCTGGATGCTGGTTTCACTGTCCAGTGCACCGGTGGGCTCGTCGGCCAGCAGGATGTCGGGGTTGTTCACCAGTGCACGGGCAATGGCCACACGCTGCATCTGGCCGCCGGACATCTCGCTGGGATGCTTGTGCAGCTGGTTGCCCAGACCCACTTCCTCCAGTGCCTCGGTGGCGCGGCGGCGGCGCTCGGCCCCGGAAATGCCGGAGATGGTAAGGGCCAGCTCCACGTTGGCCAGCACGGTCTGGTGGGGGATAAGGTTGTAGCTCTGGAACACAAAGCCGATGGTGTGGTTGCGGTAGGAGTCCCAGTCGCGGTCGGTGTACTTTTTGGTGGAGATGCCGTTGATGATCAAATCGCCGCTGTCATACCGGTCCAGACCGCCGATAATGTTCAGCAGGGTGGTTTTGCCGGAGCCGCTGGGGCCGAGGATGGCGACGAATTCGTTATCACGCAGGTTCAGGCTGACATTGTTCAGCGCATTCTGCACGAGATCGCCGGTCTTGTACTGTTTGCAGATCTGTTTGATTTGTAGCATGTGTGTGCCTTTCTGGGGAAAAGGTTCCGGCCGGGGCCGGAGAGGTGAGGAACGGACAGCCGTGCCGCTGCGGGCCAAAAGGCGCGCAGACTGCACAGAAGAATCGAGATGATTTTAGCAAATCTATATGAAAAAACTGTGTATGGAAAAGAAAATGTTTCCGGAAGCGGAAGCAGAAATTCTCTGTTCTGGCCGGGTCAGAGAGGAAAAATTTCCCAACCCGGCGGCAGGGGTTGCAATCCTGCGGCGTTCGTGTTATTGTAAGGGTACTGAAAAAAGCCGTGCAGACCATCCGAAACGATGAAAATACGGTGCGGCACAGGCAACATGATTTGCAAAAACGTCGGAAAGCAAAACAACACGACGCAAAATCGAACAGAAAAACAGTCTGACACTTTTAGACACTTTTTCAGGGTTGAATGGTTCCTTCCTGCTCCATACAATAAAAAAGGAAAAACAAGGAAATGCACTAAAAACGTCGCAATGCCTTGTAGCAAGGAGGAATTTCTATGGAACGTACATTTTCACCCATGGTCCGGCAGTTTTCTGCCATCGCCGGGTTGCAGCAGGCATATACGCTGGTTTACTCCCTTGACCCGGACGGCGAAACCGGCTGTCGCCTGACGCTTTGCCGTACTGGCAGCAGCCAGCGCATGGACAGCAAGTATATGGCCGTTGCACCGGAGTTTGGCTACCGTGTTTTGCAATATCTGTGTGAGAATGGCGTTCAGCCGGAGATCTGGCAGGACGTGGTGGCAGAGCTGGATGCGGCACAGCAGACCGAACAGGAAGGCGGCGCGTGGCGTGGACAATGAGCGGACGGCAGATGTGCTGCAGGTCGCCCTTGCAAGCTATGACCGCAAGGAGCTTCGGGTACAGAAAAACTATCTGGAAGAACAGAACCCAGTGCTGGCCTGTACCTGCTTTCTGAACGGACACAAACTGCTGCAGGAGCTGCAGCAGGGCCACAATTTTGACATCGTGGTGCTGTGCAGCCAGATGGAGGATATGAGCAGCATCGAGTTCATGATGGAACTGCGCAAGCTGGAGCACAAGCCGCTGCTGATGCTGTTCGACGAGGGCCGGCGCAAGAACAGCTCGGCACTGCGCATGGAGGACTCCGGCAGCTGTTGCTGCGTGGAGCGCATGGAGCTCAAGAACCTGCTGCGGGAGCTGTACCGGATGCCGGGCCAGCAGTGGCAGCGCACCGAGCAGCAGTGCCAGCAGCTGTACCACAGCTGGGGCATCCGCATCCCGGACATCAATTGCAGCTATCTGACCAGTGCGGTGGGCGTGGTCTACGGCACCTCGCAGAAGCTGGCCATCCGCAAGGAGATCCTGCAGGCGGTCAGTGAGCAGTACGGTGTTTCGGTCTCGGCCGTGGACAGCGGCATCCGGCGCATGATCGACCAGCTGGAAGCAAAACCGGCCGAGGGCTGGACGCAGTTCAAGGCTGAAAGCGGCTTTGAAGCGGAAAAGCCCACTACGGGCAAGCTGATCTATGCAATCAAACGGTATCTCATCCAGCAGAAGAGCAGGGAATAACGCACACGGTCTTGGAGGCGGTAGCAATGGAGCAGGCACAGCAGAATACAGCGCAGGAGCTGACGGCGCAGGCCATCCCGCAGCAGGCGGTGGAGGATGCCTGCTTCCATTCGCTGGGGCTGATCGGGCGCAACTGCGAGTATCTGGAGCAGCATCTGGCCCGCGTGGGGGCAGACGCCCAGTCCCTGCAGGCAGTCAGCGACATCAGCGCGGCCACGGCCAAGCTGGAACGGACCATCAACGAACTGCTGTCTGCGCTGGAATTTCTGCGTGCCGGGCAGCCGCCTAAGCTTTACCCGCTGGATCTGTGCGAGCTGCTGCAGCAGGTGGCGGCCCAGGCCGACATGGTGCGTGCGCAGCTGGGAGTCACCCTGGAGCTGGACTACGGCGGCTGGACGACCTGCCGTGTGCTGGCTGACCGGGATGATGTGGAGCTGCTGTGTCTGCATCTGCTGTCCAACGCGCTGCGTGCCTGCCGCGAGGGCGGCACGGTGAGGATCCTGCTGCGCCGCAGCGAGACCATGTGGCAGCTGACTGTGCGGGACAATGGCTGCGGTCTGCCGGAGGGCAGCCAGGAAGCCTGGCTGGAAAACCGGCGCAGCTTTCTGGGCGGGGCGCAGCTGGGGCTGCTGCTTTGCCGCGAGTGCTGCCGCCGCATGGGCTGGGGGCTGAGCGTGGAGTGTGCCCCGGAAAAGGGCACCCAGGCCGTGGTCACGGTGCCGCTGTACACGGACGATGGGCGGGCACCGGAGGTGGAGCTGCATGCCGGAGCCGACCTTGCGGCCGAGCAGCATCAGTACCAGCTGCGCGCCATGCTGGTGCGGGAGCTGCGCACCATGCCGGAGCGCGGCGACCCGGACGAATAAACCGAACAAAACCAAAAACCCGGAACTTCCTGTCGGACAGGAAGTTCCGGGTTTTGTTGTTTGTCTAGAGTTCCGGCACAGAGGCTCAGTAGTGCAGACGGTCAGCGGTCAGGGCTTCCAGAACCGGCAGCATGGCAGCAGCCTCGGCCTTGGCGGCAGGCAGATCCATGTCGCGGTAGTTGCCGCACTCCACTTCGCTGGCACCGGGCACGGCACCCTCAAAGGCGGCCATAAAGCGGAAGGACTCCACGGTCAGCTCCAAAGCCTGCGCAGGGGTCAGGCCGCGGGTCAGCAGGTAAAAGCCGGTGCGGCAGCCCATGGGGCCCACATAGATCACACCATCCTGGAAGGCACTATTGCGTGCGTAGGTGGCAAACAGGTGCTCCAGCGTGTGGGCAGCGGCCGTGGAGAGGTAATCGCCCTGGTTGGGCTTCTTCATGCGGATGTCCCAAGTGAGCACGTCGCCGTCCTGACGGCTCAGGTACATGCCCCGGTCCAGCTTGGTATGGTCAACACAGAAGCTCGCAATGCGTTCCATTGTGTCGCCCTCTTTCTCAGGCCTGCAGGCTCTGCACGCTGCCGTGTGCGCAGTCCACAGCGATCATCAGGCCGTCACGGATGTGAGAGGTGGCACCCACGGCACCCACGACGGTGGGCTTGAGCAGAGCCTTGCCGGCAATGGCGGCATGGCTGTTCAGGCCGGGCTCCTCCACCACCAGAGCGGCGGCGTCGCGCACATAGTTCAGCATCTCGTTGCTGGTGGAGGGCACCACCAGCACCATGCCGGGCTTGAACTTGGCACGCACCTCGTCCAGGGTGCGGCACACGCAGGCCTTGCCGGTGGCGTTGGACACCTCGGCGTTCTCCGGGCCGACGCCCACACCGGTGGCCAGGCAGTTGCCCACCATGTGGATCTTGATCATGTTGGTGGTGCCGGAAATGCCCACGGGCACGCCGGCGGTCACCACGGCCAGCTCACCGTTGTGCAGGAAGCCGTTTTCCTTGGCCAGGGCGGTGGACATTTCGATCAGCTCGTCGGTGCTGTGCGCCAGAGGCATCATCAGGGAGGTGATGCCCCAGCTCAAGGACAGCTGACGCTGCACCTGCTCCTTCATGACGCAGGCGATGATGGGCTGCTGCGGGCGGTACTTGCTCAGCAGGCGGGCAGTGGTGCCGGACTCGGACACGGTCACGATGGCGGCGGCGTTCACATCCCGTGCGGTCAGGCAGGCGGCATGGGCGGTAGCGTCAGAGACGCTGATCTTGCCGGGGTTGGAATCCATCATGCGGCCGCGCAGATGGAAACCCTCCTGCTCAGTGCGCTCGGCAATGGCGGACATGGTCTTGAGCGCCTCCACAGGGTAGGCACCGGCAGCGGTCTCACCGGACAGCATAATGGCAGAGGTGCCGTCGTAGATGGCGTTTGCCACGTCCGAGATCTCGGCGCGGGTGGGGCGGGGGTTCACCATCATGCTGTCCAGCATCTGGGTAGCGGTGACGATGGGCTTGCCGAAGGAGAAGGAGCGGTCGATGATGGTCTTCTGGATGCCGGGCAGCTCGGTAAAGTCGATCTCGACGCCCAGGTCGCCGCGGGCCACCATGACGGCGTCGGCGGCAGCCAGGATGCTGTCGATGTTGTTCACACCCTCACGGTTCTCGATCTTAGCGATGATGCGGATGTTGGAGTCGTACTCGTTCAGCAGGTTGCGGATCTCGTACACGTCCTGTGCGGTGCGCACAAAGGAAGCAGCGATGAAATCAAAGCCCTGCTCGATGCCGAAGATGATATCGTCCTTATCGCGCTGGCTCATATACGGCATGGACAGATGCACACCGGGCACGTTGACGCCCTTCTTGTTCTTGATCTTGCCGTTGTTCAGAACAGTGCAGACGATGTCGGTATCGTTCACGGTCTGGATCTGCAGTTTGATCAGGCCGTCATCCAGCATGATGGTGCCGCCGGGGGCCACGTCCTGAGGCAGATCCTTGTAGGTGATGGAGCAGATCTCCTTGGTGCCCTCCACATCGCGGGTGGTCAGGGTGAAGGTCTGGCCGGCTTCCAGCATCTCGGTGCCGTTCTTGAAGTCCTTCAGGCGGATCTCAGGGCCTTTGGTGTCCAGCAGAGCAGCCACGGGCTTGCCCAGCTCCTCGCGCAGGGACTTGAGCAGGTCCAGACGGCCCTTGTGCTCCTCGTGGGAGCCATGGGAGAAGTTGAAGCGGGCAACATTCATGCCGTTGGCGATCAGTTCACGCAGGACGCCGTCCTTGTCGGTGGAAGGGCCCAGGGTGCAGATAATTTTCGTTTTTCTCATTCAAAATACCTCCGTCTACGTTCTCACTCTCTCATTTATTTTGCAGCAGGCTGTCTGCTGTCATGCAGAACGGCCCGCGCACACGACCAACAGGGAAAACTCCCCGTGCTGTGGGTTGGAATGTACGGTAAAGTGAAAATCCAAAACTTTACCAACTACTATTATAATCGCTTTCTGACAAGAGAGCAAGTGAAATTTCAGGATGAATACAACTTTTTTGCATACCGGGAGGTTTGAACAGATGCTTGACGCAGGGACGCGGTAATTTTGCGGATTTTGCACAGAGAAATCGTTAAAGAAATGGCTAAGATCCTGCCCGTCAGGACAGCTGTGCAGCATGGAAAGACAGCCCTTGCAAACGGGCCTGTTTTTGCTTATAATGGTGGCAGGTAAAAGTGTCACTTATCCGGGCTGACCCGGAAGAAATGGAGAAAACCAAGATGGAAAAACGTGTCTTTCTGATCGTGCTCGACAGCTTTGGCATCGGCGCCGAGCCGGATGCCGCCGCTTTTGGCGACGAGGGCACCAACACGCTGGGAGCCATTGCAAAGCATCCCAACTTCAACTGCCCCAACCTGCAAAAGCTGGGCCTGTTCAACATCGACGGTGTGACCGCCGGGGAAAAGACCGCTGCCCCCACCGGTTCCTTTGCCCGCCTGCAGGAGCAGAGCATGGGCAAGGACACCACCATCGGCCACTGGGAGATCGCCGGTGTGGTGAGCCCGAAGCCGCTGCCCACCTTCCCGGAGGGTTTCCCCGCAGAGCTCATCCACGAGTTTGAGGAAAAAACCGGCCACAAGGTGCTCTGCAATAAGCCTTATTCCGGCACCCAGGTGCTGAAGGACTACGGCGAGCAGGCCATGAAGGAAAACGCCCTCATCGTCTACACCAGTGCCGACAGCGTGTTCCAGGTGGCCGCCAACGAAGAGCTGGTGCCGGTGCACGAGCTGTACCGTTACTGCGAGATCGCCCGCGAGATGCTCAAGGGCGAGTATGGCGTGGGCCGCGTCATTGCCCGCCCCTTCCTGGGCCGCACCGCCGATACCTTCTACCGCACCACCAACCGCCACGACCTGAGCCTGAAGCCGCCCCGCGCCACCATGCTGGATCTGCTGAAGGATGCCGGTAAGGACGTGATCGCCGTGGGCAAGATCTACGATATCTTTGACGGCGAGGGCGTGACCGAAAAGATCAAGACCACCGGTAACACCAACGGCATCGCCTTTACCAAGGCTCTGCAGACCCGGGATTTTGAAGGCCTTGCCTTCGTGAATCTGGTAGACTTTGATATGCTCTACGGCCACCGCCGCGATGTGGCAGGCTACGCTGCCGCCGCTACGGAGTTCGACCGTTTTCTGGCCGATTTCCTGCCGGGGATGCGGGAGGGCGACCTGCTCATGATCACTGCCGACCACGGCTGTGATCCCTCCTACACCAAGACCACCGACCATACCCGCGAGTATGTGCCGTATCTGGTCTGCGGCAAGGGCGTGAAGCCCGGTGTGGACCTGGGCACGAAGCTCTGCTTCGGCACCATTGCCCAGACCATCTGCGAGTATCTGGGCGTGGATGCATCCAGCCTGGACGGCCACAGCGTGTGGAACGAGATCAAGGCATAAGATCCTGACAACGAAAAAACGAGGCCCCGGAGGTTCTGCCCTCCGGGGCCTCGTTGCGGTTGTGGGAAATCAGGCGGCGTCGTTCTGGGACGCTGCATTGTAGATGGCATCCAGAATGGTGGACGCTGCGTTGTACAGCGAGGATGCAGCCTGTTCCACCTCTTCCTGCGTGGGCAGGGAGATGGACGGAGCTTCAGTGCTGCCGTCACTGGTGCCGCTGTCGGCCGGAGTCTCCGGCTCCTGGGGCTGGGTGTCGGCAGGCTGTTCTGCAGGCTGCTCAGCAGGTGTTTCGGCCGGGGTCTCTTCCGGCACGCTCTCGGCGGGCTCCTCCACGATGACGCTTTCCGCCGGTTCCTCCGGAATGGAAACAGCGGCGTTCGGGTCGGTGGTGGGGGTAAAGATGTCGGTCTTTTCCGGGGTCTGGGTGGTGTCGCTCACAGTGCCCTCACCGCCCAGCACGACCGCGATCATCTCTTTGGCCTTGCTGACGGAGGCTTCATCCGGCTTCATGACGTAGAGCTTCTGGCCCTTGGCGGAATAGCACTGGGTGCTGGTGCCGGACGAGCCGGTAACGGTGTAGCTCTGGATGTCCCAGTTGGCAAAATCGCTCAGCTGCATGCGCACCAGCGCACTGATCTGATCCTGCGAAAAATCGGTGACAAAGCAGTCCGAAGCGGCGTCCATGATCTTGGAAAAGCCCATGAGCAGGGCAGGGGACTTGATTTTGTTCAGCATGGCGTCGATGACCTTCATCTGGTTGATGCCGCGCTGGATATCGCCGGAGGCAAAGGCGTGGCGCTCCCGGGCAAAGGCCAGGGCGGACTTACCGTCCAGATGGTTCCAGCCCTCGGCAAAGGTGGTGGGGTCGTAGTAGCCGGGGCTGCCCACCGAGGTGAACGCCTGATCGGAGTACACATCCACGCCGCCCAGGGCGTCCACGATATTGATGAAGCCCGCAAAATTGATGCGGATGTAGTGGTCCACGTTGATGCCATAGAGGTTGCCCAATGTGGCCATGCTGGTCTCCACACCGTACAGACCGGCGTGGGTCAGCTTGTCCTTGCTGTTGGTGCCGGCCAGATCCACATAGTAGTCGCGGGGCGTGTTGATCAGTGCCACCTGCTTGGTCTGGGGGTTCACCACAGCCAGAATGTTCACGTCGCTGCGGGCTTTTTCGGTCAGTTCACCACGGGTGTCCACGCCGCTGAGGTAGATGACGAAAGGCTCCTTGGTGATCTTGTTGGCCTCGGCACCGGTGAGCAGACCGTTGGTCATGTTGTCCAGCGCGGTCAGACCCTGCTGGGCCCAGACACAGCCCAGCGCCATGCAGGCGCACAGGAACACCGAGAACACCCGGGACACCTTTCCGGGCACATTGTACTCCTGACAGCGCTTGACCAGCAGCCAGAGCAGGAACAGCAGGGCGGCCAGAATGACCAGATACAGCACGGGCAGCATCTGGGTGCGCCACAGCTGTACCAGCGAGGCTGCACTGAGAATGCCCTGCACCGGCAGCAGGATCCTGCCGAAAGCGGAGGGCCGGGCGGCGGCAGCCTGTGCCGGGGCACCGCTGCGGCGCGGGGCAGAAGAACCGGGCTTTTTCCGGGGCGGCGGTGTGGGGGACGGGTCCTCCGCAAAAAAAGCGGAGCTGTCCACTTCCACGGTGCGGTCTGCCGCACTGCGGCTCTTGCGGTTCACACGCCGCAGGGAACGGTTGGAATCATCCTTCATAGGAAATCTCCTTTTGAGCGCAAGGCTCAGTCAGCCGGCACGATGGTCAGCACCGCGCGGGCGGGCAGGCAGGTGGCGGTCTGGTCTTCGTTGGACAGCCAGCCGAAGCTCTCACAGATGTGGTCCGGGCAGGGGGAGTCCACAAAGCGGGCAGCACCGTCCTTGACCTCGATGTGCACCGTGTAGTACCCGGTGTCCACGTCATAGGTATCGTTCTTGTCCAGCGGAAGGTTCATGGTGGTGTTGTTGTCACCGTAGATCAGTTCGGCCCGCAGCTTGGAACCGCTGCTGTGTGCACTGCGCACCAGCAGCAGAACGGCGGCAATGGCCAGAACGACGGCGGCAAACAGAAGATTGGTCAGCAGTTTTTTGTGTTTCATGTGTCAGTCCTTGATCGAAAGCTGTTCCAGTTCGGCGAGCCAGAGGGCGGCACAGGCATCGCTGGGCATGCGCCAGTCGCCGCGGGGCGAAAGGGTCACGCTGCCCACCTTGGGGCCGTCCGGCAGGCAGCTGCGCTTGAACTGCTGGGCGAAGAACCGCCAGTAGAAGTTGCGCAGCCACTTGTACAGCACGTTGTCGGGGTATTCGGGGCGGCCTGCAAAGGCGGCCTTTGCCAGCCGGAAGATCTTGGCCGGGCCAAAGCCGAAGCGCAGCACCTGATAGAGGTAAAAGTCGTGCAGCTCATAGGGGCCCACCAGATCCTCGGTCTTTTGCGCGATCTCGCCGTCCTTGGCGGGCAGCAGCTCCGGGGAGACCGGAGTGTCCAGAATGTCCAGCAGCACGGTGCGCAGGGCGTCGGTGGCGGCAATGTCGGCTTCGTAATGCACCAGATGGCGCACCAGCGTTTTGGGCACCCCGGCGTTCACACCGTACATGCTCATGTGGTCGCCGTTGTAGGTGGCCCAGCCCAGTGCCAGCTCCGACAGGTCGCCGGTGCCTACCACAAGGCCGCCGGTGCGGTTGGCAGTGTCCATCAGCTCCAGCGTGCGCACACGGGCCTGCCCATTTTCAAAGGTCACGTCCAGCACGCTTTCGTCCTGGCCGATGTCCCGGAAGTGGCTGTGCACCGTTTCGGCGATGTCGATCTCTTTGAAGGAGACCTGCAGCTCATCGCACAGGATCTCGGCATTGCTGCGGGTGCGGTGGGTGGTGCCGAAGCAGGGCATGGTCACGGCCAGCACATCGCTGGCGGGGCGGCCCAGCTGCTTCATGGCGCGCACCGCCACCAGCAGGGCCAGACAGCTGTCCAGACCGCCGGAAATGCCGATGACCGCCGTTTTGGCGTGGGCATGCTCCAGCCGCTTGGCCAGACCGTCGGCCTGCATCTTCAGGATCAGTTCGCAGCGCTCGGCGCGGCGCTTGGGGTCGCCGGGCACGAAGGGTGCCGGGTCGATCCAGCGGGTGAGGGGGGTCTCGGTGAGTTCCAGATCAAACTCCACCGTGGTGTAACCATCGCGGCTCAGCTCAAAGCTGGTGTTGCGGGCACGCTCGGCCTCCATGCGCTGGCAGTCGATTTCGGTCTCGGCAATGCCGCCCGCAAAGGGAGCTGTCTCGGCCAGCAGGGTGCCGTTTTCGGCGATCAGGTCGTGCCCGGCGAATACCATGTCCTGGGTGCTCTCGCCGTGCCCGGCCGAGGCGTACAGGTAGCCGCACAGCAGACGGGCCGACTGGTTGGACACCAGTGCCCGGCGGTACTCGGCCTTGCCGACGGTCTCGTCGCTGGCCGAAAGGTTGGCGATGACCGTGGCCCCGGCCAGCGCGTGGAAGGTGGAGGGCGGCAGTGCGCTCCACAGGTCCTCGCACAGCTCTACGCCCAGCACAAAACTGGGCATGGACCGGCAGCGGAATAGCAGCGAAGTGCCAAAGGGCACCTGCTGGCCGCACACGGCAATCGTTTCCACCTCGGTGCTGCCGGGGGTGAACTGGCGCTTCTCGTAGAATTCACCGTAGTTGGGCAGGTAGGTCTTGGGCACAAGGCCCAGCAGCTGCCCGCGGCACAGCACGGCGGCGCAGTTGTACAGCTTGCCGTGTACCAGCAGCGGCAGGCCC
>ERZ791801.2090-NODE-2090-length-10783-cov-12.298098_pt1 | contig 10783 bp, 10 predicted proteins | sample MGYA00510309_ERZ791801 | MGnify/ENA primary metagenome ERZ791801 (study PRJEB30046, sample SAMN00791979) | human gut metagenome | study: EMG produced TPA metagenomics assembly of the A metagenome-wide association study of gut microbiota in type 2...
TAACTATAAGCAAAAGGACGAATGAAAAACTCTCGTTTTTTCACACGCCCTTTCTGTCTCAGATGAGAAATGGATTCCTGATTTCGAACTCCATTTTTTTATGTGTCTTTGGATGTTTAAATCCGATTTTATAAGAGCAGAGTAAAAGACCGTTTCCACTCCGTGTCATTGTCTCTTTAAAATTATACTTCGTATCCCCTACGATCGGGATTCCTGCATTTGCTAACTGTACCCGGATCTGATGATGCCTTCCGGTGTCTAACCGGATCCGGAGAATGGCGTTCGTTTTATTCTGTGCGGTCACTTCATAGTCCAGCCTTGCTGACTTTGCGCCCTCCGTACTTTTAGATACCACTTTTGAAGTGTTTGTTTTTCCATCCCGGAGCAGGTAATCTTCCAATGTACCTTTTTTCTGTTCCGGCACACCGTCTGTCACCGCATAATAAAATTTATCTGCCATTTTTGTCTGCACCTGACGGCTTAAATCCGCCGCAGCTTCTTTTGTTTTGGCAAAAACCATCACTCCGCGCACCGGCTGATCCAGCCTGTGTACCACCCCGATATACGGCTGTTCTCCCTTTCCTGCCCGGTAATTTTTCAGAAGGCTTTCCATGTCCGCCTGTCCTAACCGTCTTGTCTGCGCCGCAACCCCCGCCGGTTTTTCGCAGACAATAACCTCCTCATCCTCATATAAAATATTTATGTTCATGTCTGATGATCTCCTTCGTTATTCTATGGCATTTCTGCTGTTTTTATCTTCCTTTGTTCATTGTAGCATGATTCTTTTGTTTGGGCTACTGTTGCGGAGATTTGAATGAATGCTTTTATTCATTTTTTTAGTACTCATAATATTTAAAATTTTACTATTTTCTCCATTGCATTTTCTGATGTTGGTATGATACAATATCCCAAAGCATATTTTACAAAATCTTTGTGGCTGATGAGCCATCTGTATTCTAGGAAGCACTCGATTATCAAAAACAATCGGTGTCATTCATTTCGTATCTATGCTTTTATTACCCATTAACCAATTTAAAAGCAGGAAACGGATGAAAACTATTTTTACAATGCTCTATTCTCCTGCCGGAGGCACGATGCATTTATGTGCATCTGCCGTCCACCGTGATAAGGAGGAAAGCCTATGGCAATGCGACCACAAGATCGTTACAAATCAACTACAGCAGGAGCAGTTTCTGCAAATCGCAACTACAAAGATACTGTTTTCCGGATGTTATTTTCAGACAAAAAGAATCTGCTCTCGCTTTACAATGCATTAAACAGCAGAGACTATACGAATCCGGATGATTTAGAGATTGTTACTTTGGAAAACGCTATCTATATGGGAATGAAAAACGATCTGGCATTTATCATTGACACGAATTTATACCTGTACGAACATCAGTCGACTTACAATCCAAATATGCCACTTCGTGATTTATTTTACATTAGCAGTGAATATCAAAAAATGCTGGATCAAAAATCTTTATACTCATCCAGCCTGCAAAAGATACCTACTCCTAATTTTATTGAGTTTTATAATGGTTCTGATCCAGTTTGCGATGTTTTTGAGCACAGACTTTCCTCTGCTTTTGAACATCTGTCGGGTGAGCCAAAACTGGAACTGATCGTAACTGTCTTAAATATCAACGAGGGGCACAATGCCCTTCTTATGGAACATTGCAAAACATTAAGGGAATATGCACAATATGTTGCAAAGGTGCGAAAATACACAGCCGACATGTCTCTGAACGAGGCAGTGGAATGCGCTGTTGATGAATGTATCAAAGAAAATATTCTTGCGGATTTTCTTCGAAAGAACCGCGCGGAGGTTATCAGTATGAGTATATTTGAATATGACAAGGAAGAAGAAGAGAAGAAACTTCGGAAAGCGGAGTATGAGGCTGGTATTCAAAAGGGTGTCCTTAATACTGCACGTCATCTATTGGAGCTTAATCTGCTGTCTTTAGAGAATATTTCTCGTGCTACTGGTCTATCAATTGATGAATTGAAAAAGCTACAGCAATAACTTAGTAAAAGAAGCCCACAAAACTGCGAGCTTCTTTTTTGATACATTTTACACAAATTACTGTAACAGAGAGAGTACACCCTGAGTAGACTGATTAGCCTGTGCAAGCATAGACTGACCTGCCTGTGCAAGAATGTTGTTCTTGCTGTAGTTAACCATCTCTTCAGCCATATCTGTATCACGGATACGGGATTCAGCTGCTGTTGTGTTCTCTACAACGTTGTCTAAGTTGTCGATCGTATGCTCAAGTCTGTTCTGAACAGCACCGAGAGCGGAACGCTGGGAAGAAACCTTTGCCACTGCCTCTGCAATACGGTCAATTGCTGCTGTAGCATCATCTTCTGTGTCAACTTTAAGATCCTTCACGCCAATTCCTGCTGCACTCATTGATTCGATTTTGACTGCAATCTTATTATCTGCTGCTGAATCTGCCCCAACATGAAGGTTAAAGGAAAGCTCACCATTTACGTCAAACGGTTGAATGTTTTTTGCTTTAGCATCTGCTGCTGTAATCGCAATAGCATTTGCAACTGCACCTTTTTCATTAACATAATAATTAGTTGCTGTTGATCCATCTGCATTTTTTGAATCAGCTATCTGCTCTGCTGATACTTCTTTACCCTTGGCATCGTATAATTTTGTTGCATACACATAATCTTTTCCAGCTTCTGCTATATTAGCATCTGTCTGATCTCCTGCATTGGCTTCTGCCACTGTATATACCCTATTTCCCTTTGCTAATTCTTCTTTAAGCTGGTCCGCAGAAAGTTTGGTTTTACCACCTTTTGCAAACAAGTCTTTACCCATTACATACGTACTCTTCATGAAGTTAGCCTTACTTGCAGTCTTTGTATCACCTTTTAACAAATATATTTCATTGAACTTTGTTGTTTCTGATACACGATCAATTTCTGTTGCAAGCTGATCAATCTCGTCCTGAATCGCCTGACGATCAGACTGTGCATTCGTTCCATTTGCAGACTGAACTGCCAACTCATTCATTCTCTGTAACATGGAGTGAACTTCTGTCAAAGCACCCTCAGCTGTCTGAACTGCAGATACACCGTCCTGTGCGTTTGTGGATGCCTGATCAAGACCACGGATCTGTTTTCTCATTTTTTCAGAAATTGTTAATCCTGCCGCATCATCTGCTGCACGGTTGATTCTGTAACCGGAAGATAACTTCTCTGTGGACTTTGCCTGCTGTCCTGTTGTTACATTTAACATTCTGTTCGCGTTCATTGCCTGTAAATTGTGTTGTACTACCATAATATAATCCTCCTTGTCTCATCCTTATGATGAGTTATTATGTTTTTGACCGGACTTCCTTTTCCGGCATTATTTATAACAAACAGAGCGTCCCGGGTTGTGCCCTGTCTATTACCAGATGATTGTGCGATGTTTTTAATGAGCTTAATGGCTCATTCTTTCTGCATCTTTTTTTGTTTCCGCTTTCATGCGTTCATTCCATAAAATCTTCTTGATCTCGTCCTGTGCTTCTTTTGAGATCGCCGGTTCCGGATAATAAGTATCTTTTCTGCGCTCCGGATTTTGTTCCACGGTGCTCCTTGCGATTTTGACCTCTTTTGGAGCATCGATCATAAGCCTTCCATGATTTCCAGTTCCACCCACATAAACTACGCGGATGTTGTCTCCGATATTTACATACTGACCTTGTTTCAGTGAAATCTTTAACATAATCCTCCTTGTTTTTCCGAAGGAAAAATCCGAACCTAATGGTGAGGAGAGGATTTAGCCTCCTTGTTTTTCATCGCAATTCCATTTGCTACGTTTTGTATCATTTATATCGTCTTTTCGCTACAATTTGTTAACATCTGTTTTTATATTTTGCTACACTTTGTTACATTTTTACAATCAACAATCTATTTTTCCAGTGAATAAATGTTGTTATTTTGTGCATAATTAATAGTAACTTTATTTTTTCCGCAACATTTTGTTACAATTGCAATGTCAATCAACGTTAACATTTTAACTTTTGTTGTCTGATATGCTACACCTTGCTACATCTAAGGCACAAATAAAAATATACTAATAGCAAAGGTGGTATTTATATGAAAAACAAACTACTTCCACAGAAGTTAAAAGAATTGCGCAAAGTCAATAACTACACACAGGATTATGTTGCGGAGGTATTGGGTGTTGTACGGCAGACATACAGCCATTATGAAACCGGGAAACGCACACCGGATGCGGAAGCCTTTTACAAATTAGCAGGGCTTTATAATATTTCCGTTGATGATCTGCTGCATCTGACAATCGATATTGACAGGGAGGAATCTTACGATGCGCCTGCGCCAACACAGGCAAGCACCGATTTATCAGAATTTCTTGAATTTTTTAATGATCCTTCTAATAAGAAAAAATATATGTTTAATACAAATTTGGAACGGGAATTACTTTTCTATTTTGATAAAATATCTGATGAAGACAAAAAAGAAATTATAGAATTTACGAAAATCAAGGCGAGAAAGCCTTTATAAAACAAGAAGCAATGTGTCACAAAACACATTGCTTCTTGTTTTATAATTTAAATCTGTACCCAACCCCCCAGATTGTTTCTATATACTGCGGTTTGTTGGTGTTCATCTCGATCTTTTCGCGGATCTTCTTGATATGCACGGTAACTGTTGCAATATCTCCGACGGATTCCATATCCCAGATTTCCCGGAACAATTCTTCCTTTGTAAACACATGGTTTGGATTTTCTGCCAAAAAGGTAAGAAGATCAAATTCTTTTGTTGTAAACTGTTTTTCCTCGTCGTTCACCCAGACACGGCGTGCTGTCTTGTCAATGCGGATACCACGGATCTCAATGATATCATTTTTTGCCTCACTGCTTCCGATCAGTCGCTCATATCGGGCGAGATGTGCTTTCACCCGCGCTACCAGCTCACTTGGAGAAAATGGTTTTGTGATGTAATCGTCCGCACCAAGTCCAAGACCTCTGATCTTGTCAATATCATCTTTTTTGGCTGAAACCATAAGAATTGGTGTATTTTTTTCCTCACGGATCTTTTTGCAGATTTCAAATCCATCCGTTCCCGGAAGCATAAGATCTAAAATGAACATGTCAAATTCCTCGGACAATGCTCTTTTCAATCCTGCTGTTCCGTTATTCTCGATCTCTACGGTAAATCCGCTCAATTCCAGATAATCTTTTTCAAGATCTGCGATCGCTTCTTCATCTTCAACTATTAATACTCTGCTCATTTGGCACCTCCTGATATTTTCTGATTACAAAATACATAACGGTTCCGATGGACTCCTTGCTGGTCGCCCATATTTTACCTCCGTGGTCTTCGATAATTTTTTTCACAATTGACAATCCTATTCCGCTGCCTCCGGTTGCAGAATTTCTCGAAGCATCCGCCCGGTAGAAACGATCAAAAATGTATGGCAGATCCGCTGCTGCAATACCCCTGCCATTATCCTCGATCTCCACCTGGATAAAATCGCCAACATCCTTGATACGGATGTTGATAAGCCCTCTCTGCTTGTCCAGATATTTAATGGAATTTCCAATAATATTGTGGATCACTCTGCGAAGCTGTTCCGGATCCGCAATGATCTGTGTCGATCCATCCGTATAATTAAAGTATGCCAGTCCGATATTTTTTGACTCAAGATCCAGTCCGATCTCCTCAATGCAGTCATTGAAGTATTCACCAACATTTATTTTGGCAAAATTGTACGGTATACGGTTCGTATCGATCTTCGCATAGAGCGTCAGCTCATTGATAAGCGTATCCATCTCATTTGCTTTATTATAAATCGTCCGGATATACTTATCCCGTTTTTCCGGGGTATCCGCAACACCGTCCATCAATCCTTCCGCATATCCTTTTACCGCAGTGATCGGCGTTTTCAGATCGTGTGCAATGTTGCTGATCAACATTTTATTTTCTTTCTCGCTGTTGATTTTCTCTTCGGCATTGTCTTTCAGCCTCTGCCGCATCTCTTCAAAACTTGTGCAGAGTTCCCCGATCTCATCCCTGCTCTCTGCCTCGATCGTAAAATCAAGATTACCCTCCTTAATATTCTGTGCGGCAGCCTGCAATTTTTTGATTGGATTGATCAGGCTGGTATAAATCCATACCGTCAGCATACATGCTGTCAGAACAAGGATCAGCACAATGGAAACCATAATATCGATCAGAAGACTTTTTAATTCAGGAACCATCTCCTCTAATCTGGTCACGATAAAAATGCTGCCCTTTGCACCATCCGGATAAACAAAATCAATCTGTTTTACCAGTGCCTGCTCCTCACCATCCATGTATGTCCCGGAATCCGCATTGCCATCGGCACTTCCATACTCCGGAAGCTCCGTCAAAAGCGATGTCCCTGCGCTTTTTCCTATATATACCAGCTCCTGTCCTTTCCGAACGATGAGATAGGACGCTTTTTCTTCCAACTGCTGGTTGATCTTCTCAAGGTATGCTCCATCCTCCAATTTCTCCGGCTGGTTGTCTGCCACCTTGTATACTTCCCTATAGATTTCTCTTGTAAACCGGCTCAGAAGCTGGACAGAATTGGAAAAATAACTGTATCCGTCCCCTTCGACACCATAGGTCTGCTCGATCGCCCGCATCTGAATGTGCTGCATACTGAACAAAACCAGTGTTGCAAGGAAAATCGGTACAAATATAATGATGCAGAATGAAATAATAATCTTATTCTTAAACTTCATACGCTTTCCTTCTATGAATGTTTATGTTTCTACCCTTGTTCACCCACTTTTGTATCCATAGAAACAATAGAATGCACACTTCGTGAACATTCTATTATTATGAATAAAAATAGGTCACAAGGATAAACCCTATGACCTATTATAGCATGAACCATCCGAAATCCTATGACATTTTCCGAAAAAGATTCTAAACTTTTCATAAATTAATCTGCTCAACGCTGATTATAAATATTTCTTTAATGCTTCCGCCTTATCTGTTGCTTCCCAAGGAAGATTTAAGTCTGTACGTCCGAAATGTCCGTATGCTGCTGTTCCACGGTAAATTGGTCTTCTTAAGTCAAGCATTTTGATGATTCCTGCCGGGCGGAGATCAAAGTTCTCACGAACGATCTCGACCAGTTTTTCATCAGAAAGTTTTCCTGTTCCAAAAGTATCTACCATGATAGAGGTTGGCTGTGCAACACCGATTGCGTAAGACAACTGAATCTCACATTTTTCTGCAAGACCTGCCGCTACAATGTTCTTTGCAACGTAACGTGCTGCGTAAGCTGCAGAACGGTCAACCTTTGTACAGTCTTTTCCTGAGAAAGCTCCGCCGCCGTGACGGGCATATCCACCGTAGGTATCTACGATAATTTTACGTCCGGTAAGACCTGCATCACCGTGTGGTCCACCGATCACGAAACGGCCGGTTGGGTTGATGAAGAATTTTGTCTCTGCATCTACTAATTCTGTTGGAAGAATTGGATCAAATACATATTTTTTGATATCCTCATGGACCTGTTCCTGTGTAACGTCCTCATCATGCTGGGTGGATAATACAACTGCCTCTAATCTCTTTGGCTTGCCATTCTCATCATACTCTACGGAAACCTGTGTTTTTCCGTCTGGTCTTAAATATTTTAATGTGCCGTCTTTGCGGACTTTTGTAAGCTGTAAAGCAAGTTTGTGTGCAAGGGAGATTGGATATGGCATTAACTCCGGTGTCTCATTTGTTGCATAACCAAACATCATACCCTGATCACCGGCACCAATTGCCTCTAACTGCTCGTCAGACATTTTGTTTTCTTTTGCTTCTAATGCTTTGTCAACACCCATAGCAATATCCGGAGACTGCTGATCAAGCGCTACCATCACTGCACATGTATGTCCGTCAAAACCTGTTTTTGCGTCGTTGTATCCGATCTCGTTGACTGTTTTACGAACGATGGAAGGAATATCTAACTGTGCTTTTGTTGTAATCTCACCTGTTACAAGCACAAATCCTGTACAGCTTGCTGTCTCACATGCTACACGGCTCATTGGATCCTGTTCCATACATGCATCAAGGATGGCATCAGAGATGGCATCACACATTTTGTCCGGATGTCCTTCTGTAACGGACTCGGATGTAAATAATAATTTTTCCATTTGTTCTTTCCTTTCTTCTGGCTGTTCATTTGGTAACTAAAAAACTCCGCTGTCACAAACAAGCGGAGTTAATAAATCATCAGATTATCAAATCCTCTTATTGTTCGAACTATAAAATATAGTCTTGGATAAATCATCCAAATATTTGCTCGCTCAGGTAGGCACCTTCCGTAGAGGGGTTGCCGTGACTTCATAGATCCTATGTATCTCCATCACTCTGAATAAGAAAATTTTCCGTAATTAAAAATCTCTTTCTAATTACATCTTATACAATATTGAATTTTCAAATCTGTTTACACAGACTGAAACATAAACTGTTTCAAATCTCACGTGCTATACAATACTATCTAACCGCCTCTCTGTCAAGAGTTTTTTCAAAATGATATACAAACCATGTGGAATGTATACTACTATTTGTTCTTTCTAAAAAACTATATTTTATGGGAATTTCTGCCAGCAGTATCTATTGACTTTCATTTTGTGCAATCTTATACTATTTTATAATAAAATGTATAGATTGGGGTATGCAAATGACAAAATATTATCCAACGGATGAATTAGTACCAGGGATGGTAACTGCTGGAGAAGTCCGTACCAAAGGCGGTCAGTTGATCGTTGAAAATGGAGTTTCTCTCACGGATCGTCTCATTTCCCGCATTAAATTTTATGCGATCCCGCAGGTATCGGTCACAGAAGATCCAATTCCTGCCACAAAAAAAGAGGAACAAGTCGAAGTTCCTTCCCATGTTGTAAAACCGGAAGCCCAGGCACCTTCTTATTCGCAGAAGGTTGTCCGCTCTAAAGAATTCCAGAATTTTCAGATTTCCTATTCCAGAGTGATCGCAACTTACCGCACGGTTCTGGAAGATTGTGCGATTTATCATAAATCGTTGAATTACGAACAGCTTCTGTCTGATACAAGGGAATTATATTATTCCTGCAAAACATCCTTAGAACTTTTTGATATGCTTCACAATATGCGCTCCATGGAGGATTCAGTCTATGCCCATTCATTGAATGTCTCTCTGATCAGCCGCAGACTTGGACGCTGGTTAAAGTTTTCACCCGAAGAATTAGACACACTGACCTTAGCAGGCGCCTTACATGATATTGGAAAATTAAAAATTCCTGCCGAAGTTCTCAATAAGCCTGGAAAATATACCGATGAGGAATTTGCCCTTGTAAAACAGCATCCAAAATTTGGTTATGACATATTAAAATCACTCCCATTAGACTCTCACGTGAAAAAAGCAGTTCTCTGCCATCACGAGAGAAGTGACGGCAGTGGTTATCCAACCGGTTTGTCTCAATCCGATATTGATGAATATGCGGCAATTGTTTCCATCGCAGACGTATACGATGCCATGACCGCTGCGCGCTCATACCGCGCACCGCTCTGTGTCTTCCAGGTAATTAACAATTTTGAACATGATGGTCTTTCCAAATATAATCCAAAATTTATTCTGACATTCCTGTCCCACATTGCAGGCACTTATCAGAATAATCGTGTTCTCCTCAATGACGGAAGAGTCGCTAATATTGTAATGCTAAACCGTAACCGCTTATCAAAACCGATCATCCAACTGATGGATGGAAGCTGCATTGATCTTTCGACTCAGCCTGACCTTCACATCCAATCGGTGTTATAACCGGAGTTTAACGGACGTAGTGCCGCAGATTCTGCAGTGCTTTCTCAGGGTTTGAAGGGCAGATATAAGCGTCCTCTCACAAGTCATGATTTTATAGGTTTATGAAAAGAAAAACGGTACAGACGAAATATGATGTTCCTGCTCGCCGGGCATTCCGACAAGCCTCTGAAGAGTCTTGTCTCCATGGCTCACAAAGGAAATCATATTTGTCTGTACCGTTTTTCTTTCATTTACGCTGTGAATGACTTGTGAGAGGACGCTTATATTTGCCCTGTCAACATTATGAATTGCACCACAGAATCTGTAATTTACGTTATGGAACTCGCGGGGTATGGGATGAGTGCCTATAGGATCAAAACTCAATCTGCATTCTTGAAATAAATGAATTAGGTTTTTTTAATGAATTTTAACGGAATAAAATAGAATTGTATATGTAATTATGGTAGAATATGACATTAATGATTTTGTCAATCGGAATTTACAGGAAGGAAATTAGACACATGGCTGTCGGATTCAAAGTTGCGTTCTTTTACTATCAAATAGGACATGGAGATTTTCTACACTCCTTTTTCTCAACAGTTTCTTATAATTTAGAAAACGGGAAATGGGGTAGCAGATTCCCAACGATTATGAATGAGCTATATCAAGGAACATTGGATAAAGATAACGTCGAAACAGCCATAGAGGAACTGAAAAAGATTCAGTTAGAGCTCCAAGCGTTTAGTCCGGATAAGGTGGTTTGGGATATTGACGATTTGTCTAATCAACCGCCTTGGGGCAAAAATATCAGCAATGATATTACCAACCTATCTAATTACTTTGTGACAAGCGATGGAGAAGACTTCATTACGATATTTTTCAACGCCTTGGAAAAAGCAAAAAAAATGCAAATTGATTTGACTATTGAGAACGTATAAGGAGAGCGCAGACAGATTCCAGTTTGGAGAATTGAAAAAAACGGAATTTACCTATTAAGACATATAAACT
>ERZ791801.2116-NODE-2116-length-10682-cov-3.728992_pt1 | contig 10682 bp, 7 predicted proteins | sample MGYA00510309_ERZ791801 | MGnify/ENA primary metagenome ERZ791801 (study PRJEB30046, sample SAMN00791979) | human gut metagenome | study: EMG produced TPA metagenomics assembly of the A metagenome-wide association study of gut microbiota in type 2...
TTCATGCTCCTTCCGCGTGCAGCTTTTTGGTGCTTCGCCTAAGCCCTTGTTTGCTTCCCCTACTTTCCGTAAAGAACCAGAAAAGGGCTTGAAAAAGCATCATGCGCTCTTCCAAAGCCCTTATACTATTTCCAGATAAAAATGCACCAAGATGCGCCGCGAATTTTTCATTCTGGCTAACGTGAATGAAACGCAGCGTAGCAGCGCTACGCTAAGTGGAATGAGCGGACGCCAGAAAGGAAAAGGCGCAAGCAGATGGTGCAGTTGAATCTGGAAATAGTATTATTCTCATGTTCGGGATGTCAGCACGATGCCGCATACCCCTTCTCGTCCTTCATGATGTGCACAATCGTGCTGTTCGTGCTGCCCATGCCGACGCAGACCAGCTCGCCCAGGTGCGCAATCAGGCGGTCAAAGCTGTCATCCAGAATGCCGTCCTGCGCGTGGATGCCGCCGCCTTCCAGCGCCAGACACGCCGCTTCCACCGCAAGCCCCGCGCTCAGGGCAACCTTGCTCGCGCAGCCCTCCTTCGCGCCGTCGCAAATCATGCCGCTGACCGAACCCAAGATGTTCCGCGCAGCCTGCACCATCTCGCCTTCGCCGCCGCCCAGCAGGTACACGACCCCCAGCGATGCGCTCAAGCCTGCCGCCACGCCGCACGCGCACACGCTCGACAGGGGGCCGATGAAGCTTTTGATGTACACGTTCGCCAGCGCCGCCAGCGCAATCGCACGCAGTTCCTTTTCCTCCGGGATGCTGAAATAGCGCGCCGCCGCATCCACCGTCAAAAAGAGCGTGATGCCCTGATTGCCGCTGCCCGTCGCGGTCATCACCGGCAGCGGAACGCCGTGCATCCGCGCATAGGATGCCGCGCCCGCCATCCGCTTCGCCGACGCGCAGAGCGACGGATCATCCAGCGTGATTTTCGGCAGAACGCAGTGCGCCAGCTCATCCGACATCGCGCGGTCGTAGATGGTTCGGTTCATGGTCAGCGCGTCGCGGAGGAACGCCAATTTATCCAGCGCAACCGTGTCCGCAAAGGCGATAAATTCCGCCAGCGACCCGCAGTGCGCGCCGCTTTCCTCCACCGATTCCTGCTCGGCAGGCGCTTCGGTAAACGGCGCATGTTCGACAAGGGCGATATGATCGTGCGCACCCACCGTGACCACACGAACCGCGTCGCAGTCCGTGTGCAGAATCGTTTCAATATATAATCCGCTCACGCCGTCGACGATTTCGACTTTCACGCAGCCGCGCAATGCCTTTGCTGCCGCCAGCTGCTCCGCCGTCACCGTGTGCAGCGCGTTCATGCCCGCGTCCGCGTCGCCCGCCGTGATGCCCAGCGCCACACACAAATCCACGCCGCGCTCATCCGCGCCCGGAATACCCACGCCCATGGCGTTTTTGAACAGGTACGCATCCAGCCGCGCCGTCACCTGCGTGACAGTCCCCTGCGCCGCCTTGCGCGCCGTCGCCGCGTTGAGGGCAATTGCCGCCGGTTCCGTACAGCCGGTTGAGGGGGCAAGCGAAGCCCTAATCATCCGTAGACATTGCGTTTCATCCATCCGATAGTTCCTCTTTTCCACCCGGCGCAATGCCGGATTTGCTTTTTCCATGAACACAATTCGCCCTCAAACCGCGAAATTCCTGCCGAAAACCTTTCTTTTTGCAAAAATCGCCTATTTTGCTTGTGAAAAAAGCGTCATTTCCCCTTGCCAACCATCGTCGAGTTATTGTATAATAAAATATACGGCAGATGCTTCTTCTGCCATTTCGACCAAACGAATAAGGAGGAGAACCATGAAGAAGTTCCTTTCTCTCCTGCTGGCGCTGACGATGCTGCTGACCCTGTGCAGCGTTGCGAGCGCGGAGGCCGGCGTCTTTACGGGCGTGGGCGACAGCGAAATCGGTGGCAAGGGTGCCATCGAAGTGGCTGTGACCGTGGATGAAAACGGCGCAGTGACCGCCATCGAAGTGACCAAGAATGGCGACACCGTCGGCATTTCTGATCCGGCTGTGGCGCAGATTCCGGGTCTCATCGTCGAGCAGCAGACCGCGAACGTTGACGCGGTTGCGGGCGCGACCAAGACCTCCGATGCCATCATGGCGGCTGTGCTGGACGCTGTGACCAAGGCGGGTCTGGACACCGTGAAGTGGTCTACGAAGGTGGAGACTGTCGTCGAAAAGGCGGAGGACGTCACCATCGAGACGGAAATCGTGGTCATCGGCGGCGGCGGCGCTGGTCTGGCGGCGGCTGTGCAGGCGAATCAGCTCGGCTCCAAGGTGCTGGTGCTGGAAAAGATGGGCAAGGTCGGCGGCAATACCATTCTGGCGGGCGGCGCGCTCAACGCGGTGAATGACCGCTCCGAGCAGGCGATTGCCTACAACGACTCCGTCGAATGGCACTACACCCAGACGCTCTCCGGCGGCGACTACCAGGGCGATCCCGTCCTGGTGCACACGCTGGTTTCCAACGCGTGGGCAGGTGTGCAGTGGCTGATGGATCTGGGCATGGAGTTCCAGGACGACACCGCTGGGCTGTTCACCGTCACCGGCGGTCTGTGGCCGCGCGCCCACAAGCCGGTTGAACCGCTGGGCACTGGCTTCTTCAAGACCTACATGAACTACATCGACAGCCACGACAACGTGGACGTGATGCTGAACACCCGCGCGACCGAAATCCTTGTGGACGAAAACGGCAAGGCTTGCGGCGTCGTGGCGACGGGCGAAACGGGCAACACCGTGACCGTCAAGGCGTCCAAGGGCGTCGTTGTGGCGACGGGCGGCTTCGCGGCGAACGTCGAACTGCGCAGCGCGTACAACACGCAGTGGGCGGATCTGGGCGACAGCATCAAGAGCACCAACCACGCGGGCGCGACCGGCGACGGCATCAAGATGATGCAGAAGCTGGGTGCTGACTTTGTGCAGATGGGCAACATCCAGCTGCTGCCGCTGGGCGACCCTGTGACCGGCTCCCTGTCCGGCAACATCGAGCATGACGTGGAAACCCGTATCTTCATCAACAAGGAAGGCAACCGCTTCGTCAACGAGGGCGGCCGCCGCGACGACATGACCAACGCCCTGTTCGCGCAGACCGATGCGTACATGTGGGTCGTCATGGACTCCGACACCTATCCCACGGGCGACGAACGCAACAACTTCGGCGAAACCGCGAACCAGCTGGTGGAAGCCGGCCGCGCGGTGAAGGCGGACACGCTGGAAGAACTGGCGGAAAAGATGAACGTTCCGGCGGACACGCTGATTGCGGCTGTCACGGAATTCAACCGTCACGCAGAAGGCGGCGACCTTGCGGGCACGCCGGACGAATTCGGCCGTACCCTCTACAAGACCCCCATCGACACCGCGCCCTTCTACGCGGCTGCTCGCATTCCCACCGTGCATCACACGATGGGCGGCGTGCGCATCAACGTGAATGCGCAGGTGCTGGATGAAAACGGCAACGTGATTCCTGGTCTGTATGCTGCGGGCGAAGTGACCGGCGGCATCCACGGCGCGAACCGTCTGGGCGGCAACGCACTGACCGACACGGTCGTCTTCGGCCGCATCGCTGGCGAATCCGCTCACTACGAGAAGTAATCTCGCATCCCCAGAGGCTCGGAGGAAACTCCGAGTCTCTTTTTCGTGCATTTTTCCGCTTTTCCATTGTAATTTCCTCAAAGGCATGGTAATATAATACTATCTCCAGATAAGAATGCGCCAAGATGCGCCGCGAGTTTTTCATTCTGGCTAACGTGAATGAAACGCAGCGTAGCAGCGCTACGCTAAGTGGAATGAGCGGACGCCAGAAGGGAAAAGGCGCAAGCAGATGGCGCAGGTGAATCTGGAAATAGTATAACAGAAAAGCCATGAATCGAGGTAGAGTAAGGATGCGTTCCATTGTCAGCCGCTGTGCTGCCCTGCTGTCAGGCGCTTTCCTGCTGATGAACAGCGTTCCTGCTGCTTTTGCAGAAGAGCCAAACACAATTGTTCAGAAGGAGGCTCACACCATGCAGACGTACCGTCAGATGCTCACAGAGCTTGCACCGGATGCTGTTTTTGCGCGGCAGGAGGGTGTTTCCTACCCGACGTTTCAGAAGTACACCTACTATTCACGCACAGCGCATCGGGATACCCCGGTCAACGTGCTGCTGCCGACGGATTACGATGAGCAGCGTACTTATCCCGTCCTGTACATTCTCCACGGCTACTGGGACACGCAGGACTGGATGGCGCGCGATGCAGTCGGACTGAATGTCATGCTGGGCAATCTCTGGGCATCCGGCGAGGCAGAAGAAATGATCGTCGTTCTCCCCTACATCTTCTGTGACCAGGAGCTTCGTTCCTGCACAGGCATGAACCTGCGCAATTCGCTTTGCTATGACAATTTCGTCAACGACTTGACGGCAGATTTGATGCCCTTTATCCAGCAGAATTTTGCCGCCGCGACGGGGCGCGAGCAGACCGCTATTACCGGCTTTTCCATGGGCGGGCGTGAGTCTCTGTTCATCGCCCTGACGCATCCAGAGCTCTTCGCGTGGGTAGGTGCAGTCGCACCAGCCCCCGGTTTGACACCGATTCCTGGCTCTGCTGATCATCCGGGGCAGCTTCAGGAATCGGAGCTGACCTTCGGAGACACAAAGCCGGAGCTGCTGCTCATCAGCGCTTCCCGCGCTGACGGTGTTGTTACGTCCGCACCTTCGGGCTATCGACAAGTTCTTCAGCTCAATGGTGAAGAGCTCGTTTGGCATCAGCTGACAAATACACAGCATGACCATACCAGCGTCAAGCCGCACTTGTACAACTTCTGTCGAATGATTTTCCGCCGCGAATGACACGTTCCGTCGTAAAAACACCAGCAGTACAGTCATTCGCTTGCAATCAGCCGCATTTCGTCCTATAATAAAGGCGAAATCCACCAAAAGGAGTGTATGAGCAATGAGCAAGCAGAACATCGACTGGAGCAATCTCGGCTTCGGCTATATCAAGACGGATTATCGCTACGTTTGCCGCTACAAGGACGGTCAGTGGGACGAAGGCGGGCTGGAAACCGACGCAAACATCACCCTGAATGAATGCGCCTGCGTCTTCCAGTATTGCCAGGCGTGCTTTGAGGGCATGAAGGCGTATTATACCAAGGACGGGCATATCGTTTGCTTCCGCCCGGACATGAACGCCAAGCGCATGGCGGACAGCGCCGCGCGGCTGGAAATGCCGCCCTTCCCGGTGGACAAGTTCGTGGACGCGGTGAAGCAGGTCGTCGCGGCGAATGCGGATTTTGTGCCGCCGTATGGCACGGGCGGGAGCCTGTACATCCGTCCGTTCATGATTGGCACGAACAGCGTCATCGGCGTGAAGCCCGCGACGGAGTTTGAATTCCGCATTTTCTGCACACCTGTCGGCCCGTACTTCAAGGGCGGCGCGAAGCCGATTGCCATCAAGGTGAGCGATTACGACCGCGCAGCCCCCCACGGCACGGGCAACATCAAGGCAGGTCTGAACTACGCCATGAGCCTCCACGCAATTATGGAAGCGCACCGCGAAGGCTTCGCGGAGAACATGTATCTTGACGCGGCAACCCGCACGAAGGTGGAGGAAACCGGCGGCGCGAACTTCATTTTCGTCACCAAGGACGGCAAGCTGGTCACGCCCAAGAGCGACTCCATCCTGCCCTCCGTCACCCGCCGCAGCCTGCTCGTCGTGGCGGAAAAGTACCTGCATATGCCGGTGGAAGAGCGCGAGGTGTATTTCTCGGAAGTGCCTGATTTCGCGGAATGCGGCCTGTGCGGCACGGCGGCGGTCATCAGCCCGGTCGGTCTGATTAACGACCACGGCAAGGAGATTCGCATTCCCTCCGGCATGGACGAAATGGGCCCCGTGCTGACGAAGCTGTACACGACCCTGCGCGGCATCCAGCAGTGCGAAATCGAAGCGCCCGAAGGCTGGATTCTCAAGATTCAGTAACGGAAAACTGCGCAAAGGCACAATAGTTCGCGCAGCAAAATCCGAAAAAAGGATAAAAACAGCCTGTGGACGAATTCCGCAGGGTGTTTTTGATTGCAATCAGAACAAGTCCAGCATGTTATCCAGATAGATTTCCTCCCGCACTTTCAGCTGGCATTCCGGCTTCGTCAGGTAGTACAGCAGAAATTCCAGCACCAGCGCGCTGCCTAACTCGCGCCCCTCAATCTTGAAGTTCTCAAAGCCCATCGGCAGGTACGTCTGCTGAATATCCGCCACCCCGATAAAGCCCGGATTTTCCATCGCCTTGGAGAATCGGTAGCCGCCCTGCGCGTCCGGTGCGTGGCAGCGGTGCTCGTCGCCGCCCTCGCCGAGGTTCTTCCGGCTGACGGCTTCGTAGCACGCGCGGCGGTCGCGGCAGCCGAAATAGCAGCACTCGTTGCAGAGGAACTCCACCTTGTCTTTCTGCTCCTGCGGCAGGGCATTCAGTTTATCCAGCGCGTGATTCAGGCGGAAATCCGGCACAACATAGCGGAATTCCGATCGTTCCAGTTCCGCCTGCAAGTCGGGAAACGATGTGAGCACCTTCGTCGTTGAGGACACGAAATACAAGTTCGGATACGTTTTCTGCAAATAGCGCAGGAGCAAATCCGAATGGAGAATCACGCCGCCATTCCCGCCGTCGTTCAGCATCTGGCAGAGCGCATTGCAGCGCGCATCACGCAGATGCTCCGCGCGCAGGAGGGAGTTGCTGAACGTCAGGCGCGGCGAAATGCCGTAATCACGCATCAGCGCCAGCACATCCCGCGCGCTCGCCTCCCCCGACCCGACGCGCCCGCCGCCCCACAGGCAGTCCGCCGGTGCTCCGTAAATCGAGCCGATGTCGCACCAATCATAGAAATATTCCGGATGGTTTCGGTAGAGCGGCAAAAATCGGCAGTACAGTTCGTAAAACTCGAACAGACCGGGCAGGTGATAGTGGGCAATTGTCATGCCTGCTGCCCTTCTTCCGCCGTCAGCAGCCAGTCTTTGCCCTGCCAATGCACTTGCATCTGCACTTTCTTCCATCCCTCCGGCAGGCGCGGATGCAGCGTCGGCTTGCCGTCCTCGAAGCGCAGACCCAAGAAGCCATAGAGCAGCACCATATACGCGCCGCCTGCCGCCGCCGGGTGCGTGCCGCCAATGTACACCAGTCCCGCCCACTGCTTGCCGCCGCCGACAATATCCGCCTCGGCGGATTTCAGGAACAGCGGATACGCTGCCGCCGGACGCCCGATTGCGCACGCGCACAGGGCATACATGCACGCGGACAGACTGCTGCCATGCTCGGTTCGCGGCTCATAGTAATCATAATTCGCGGCGATGATGTCCGCCGGGTACTGCCCCAGCATGTACAGCAGGGCAATCACGTCCGCCTGCTTGATGACCTGCGTCTGCGCCGCCACGCCATATGCGCCGCCCCAGTATTCGCGCGGGTCAATCAGGCGGCTGCGCACCTCCGGCACGAGTACGTTTTCCAGCTTGAAGTAACCGTCGAACTGCTCAATCAGCCCGGTTTTCGGGTCAGGCGCTTGATGCTTCAAGTGCTTCGCGGCATCCGCAAAGTGCATCAGTTCCGCTTCGTCCGTCTCCGGCAGGTACTTCCGGCAGACCTCCACCGCGTAATTCAGCGTCATCCGCGCCATTTCGTTGGTGTAGGCGTTGTTCTTCACATGCTCGTGGTACTCGTCCGGGCCCATCACATCCAGCAAATCATAGGTGTCGCTGAGGATGCGCTTGGAAATCAGGCTCATATAGAACCTTGCGCATTCCAGCACGACGCGCGCGCCGCCGCTTTGCAGCAGCGAATCATCCCCCGTGTACTGCGTATATTTCCGCAGCCCGTACACGACGGCGGCGCTGATGTGCACCTGCGTATCGCGGAAGAACGTGCGCATCGGTCGGCCCGTGAACACGTCGGTAACGTTGTAGTCCGTGCAGGCGTCCTTGCCGCCCTCGACGCTCTCCCACGCATAGAACGCGCCCGCATAGCCGTAGGATTTCGCCTTGTCCAGCGCGCCCGGCAGCGTCTGCACGCGGTATTCCAGGCAGTGCCGCGCCACCTCCGGCATACACGCCAGATAGAAATCCAGCATGAACATCTCCGTATCCCAGAAAATCGCGCCCTTATACGTCTGCCCGGACAGCCCGCGCGCCGCCACCGACAGCGCCGCCCGATGCCGCGGCGCGATGCTCATCAAGTGGTACATCGAGTAATTGACAGCGAACTCCGCGCGCGCGTCGCCTTCAATCGTCACCCGCGCTTTCTGCCAGAGCGCCGCCCACGCCGTCCGCTGTTCTTCGCGCAAAGCATCATACGCCGGGGCATTTTCTGCCGCTTCCATGGCGGATGCTTCCGGTGCGTCGCCGTCGCTGGTCGTGTACACCGCTGCGACCTCATCCAGCTGCCACGGCTGACCTGCCCGAAGCGCGATTTGCGCCGTCCGAACGCCGCCGTGCGTGATTTCGCCGTCCGTGCAGCTGCACCGGAGCGCCGTGCAGACGCGCTGGTGATCATCCGTTTCGCCGGTCAGGGCGACGACGCCGTCCGATTCTGTCAGCGTCAGCGCCTCGTAATGCGGGCCGTGGATGTCCCAGACGTTTTCGTCCACGCCGAACGCAATAGTGACGATGCTGTCATGTGTCGCCGTGATGGTCACGCGCTGTGCGAGCAAATGCACACGTTCCATCGCGCAGAACCTTTCCTGCCGGATGGTGATTTCGCCCGCATCCGCCTTGAACGTGCTTTCGCGGGTGAACACACCGTCGGCAATATCGAGCGCGAGGCGGTGCGATGTAAGCCGATCGGCATTTTCCGGCAGCGACACGCCTTTCACGGCGACATACAGCGGATTCGGGGCATTCAGCGGCTCTTCCCAGCCTTGCCCCTTTTGGTGGTGGATGCCCGCGAGGTTGACGTCGGTCATCTGCTGTACGCCCGCTTCGCCAATCGTCCCGCGAACGCCCATATACCCATTGCCCGTCAGGAAGCGGTTGCCGTTATCCGCGTCCTGTGCCGGGTCAAACCCTGTCCGCTCAATCACCGTATTCATCCGTGTATTCCTCCTCATGTTCAAAACTTCCCTCCATGCGGTATTCATGGAGGGAAATTCGCGGCTGTACTGCGCTTTTCCTGCTACGGATTGCAGGTTTTCGGGTGCGGAAATTTCGGTTCTATGCATTTACCCTACATACTCCAGCAAATCCGACAATTTTCCCAGATGATACGTCGCGCGCGCATCCTCCTTGGCGTCCCCCATGGCGGCGCAGGCAAACCCACCCGCTTTCGCGGCTTCCACCCCTGCATGGGCATCCTCCACCACCACGCACTGCTCCGGCTTCAAGCCCAGCATCTCCGCCGCCTTCAAAAACACCTCCGGGTTCGGCTTCGAGTGCGTGATGCAGTTTCCATCCGCCACCGCGTCGAAAAACCCATCCAGCCCCATCCGCTCCAGAATGAACGGCGTGTTCTTGCTCGACGAGCCAATCGCCAGCTTCAAGCCGCGTGCGCGCATGGTATCCAGCGTGCGCTTCACGTCGCAGGACAAATCAGCGGGCGACATTTGGTTCAGCAACTGCCGATAGCGCGTGTTTTTCTCCTCCGCCATCGCGTTTTTCTCATCCTGTGAGTACACCTTGTCGCTTTTTTCGAGGATGATGTTCAAGCTGTCCATGCGGCTGACCCCGCGCAAAAGGCCGTTGCGTTCGCGGTCAAAGGGGATGCCAAGCCGATCCGCAAGCGCCTTCCACGCGCGGTAGTGGTACTCGTCGGTCGAGCAGAGAACGCCATCCAAATCGAAGATAATGCCTTGATATTGCATCGTGATTTTCTCCTATCAATAAACGCAGATTTCCGCTGCCTGCGCGCCGTCGGTGCGGGATGCGGAATTCATTGTGAACACAACCTTGACAAAACTGGCTTCCACACTATCGAAATCAATGCGGATGCGATTGCCCGTCGCAGGGTCGAATTGGTACTGCGCGGCGGGTGCAACTTCGGTAAAGTTCTCGCCGTCCTGGCTGACGAAAACGGCGATTTCCTGAATGCGCGCCTCCCAGATGGCGGATGGATTCAGGCAGACCGCGACGGTCGAGATGGTATGCGTTTCGCCCAGCACGATGAGCATTTCCGCCGGGAATCCTTTGCTTTCCCAATAGGTGTCGGTTTTGCCGTCGTTGACGTTTCGGCTGACGTACACGTCGGTATGCGCGCCGGAAATGACTTCCTTATTGAGCGCGAAATTCTCCGTTTCGGGGAGGGCGATGTACTGGTCAGCGGGGTCAGGGAAGCACGCCGGACGCTCCGCCTTGGTCTGGTCGGGTGCGGGGACAACGGTCACGATGGTGGGAATTTCTTCTTCCGCCTGCGTCAGAAGGGGCAGGCACGCCAGCGACAGGGCGAGCATGGTGCATACGACAGAACGCATTTTCATGAGCGAAATTTCCTTTCTATAATGATGGTGGGTGTGGTGATGTGGGTGGTCGGTCGCGCCCATTTGGCGCGACAATGTGCAAGTGGGCGAAAGAGCAAGTTGGGGGGCGCGTCTGAGGACGCGCGAAATTACAACCGCTGTGCTGAAAGCGCTTCGCTGTTCAGCGCTCGTGTGGCAGAATTGCGTGCTTTTCCATTACTGGTTGCACGACAAACTGTTGGGGCGTTGCCCCAAACCCTACCAGAGGCGCTG
>ERZ791801.2122-NODE-2122-length-10656-cov-2.319875_pt1 | contig 10656 bp, 9 predicted proteins | sample MGYA00510309_ERZ791801 | MGnify/ENA primary metagenome ERZ791801 (study PRJEB30046, sample SAMN00791979) | human gut metagenome | study: EMG produced TPA metagenomics assembly of the A metagenome-wide association study of gut microbiota in type 2...
CCTCTTTTCTGCGCACAATGTGTTGTATTTTGTGATTTTATCGTTCATAAATCGTAATGCATGTGAATAAACACGTCTGCGCAGGTGATTTATGAGTTTTACGGACGGAGATCCAGTGCGCCGGGATTCCGCCAGTGTCTGCATTTATTCTAAAATGAAGCAGACCTTCTGTCAACCGTCGGATCGCTTTAATCCAGCTTGATTCCCTGAAGAAGCTTTGCAAACGGGCTGGTATCGGACGCATCCTCTGAGCTGTCTGCCACATATTCGGATGGAATCTCGTAGTTCTCGTCTTCGGTATCCGGTTCATCCTCACGGAGTGCCTTGATGCTCAGAGATATGCGGTCACCCTCAATCTTTAAGATCTTCGCTTTTACTACCTGTCCCATTTTAAGCTCTTCCTTTGGTGACTTGATGAACTTGTTGGTGATCTGGGAAATATGGCAAAGACCGGTCAGTCCCTCTCCGATATCGATAAATACACCATAGGATTCCATTCGTGTAACAGGCCCTTCTACAACATCGCCGGTGGTCAGTCTGCCGATCCGCTGTGTTTTCTCGACAATCGCTTGCTCGCGTTGGATCATTTTGGCGGAAAGGACAAGCTTCTGAATATCCTTTTCCACGGTGATGATCACTGCCTGAACGGTCATGCCGACATATGCCTCGGTATCCTCAACATAAGTCAGTGCAAGCTGGGATGCCGGGATAAATGCGCGGATCCCCTTGACATATCCGGTCACACCGGCAGGAACAGCTTCGGTGATCTTTACGGAGAAAACGGTACCGTCTGCCATGTCTTCCTTAAGCTCGTCCCAGACAAGAACACGGTTGGCTTCACGCATGGAAAGGATTACGTTGCCGCTTGCATTTTCCGGATCCAGAACCATTGCCTTGATCGTGTCGCCGATCACCATATCTTTTTTGATGGAGAAGGACGGATCATCGCTGCATTCCTCGATTGGGATAATGCCCTCGGTGTAGTAATTCAAGTCGACGGTGACTTCCGTGTCGGACATACCGATCACAGTCACATCGAGGATATCGCCCTCGCGCAGAACCTGAAAGGAACGTTCCAGTTCGTTTTCGTAGTCTTTCATACTCTTTTCATTACTCATATAACGCACCATACCTTTCTGAAAATGTATGGCTTCATTATAACAGTAAAATGTGAAGAAACAAATAACCTTTACAACATTTCTCTCTATTGTTTACAGTTGGAAATACTTATTTTCTGACTTTGACGGTGCAGGTCTCGCGGGTGCCATCCTCCGTAAAGGAGATGACAGCGGTTCCGACGCTTCGTGCGGTGAGATTACCGAGTTGGTCAACCTGTACCACATTTGGCTTGCTTGATTTGATGAGAGGCGCATTGCCGCTGGATATTTTGTAACCGAGTGTGCGTGTTTTGCCCACTTTCATGGTCAGAGAGGATGCAGATAATCTGATGGTTGGAGCTTCGACCTCGATCTCACAGGTTTTGGTGACGCCGTCGGCTTTGGCGGTAATGAGTGCAGTGCCATGCTTCTGGGCGCAGACAAGACCGGTATCGCTGACGGTTGCAACGCTGGAACGGTTGGATTTCCAGGTCGGAGTGATCCCGGAGGACACATCGGCGGTAAGTTGAACCTGCTGGCAGCGGAAAAGCTTCCGGTAAATATGGTTCAACGTAATGGAAGGCTTTTTGACGGTGACGCGGCAGGTGGCTGTTGTCTTGCCGGCTGTGATAGAGATGATGGCAGAACCCGGTTTGCAGGCGGTGATCACACCATCACTGTCTACTACGGCAACACTCTTTTTATTGCTGCTGAAGGAGACCGGCTCACTTCCTGTTGTGGAAGCCTGAAGACGCTTTGTCTCACCGTTTTCCATAGAAATACTGCGTGTACTCAGCGTAATCTTCGTGCGGGCGACCGTGACTCTGCAGGACGATTCACTTCCGTCCGCCTTTGCTGTGATGCGGCAGCTTCCGGCGTGCTTCGCGGTGACAAGACCGTAGCGGTTGACCGATGCGACTTTTGCATTCGAGCTCTTGAAAGATGGCAGTCTGCCGCTTGAGACAACGGCACCAAGATAAAACTCCTGACCGGCAGACAGGGATGCCTGATACTGCGTCAGTACAATGAAAGTACGGGCGGCAGAAGCGGTCCGGGTGGCAGCAGGAGCGAAAAGAAGCCCTGCAATGATTGACAGTGTCGTGAAAATGGCGGGAAAAATCCGCCGGAATGATGATTGATATTTCATAGAACTCCCTCCTTATCGGAGAGAAATGCTGTAAAGTGCTCGTAGTATAGCAGGCGTGTGCTTGCGGTGTCAACCGCTTCGGATCATTTTCGGAAAACTGCACGAAAATAAAAAATATTTCCGGGAAAATACACAAAGAAAATCGAAAAGGAGAGAATCTCATTTGTGCATCATGTATTTTTGTGGTATAGTTAGGATGAGTAATGTTTGATTGCATACAGGTATACACGACCGTACTCAAACTTCCCACGGGAGAACGATCCTGTTCCGATAATATTTCTTATTCCAAAGAAATAAATACAGTTTTTGCCTGAATGTACTTAAATATTCGTAGGCTGTGTCTGAAAATGCTCTTGTCACATTACGGTTTTCGGAAAGTCTAATTGCTTTGCTGTTTCGATGATCGATGAACGCGTCCTGCCGTACTCGCCCCAAGACGGGGTTCAAGTGTTTCGTAAGGCGCTCTGCCCCCGCTGGTGCTTATGCCCTGTGCTTTAGGGCATTATGCACCATTGTGTGGGGCAACGCAGCGGGAGCGTGCCGACCGAAATAGTTGAACCCGTCTATGGGGGTCGATCGTTCGGACACGTATCCATCGAACCATTGCAAAGCAAAGACTTTCCGGAAAACCTAGTGATCTGCGATCATTTTTAGACACAGTCTTACGGATTCGGTAAGTAATATAAGCAAAAATCGTATTCTTAACCCGTTTGGAATAAGAAATATTATCGGTACATTTTCTTCCTGTGTGGGAAGTTTGAGCAACATATTAATGAAATTGGAGGATAATGACATGGCAAAGATCGAGATGAAGACACCGTTGGTGGAGATGGATGGCGATGAGATGACCAGAATTCTCTGGAAGATGATCAAGGATGAGCTTCTGTTTCCTTTTATTGATCTGAAGACAGAGTATTATGATCTCGGGCTGGAGTATCGTAATGAGACGAACGATCAGGTAACGATCGATTCCGCAGAGGCAACCAAGAAGTATGGTGTTGCTGTTAAGTGTGCAACGATCACACCGAACGCTGCCCGCATGACAGAGTACAATCTGAAGGAAATGTGGAAGTCTCCGAACGGCACGATCCGTGCAGCACTGGATGGAACCGTGTTCCGCGCACCGATCCAGGTAAAGGGCATTGAGCCTTGCGTGAAGAACTGGGAGAAGCCGATCACACTGGCACGTCATGCCTATGGCGATGTTTACAAGAATACAGAGATCAAGGTGCCGGGAGCAGGTAAGGCAGAGTTAGTATTTACCGGTGCAGACGGCAAAGAGATCCGTCAGACGATTCAGGAGTTTGATGGTCCCGGTATCATTCAGGGTATCCATAATACAGACAAGTCCATCACGAGCTTTGCAAAGGCATGCTTTAACTATGCACTGGATACAAAGCAGGATCTGTGGTTTGCCACAAAGGATACGATCTCTAAGATCTATGATCATAATTTCAAGGACATTTTCCAGGATATCTATGATAAGGAATACAAGGAGAAGTTTGAGGCAGCAGGTATCGAGTATTTCTATACACTCATCGATGATGCGGTTGCCCGTGTTATGAAGGCAAAGGGCGGATTTATCTGGGCCTGCAAGAACTATGATGGTGATGTCATGAGTGACATGGTATCCTCTGCATGCGGCTCTCTGGCAATGATGACCTCCGTACTGGTATCTCCTTCCGGTGTGTATGAGTATGAGGCTGCTCACGGAACCGTTCAGAGACATTATTACAAGCATCTGAAGGGCGAGGAAACATCTACAAACTCCGTTGCAACGATCTTTGCATGGACTGGTGCTCTGCGTAAGCGTGGTGAGTTGGATAACATTCCTGAACTCATGGTGTTTGCAGATAAGCTTGAGAAGGCAACGCTTTCTACGATCGAGAACGGAAAGATGACAAAGGATCTGGCGCTGATCACAAGCATGAAGGATGTGACGGTACTCAACAGCGAGGGATTTATTAAGGCGGTTCGTGAGTCTCTGGAAGCAATGCTGTAATATATCTGAAAAGGATAAATAATTATTCATATCGTGCAAAAAGCCTCGAAACAGGGGCTTTTTGCTGTTAGTGAGGCAACAGATCAGGAGGATATTATAACTATGATTAAGTTTGAAAAGGAAGTTGCCGGTCTTGTGCCGGATTATGGATTTACGCACGGCGCCAAGTTTCATGCAGATGATCTGTTTTCCACGGCGCTTCTTCGTCTGATAAATCCGGACATTCAGGTGGAGAGAGGCTTTGATGTGCCGGAGGATTTTGACGGGATCGTATATGATATTGGACGAGGCAGATTTGACCATCACCAGCAGGACAAGGAGATCCGCGAGAATGGCGTGCCGTATGCGGCATTCGGTCTTCTCTGGCGCGAGTTTGGTTCCTGTTTCCTGACGGAGGAGGAAGCGGCAGATTTTGATGAGAAGTTTATCCAGCCGTTAGATGAGTCCGATAACACAGGCTCAGAGAATACCCTGTCGGAGCTGATGGAGAAGTTTAATCCGGGCTGGGATTCCGATGCCTCGTATGATGACAGGTTCTGGGAGGCAGAGACATTTGCGGAGAAGATTCTGATGCATTACATCGAGAGCATTCAGGGACTCAGAAGAGCTTCCGAGGTAGTTGTGAAGGCGATGGAAGAGTGTGATGGTGAGGTGTTGATCCTGCCTTGTTACGTGCCTTGGAAGAGAAATGTGATCGGCAGCGGTTATCAGTTTACGGTGTATCCGTCCAACCGTGGAGGCTATAGTGTGCAGGGAGTTCCGAAGTCGAAGGAGGATCGCAGTCTTGTCTGTGATTTTCCGCAGGAATGGTGGGGCTGTGATCCGCAGGAGCTTCCGAAGGTCAGCGGCATTGCGACAGCCAGATTCTGTCATCCGACCGGCTTTCTCGCGGCAGCAGATACAAAGGAGGATGCGGAACAGATGGCGCGTATTGCACTGGAACGGCGATAAATTTATCAGACGCATATGAGATCCCGGCATTGTCCGGGAAGTGTGATTTTAAAGAGATCAAGAAACAGTATCGTTAATTAATGCACCGGGTTCATCCTGATTCCGGTGCATTTTTCAGATTATTTGAATGATTCAATCCCGGTAACGGGATTGCGGGATTATTTCAATCCCTCGATCGCAGCAACGGCATCGTTGAACCAGTCTCCCTCAAGACCTTCTACGTTACCGGCATCACTTGCGGCAGCAATCTCAGCGGTCATAGGGATGCGTCCGAGAACAGGCAGATCATACTGCTTTGCAACCTCGTCAACATGACTTTCACCGAAAATATTGATGTGCTTTCCGCAGTCCGGACATTCCACATAACTCATGTTCTCGATGATACCAAGAATTGGCACGTTCATCATCTTTGCCATGCGGACTGCCTTTCCGACGATCATAGAAACTAATTCCTGTGGGGATGTCACGATCACGATACCGTCTACCGGAAGTGACTGGAATACGGTAAGTGGGTTCCCGGAGGCATATCGACGATCATGTAGTCGACATCCTTCCAAACAACGTCAGTCCAGAACTGTTTTACCGTGCCGGCGATCACAGGACCTCTCCAGATGACAGGATCATTGGAATCCTCCAGAAGAAGGTTGACGGACATGGTTTGGATGCCGGTCTTACTCTCGACCGGGAAGATCTCGGTATCTGTGCCAACGGCATGCTGTGTGATGCCGAATGCCTTTGGAATGGATGGACCGGTCACATCGGCATCCATAATGGCTGTGCGATGTCCCTTTCGCTGCAGGTTTACGGCAAGCATGGAAGAGATCATGGACTTTCCGACACCGCCCTTACCGCTGACAACGCCGATTACCTTGTCGATCCGGCTTTCTTTATTAGGTTGTTCGATCATACTCTGTGGGGAACGGCTGCTGCAATCTGCTGAGCAGCTTCCGCAATCATGGGAACAGTTTTCGCTCATAATGTAATCCTTCCTTTCTATATACACATAAATTTTAGTATAGCAATTTATTGATAAATTGTCCACTATAACGTTCTAACGGACAAAGGGGGCACATACAATTTACTATTATGATGTGGAGCATGCACGGCGGTCAATTAGCGTCGGGTATTCCGGAATGGAGGAAATATGAGTGGATATCAGAGAATGGTTTCCTATCTCTATCGATATGATAAGGGGATAAAAGGAAAAAACACAGGCTATGCAAGGATTGAACGGAATGACCGGAGATGCCGCGTGACAATACGTCTTCAGGACACGGTTTCAGTATCTCCGTCAGTTTTCTTTTTTATACAAAATGAGGGTGGCATGCAGCGGATCCCGGCGGGAAAGCTTGCGCGAAACGGCAGCGGATTTGCCGGAAGGGTGGAGACGCCGGTTGACAGAATGGCAGGTTCGGAATATGCGTTTGACCGGATTGACGGGATTTATCTGAGCGGACCGGAAAATGTGTTTTATGCGACAACTTGGAAGGATATCACGGTCTCGGGAGCAGCACCGGAAAAGGAAGCTGACGGATGGAAGGCAGAGGACGACCGGGATGCCGGGAACAGATCAGATGACGGGAGCGGATCGGAGGAGAGCCGGCCGCAGGCGGAAAACAGACTGCGTGAAGAGAGCAGGAGGGGAGAGATTGAGGCGGATGCCGGGAATGGGCAGCAGGTGGTGGACGCGGCATCTACAGGAAGCCGGCAGGAATCCGAAAGGGCAGAACCTGTGCAGCGGCATCAGGATGCTCTGGACGATGCCTTGCAGGCAGCAACGGGACTGGACGAGGCATCTTCGGCAGAAGCCACCTCTGTGGAAGCCTGTTCCCGCAGAGAGTGCCAGGACTTTGGAGAACGGATGCTTTCCGTGTTCCCGAAAATGTACCCGTTTGAAATTGATGAGATGGGAGAATGCGTCCGCATTGACCTGAAGGACATCGGAAATCTTCCGGTGGCGTACTGGTCGCTTGCCGGCAATCCGTTTCTTCTGCGGGGCTATTACTGTTATCGTCATCTGATCTTTGCGTGCATCGGCAGGCAGGAGTATGCGGTTGGCGTGCCGGGCATTTACAGCGAAGAAAACAGCAAATGGGCGAAGGAGTGCCGGATGCTTCGTTTTCAGCCACTCTCCAAGGTGAAGGACAGACACGGCGCATTTGGATACTGGCTGATCGCTGTTCATGCGCAGGGGTGATCGGGGCTGATCGTTGTATGCGTGCAGGGCAGGCTCCGGCGGACAGATGATGCCGCAGAAAATAGCTTTTGATAAACTTTCGTTCCATGGATTTTGCGAAAGAGGATGACATTTTCGTCCGGATAGCGTATGATTCTGATAGATTCACGGATGCAATGGAGTAATCCGCCGGGGGCAAAATACCCTTGCCCCCAATATCATTAAATTGGAATGAGGATGAACATGGAAGAACAGAAAATACAGGAAAAATATATGAAAGAGGCGATCCGTCAGGCGAAAAAGGCGGGGGAAGCCGGAGATGTGCCAATCGGCTGTGTGATCGTATATGAAGGCAAGATCATTGCCAGAGGCTATAATAAGAGAAATCAGCAGAAATCGGCACTGGGACATGCTGAGATCAGCGCGATCCGCAAGGCGAGTAAGAAGCTGGGTGACTGGCGGCTGGAGGAATGTACCATGTATGTAACGCTCGAACCGTGTCCGATGTGTGCGGGGGCGATCGTTCAGGCGAGGATTCCGGAGGTTGTCGTGGGAGCCATGAATCCGAAAGCGGGATGCGCCGGAAGTATTATCAATCTGCTTCAGATGCAGCAGCTCAATCATCAGGTCCGGCTGCAAACCGGGATTCTGGAGGAGGACTGCCAGAAGCTGCTCAAGGATTTCTTTAAGGAGCTTCGCCGTCAGCAGAAGCTGAAGAAAGAAAAGCCGGCGGGGGGAGCACAGAAAACAGAAGCGGCAGATCATGTAAGATAAGTATATATGTAATGATTTTCCCATTTGCCGTTGATCTGCGCAAAGTCATGAAGCAGCCCCTCCCGATGGAAGGTGAGCTTCTCGAGCAATGCGATCGACGGTTCGTTGTCCGGCATGACATATGCCTCGATCCGGTGAAAGCGGTATTCGCGGCATACGAGAGGAATCAGAAAAGAAAGCGCTTCGGTCATGTAGCCCTGTTGCAGATGATCCTTGTCGGTCTTGTAGCCAAGCATACAGCTTGAAAATGCACCGTGCAGAAAATTGCTGAAACAGATCGTACCGATGGGAACGTCGGTACGGTCCCGGAGATACATCCACATGCGCAGATGTCTTGCCTTCACAAAGGAATTATATTCAAATGTAAGATTCGTCCGTTGAAAATCCGGAGAATAAAACCCGGGTCTTTTGACCGGCTCATACGGCTCCAGAAAGTCTCGGTTTCGTTCGTAAAATTCAAGCACACCGGCTGCCTTATCCGGATGGCTTACGCTGAGGAGAAGACGGCTGGTCTCGTATTGTGGTTGCATTACAGGTATTCCTCCCAATATTATGTCTGTATTGCCTTAGTGTATCATGCGGTGACGAAAATAACAAGGAAATATATCTTGACAAGCTTACGCGGGAGAGGATATAATTAACATCTAACATAAATTGTGTGAAGTATGTCATAAAGCTTCCGTGCTAGCCGGGGAGATAGCGGTGCCCTGTACCTGCAATCCGCTATAGCAGGGGTGATGTTCTGTTTCGGATGCATTGATTGCGGAGCCGCCCGATATAAGTGGTGATGACGTTTTGGTCTTGCGCAATGGGAACTCATGAACCGTGTCAGGAGGGGAACCTAGCAGCACTAAGTGAGCCCTCCCGTGTGCCGTGAGGTTGCCGGAGCCGAGCTAACTGTATTGGTAACGTCTGCAATGATGCGTACAACGCAGAATGCACGGTTTTTATATAGATAAGAGCTGTCAGTCTTCGGATAGAGGACAGACGGATCCTGATAAATTATATACAGATGATCAATAGGGAAAGTGGAGAATGCTCCGCTTTTTTCTTTATTTTCGGTGTTATTTCTGATAAAATAAAGTTAGGTAAATGGTACGGATGGCAAAGGGGGATAAGCGGTGAAAGCGGAACTGAAAAAAGGAAGCATTAATCATATCATCAAGGATACGGATATTTACGAGGCGGGAGAGTTTCTTGATTCGATCGCCATGGTGGTAAAGGGCAGGATACGTGTGCATGGATATGGTCTTAATCTGGTTGTGGGCTCCGGCTGCTTTTTGGGAATCCGGGATCTCAACAGAGGGGCGCACGGTGTGACGTATACGGCATTGACCAATGCGGTAATCTATGTATTTCCATCGTCCGGAGCGATGAGTGATCTTAGGGGAATCATGAAGATCAATAAGGATTATGTGGCATTGATGGTTGTGGGACTTCACCGTTCTCTGGCAGAGCAGGAACGTGCTTATGAGGAGCTGCAGGAGGCGGCTGAGGGTTCCTATGAGATGACTTTTCGGATATATCACAAGTGCCGGAAGCTTGCCCAAGAGACGGGAACTGTCTTTGAGGAGCTTGCGGCGGTGGAGAAACTGCACCCGTTTGACGAGCCGCAGATGCTTTCGCTGGATAAGGTGCATTATTATCAGGCGTGCGCCAAGGTGTCGATGGATGTGCAGAAGGCGTTTTACGGAAGTTCTGCCGAGATATGCATTTATCATGTGAGGGAGCAGGTCGGACTGTTGCATCAGCTCCATGATTACAGTAAGTCGCTGACGGAATATCTGAGTCAGATGATGCACGATCTGATCCTTGACGGCAGAAATTTGTATCTGGCGGTGGCTGGGTTTGCGCAGATGTTGCAGCGTGCCGGACAGGATGCTTCCGGAGTGATGACAGATCTTGATGAGGTGATCGACCGGATCAATTCTCTGGAAAGTGTCCTGCAGAAGCGGGCGGATGTGGAGTGTGTGATCGACCGTGGAACAATGGAGGAGACATATTATAATCTGTTGAATCCTTCGCATGGCACAGGCGGACCGGACGTACCGGGAGATACGCTGGCGCTTGTGGAGGACTGCGGCGTCGATGTGTCGGAGCTTGTGGATTCGCTGGGAACGATTCTTTCCTTTGGGGAGATCGAACAGGAACGCGCCGGGCGTTTTGAAGATCTCGTAGCACAGTTTGAGGCGCTGGAGGATAAGGAAAGCTCGACGGATGAGGCGAGGAGCCTGAGACGTAATCTTATGAAGGACTACTATCCGATCTACGAGAAGGTTTTTCTGAAGGATTATCAGTCAGCAGAGGAGGCTCCGATAGAGGTGGAGCTTTTCCTGCGCTACGGCTTCTTGAGCGAACGGCTGCTCAGGGAGGATATGATCGAGGATCTTCTGACGCTGGATCAGGGCAGCATCTACCAAAACGGATGTCATGTCTTTGATATGAAGGAATGGCTCACAGCAGTGATGGACGGGGATCGTATGCCGTCCAAGAATGAATTTGATATGGA
>ERZ791801.2127-NODE-2127-length-10628-cov-2.454649_pt1 | contig 10628 bp, 8 predicted proteins | sample MGYA00510309_ERZ791801 | MGnify/ENA primary metagenome ERZ791801 (study PRJEB30046, sample SAMN00791979) | human gut metagenome | study: EMG produced TPA metagenomics assembly of the A metagenome-wide association study of gut microbiota in type 2...
GTCGAATTTATGAACAAAAAGCGGCTTCGCGCCCTCTTTTTCCTCACCGAACTACCAAATTCACTGTCTGTCGGCGAAAAAGGCTTCGATTTCACCCTTCGCAGCCTGCACCCGTCCCTGCTGGCAGAGGGGTTTTCCGCCGCCGCGGCCATGGAGCGCGGCGGTCATGTCCCGACCCAGCTGCCGCAGGTCGCCCTGACGGGCGATCAGGCAGTAGGCGTAACCGCCCCCGTCGCTGCCGCTGAACACTGCCGCCGTGCCGCCGCACTTGTCCGCGATAGCATCCGCCAGCTCCCGGACGCCGTCGGCGCTCAAGTCTTCCTCAAAGTGCAGGACGTTTCCTTGGTTAACATAACTTTCCGCAATCCCGGCAAAAACCCGCTTTTCCAGCCCCGCCATGCGGTACTTCTGCGCCGAAAGCAGCTCGTTCATCCGTCGTGCGGCTTCGCCGGTCTCCGTGATTTTCGCGGAAAACGCCTGAGAAACCTGCCGGTTCTGGTCAAAGACCGCGTTCAGCAGCGCCAGCGCCTGTGACCCACAGGCCATCTCGATCCGGGTGCCGCCCCGGAAGCTCACCGCGCTGAGCAGCTTGATGAGGCCGATTTCCCCCGTAGCCGCCACATGGGTGCCGCAGCAGGCGCAGCAATCGTATCCGGGAATTTCCACGATCCGCACCGGCCATGCAAGGGCTTTTTTCGAGCGGTAGGGGATGGCGGGCAGCTCCTCCGGGCTGGGATACCAGCACCCCACGGGCAGGTTCTGCCACACTGCTCCGTTGGCCTCCGCTTCGATTTCCGGCAGCACCTGAGGCGGAATCACCCCGTCAAAGTCGATGGTGATGACGTCCGCGCCCATGTGAAAGCCGGTGTTGTGGCAGCCGTAGCGGCGGTTCAGGATACCGGAGACGATATGCTCCCCGGAATGCTGCTGCATCCGCGCAAAGCGCAGGTCGTAGTCGATCACCCCCGTGACCTCCGCGCCCGCTTCCAGGGGCGCTTCGCACAGGTGAATTACCGCCCCCTCCCGCTCCCGGGTACTGCGCACCCGGACGCCGTTCAGGGTTCCCGAGTCCCCCGCCTGACCGCCGCCCTCGGGGTAAAAGGCGGTAGCGGCCAGCGTGACCTCCCATCCGTCCGCGACCTTCGCGCAGGAAAGCACCGCCGATGTAAAGCGGGAAAGGTGAGAATCTTCATAATAAAGCTTGCGTGTTTCCATATCGCACCTCGAAAAATGGCAATTTCGTTCATTATACCACGGTGCCGCTGGCATTGCAACGCCCCGGCTTTACAGAAATTTGAAGTGGAATTTTGAAAAAAGTGCTTCTCTTTTGCCGAATTATCATGTAGAATGAGAAAACGTGAGAAAAAACAACGAGGTGACCGATCATGCCAGCAAATTACGCCCATTACCGCTTCGGAAAGCAGCTGCTTTCCGGGATGTGTCCCAACGACCGCCGAAGTATCCAGCGGTTCCGGCGGCTTTACGATATGGGTCTGCACGGGCCGGATATTTTCTTTTACTATAACCCCCTGATCAAAACCGCCACGGGACAGCTGGGCGGCGTCTTCCACGCCCAGTCCGGGCAGGAATTCTTCGCCCGGGTCTGCGCCCAGGCGGGCAGCGAGGCCGGGCGGGTCTATCTTCTGGGGCTGCTGGGACATTACTGTCTGGACTCCGTGTGCCACCCCTACGTGGAAAAAAAGGACGCGGACGGCAGCGCCCGTCACGTGGAGCTGGAATCGGAATTCGACCGGTATCTGCTGGAATCCGACGGCGTCGTTCTGCCCCACACCTACGACGGCAGCGCCCACATGCGTCTGACCCGGGGGGAGTGCGTCACGGTTGCCCTCTTTTATCCCCCCGCCACCCCGGCGAACATCAACGCCTGCGTCCGCAACATGGCCCGCGCCACCCGGTTTCTGGTGGGCAAGAACCGCAAGCATGTCCGGCGTCTGCTGCGCCTGACCCGCAGCCCGGCCATTGAGGATCAGCTCATGCCGGAGCAGGGGAGCGACCGCTGGCTGTGGATGGACAGCGAAATGCTGGTGCTGTACAACCGCGCGCTCAAGCGCTATCCCGGACTGCTCAGCCAGCTGGGCGAGCACATGCGCCCCGGCGAGCCTCTGGGGCAGGATTTCGCCCCGGCCTTCGGCTAAAATTTAAGGAGTGGTAGAAGTGAAAAAAATCAAACTCACCGCATTGGAGCGGAGCTGGATTCTCTATGACATCGGCAATTCCGCGTTCATTCTGCTGGTTTCAACACTGATTCCCATTTATTTCAACGCTCTGGCGACTACCGGCGGACTGAACGAGTCATTGTATTTGTCCTATTGGGGCTACGCCGGTTCCGTCTCCACGCTGCTGGTGGCCGTCATCGGTCCCATCTGCGGCACGCTGGCTGACCACCGGGGCTTCAAGAAGCCCATTTTCATGGCCTGTATGCTTCTGGGCGTTCTCGGCTGCGCCGCCATGGGCGTGACTGCGGGATGGCTGGCATTTCTGGTGGTGTTCGTTCTCGCCAAAGTGGGGTATTCCTCCAGTCTGGTGTTCTACGACGCCATGCTCCCGGAGGTCACCACCGACGAGCGGATGGACACGGTTTCCTCCATGGGCTACGCCTACGGCTATATCGGTTCCGTGATTCCTTTCATCCTCTGTCTGCTGCTGGTGCTGTTCGGCGATAAGATCGGCATCGGCGCGGGAACGGCCATGGTCGTTTCCTTCCTCATTACCGCCGTGTGGTGGTTCGTATGCACCCAGCCGCTGCTGAAGCGTTACCGCCAGACCGCCTTCGTGGAGCACGGCGGCAATCCCGTTTCTTCCACCTTCCGTCGGTTGAGAGACACCTTCCGGGAGGTTCGGCAGCAGAAGCATATTTTCCTGTACCTGCTGGCATTTTTCTTCTTCATTGACGGCGTTTACACCATCATCGACATGGCCACGGCCTACGGCACTGCTCTGGGTCTGAACACCACCGGGCTGCTGCTGGCGCTGCTGCTGACCCAGTTCGTGGCCTTCCCCTGCTCCATCGCCTTCGGCCGGTTCTCCGCCAAGTACGATACGGGGCTGCTCATTAAGATCTGCATCCTCTGCTACACCGGCATTACCCTGTTCGCGGTATTTCTTGTGTCCCAGTGGCAGTTCTGGGTACTGGCGGTTCTGGTGGGTATGTTTCAGGGCGGCATTCAGGCGCTGAGCCGCAGCTACCTCGGGAAAATCATCCCGGCGGAGCGCAGCGGCGAATACTTCGGCCTCATGGACATCTGCGGCAAGGGCGCGTCCTTCCTTGGTACGACCCTGATCGCCGTGGTCAGTCAGCTCACCGACGGGCAGTCGTTCCATGTGTTCGGGCTGGAGCTGCAAAACGAAAACATCGCCGTGGGTACGCTGGTCGTTATCTTCGCCATCGGCTTCGTCCTGTTCTGTAAGGCGGACAAGCTGAATAAGCAGTACATACACATTTAAATATTAAGAATGCCGGGGGCTGCCCGCCCCCGGCACTATTTTTACCGTTTCTTCTTATTCAACAGCACTGCAAGCCCGATTCCGGACAGCACCATCACCCCCACGGCAATCCAGATCAAATCGCCGGTGCGGGGATTCCTGCGGGAACCCAGAGAAACCGGGACGGGCGGCACGTAGACCACCTCGTCGCAGTTGCGCACCCGGAGAACCGGCGTGCCGTTGCTGTCCAGATGGAGAATGCCGATCGCCCGCACGGTGCGCCCCCTTTTCACCTGAGACGCAAGGTTGTTTTTCCCGTCTGCGCCGGACACAATGTTGTCCTCAATCAGAATTTCCGCGAGATCTCCGTTTCCGTCCTTCAGGGTGATGCGGGAGACGCCCTTGCCGCCGACGCTGTAGGTCACATCCGTCACCCTGCCCTCCACCTGCATCAGGCGGCCGCCGTTTGTATCGTAATCCATGGCTTCCTCGTTTGCGGTGGTTTCCGGCGTGTAATTGTAAAGCCGCTCGGTCAGCACCTCACAGTCGATGATTTTCAGCATCACGTTGCCGTCCTGAATTGTCTTTTGCCCGACTGCCTCCAAGGGCGTGCCAACTTCAATGCCATTCTTCGTGAACGGTACCAAGGCAACGCCGCCGGTATCGTCCTGCAGGTAAATGGTTTTGGAGAAAATGTTGCCGGGATGGGACGTTCCGGAGGCCGCCCAGCCGCGAATGCGGAACACCTCCCCGTCCCCGCCGGAACGCATTTCGTCAATGGTGACCAGCGGCTCGATTCCCAGCACCGCTTCCGCGATCCCCTGATTTCCGCTGACGCGCTTCCAGATATTGTCCGGTTCTTTCATGGCGTCGTCTGCCAGAAATAGTCCGCCGCTGACGTACACTTTGCCGTCGCCCGGGAGTTCCTCACCGGCAAGCAGCACCGTGTCTTCGCCGGTTTCCTGCCCGTCGGCGTCCGCGTCTATGCCGTGGGTGGTATCACGCCCCTTCACCAGCCAGGTGCCGTTCCCCGGATTTACGGTGCAGCCGGCGCGCTGGGTGTAGGTCTGCTCGGGTTTCAGAGATTTTGTCAAATCGCCGCCAGGGTTGAACACATTGGCGGATGCCGCGTCGGGCGTACCGCCATTGTTTTCCTCATCCCATGCGGTGTCGTCGTTCAGGCGCACCGTTGCGCCCATGGCTTCCAGCAGCCTGTTCAGCTCGCCGGAGGTGTGCAGACTCAGGTCGCCCATATCCGATTGGCCGCAGAGAATGACTGTGCCGCCGCTTTCGGCAAACGTCCTGACTTTCTCCACAAATGCCTCGTCAAACGGCTTCGCCGGGGCGGTTATCAACAGGATGTCGCTGTCCTTGGGCAGTTCCGTCTCAAATTTCTTCACCGAAATGCTGTTCTGGGCGGCAATTTCCGCCAGCCGGTTCAGCTTGCCGGTGCCGGAATTGCCGTGGGAAGCGTCCACGGCGATACGCTTCACCTGCTCCGGGACGTGGAAGCTCAAGCTCAGCGTGTCCTCATAAGTGCGGTCTTCTCCGTTCACGCTGCCAGCCGCCTCGACCCGGAACTCCGTCACGCCCAGTTCCGGGTGGGCGTAGGAGAAGGTGTAGTCCAGCGTGCTCATCCCCGCAACTTCTCCCAGATCGGAGACTGTGCTGACAAGCGTCTCGTCGGCATAAAGCGACAGCGCGTCCAGATCAAACTCCACCGACTCGTCATTGTACAGCTCTACCGTCAGCCCGATCTCCTCGTCCCGGGCAGGGGCGGCCGTATCCGAAATGAAGCGCTCGATGCCGATGTCGTCATACCCGTCCATCCACACGGGCGCGGTTACGGCCACGTCCCCATCCGGCTGGGTGATACGGAGATAGTAGTAGCTGCGTCCGCCGGAGGCGGGCAGTTCCAGCACCTGCGAAGGCGTTTCGACATACTCGCTCACAAGCACTGCCCCGCCGTCGGCCACCACTTCCACGCTGCCGATGGCCTCGTCCGTGGGGTCGCTCAGGAAAACGGTGATTTCCGCTTCCTCCGATTTGGGGAGGATGCTGCCCATGACCGTACCGTTCAGCTCATAATAAATGGCAAGGTCACTGTCCTGCGTGGCGTAGACCCGGCGGTCCTTCATGGCAGCGTACAGGGATTCCTCCGTCAGATCCTTCGCCAGCACCACAGTCCGCGCGTCGCTGGCATCGCCCCACTGCCCGTTGTGGTTATTCTGGTTGTTGGTGGGCGCGACGTGCCAGCCCTTGTCCAGCGCCAGATCATAATACTCGCAGTCCACCGCGCCGTCCTCCCCGGCCACTTCCAGCAGGGAGACTACCGCGTCATATTGGGGGCTGTAGTGGTCGAACCGCTCAAAATCCCCATGAACGGTATCCGGATGGTTGAACTGGCTGACGGAACCGGGGACGGAAGCCAGCGCCCTGTAGTAGTTTTCCAGTGCGGTAGGCACATTTTCAAAATCCGCCTGATCCCGGGTCTGCCAGCCGGGGGTGTTGAAGGTGGAGATATGCCCCAGCTGCTTATCTTCAGGCCATGTCATCTCAAAGCCGAAAAGCCCCACAAAATCCCCGTTGGTCACGGAAGCGGCCGCCTGCTTCCCAGCCGCCCAGTCAGCGCTGATGTCCGCGCCATCCGCGTCGATGGTGCCCATATCAGCGTTGTCAAAGGAATCGCTGTGGTCGGTGACGGCGAAAAAGTCCAGACCATCCACCTGCGACGCGTATTGGAACGCTTCCTCCACGCTCCCGGCGCCGTTGGAAATATCGGTGTGGGCGTGGAGCTGACCGAAGTACAGATTCCAGTCAAGGTCAAATTCTTCCGTGAAAATGACCTGGGTCACTTCCCCGGGTTCGCAGCCCCCGGCGATGGAATATGTCTTGAGATACGCCGTTCCGAAGTCCTTTTCAAAGCAAATTGGCCCGGCATACAGCGCATCGGGCTGGTAATTCACCCCGTCGGTGGAGACTGCGTAATAAATGTCGGCGCTTTCGTCCTCGCAGGTCAGGGTAATTTCCTCCCCGGCGCGGATCGTGCCGCCCTCGGGCAAAACGGTCACACTGGGCGACGTTTCCACCACTTCTCCCGGCTCCTCCAGCTCCTCCAGCTCCTCCGGCTCCTCCGGCTCCGGGTCGTCCTGCACCTCCATGCGCCGGTACAGCGTAAAGATGCTGACGTAGGAGTCCGGTGCTTCCTCAATATCGACGTCCCTGCATGCAAGGAAGTCATTCTCAAGAAGCGTATCGGAGACCAGCGTCACCGGCTCGCTTCCGTTGCAGCCGTGAAAGGAAAAATATTCGCCATCCCAGAGAACCTGCCATTCGTATGTCCCGGAAGCGATGCCGTTTCTGTCGTCTTCCATGGGTGCGGCGGACACGCCGTGAGCGTCCGTCAGGATGACCCTGTTCTCCGTCACCGTCAGGTTCCATTCCGCACCGGCGGCAACCGTGTCGCCGGTGAAGGTGGGTTTCGTGGCCAAAATCTTCTCCCAGCAGGATACCCGGCGCGTCGCCAAAGGGCGTCACCAGCACGTATTGCCCGCTGGTCAGTTCCTCCATGCCGGTGATCTCCTGATACACCGTCGCCGCTCCGGCGGGAAGCCGGAACAACGAAAAAAGAGCTGCCGCCAATACAACTGACAGCAACCCTCTGGCTACCAACCTTCTTATCATACCAAACCCTCCCGACTTTTTTCAGAGTTTCCTCCCGGAACCCCCGAAAAATCATCGCCGGCTTGGCTGCGGATAGTATTCAACCAGCTGTCAACGATCTGCCGTTTGTATCAGAGGTTCCCTTATCCGTTTGGGAATATAGCACAGCCATTTTTCGACGTTTTACCTCTTTTGAGTTAACACACTACAGGTAGTGGTTTTCTTCCACTTATACACACAAGATGTGGTAAAGATTCAGTTAAAAATCTTCCTCAGCAGGGAGTGGCTGACGATCAGAAGACACGCCCACAGGAACAGGCTCAGCGCCCAATAGCCGCTGCAGACCATGGGGCTGGACACCACGATCAGCACGGCGAACAGTGCGTTTCCCATGGTCACCGTCCCCATTGCGGACAGCACGTTCAGCACCAGTGCCAGCAGCGTCAGCCCCAGCGACAGCAGCGAAATGCCGCGCACCAGCTTCAGTGTGCGTGCGTCTTTCTCCTTTTTCGCGCCGTAAATCAGGCACGCGGGCGGCGCGAAAAATGCCACAGCCAGCACCGTCAGCACAGCCTGCGCTCCCGCGCTGACATTCTGAGAAAAGCCGGGGATAAATCCCAGCCCCGCGCACAAAATAAACAGACCGCCCCACAGGGCAAACAGCAGCTTTTTAGACATAAGGTTCTCCTTTTCAGGTAGATGTAGTGTTCTCATTTTAACCGAAACCGGTGCAAAAGGCAACAGCGAATCCCGTCGAACCCCGCCGGTGAAAAAAAACTGGACAGTTCTGCCAACATCTGCTATAATGTCAGGAATAGTATTGGGGAAGGGAGTGTTTTTCCCATGAAATGTCCGTTTTGCGGCGATCAGGAAAGCAAGGTCGTCGATTCCCGCCACTCGGAGGACGGCCTGAGCATCCGCCGCCGCCGGGAGTGTATGGGCTGCCAGCGCCGGTTCACCACCTATGAGATCGTGGAAAGCCTGCCCATCATCGTTGTGAAGCGGGACGGCTCCCGCCAGAACTTTGACCGCAACAAAATTCTCAATTCCATGATCCGCGCCTTTGACAAGCGGAAAGTGGACGTCACTGACCTCGACCGCATCACCACCGAGATCGAGCAGACCATCCAGAACACGCTGGAGCGGGAGATCAGCACCGACAAGATCGGCGAGATGGTCATGGAGCGTCTGAAGCCTCTGGACGAGGTGGCCTACATCCGCTTTGCCTCCATCTACCACCGGTTCCAGGATGCGGGCAGCTTTATGCGGGAGATCAGCAAATTCCTGGAGGAAAAATAATGAGCACGATCCCAACTGAAATCACCGCCGCCACGGAAGGCTCACTGGACATTGCCTCCATCAAAAGCGTGATGGACGGCTTTGACCCTGCCTCGCTGCTTCCCGACCTGAGCAAAGTTTTCGGCAGTCTGGTGGGCGTGTGCCGCGTCGCCGTGATGATCGGCCCGGTCATCGCGCTGATCCTTGGACTGGCGTATCTGTTTCTCGCGCCGAAGGAGGCCAACTACTACTTCGGCTACCGCTGCTATTTCGGCATGGGCAGCGTCCGCGCATGGCGGTTCACCCAGCGGATCGCAGGTATGATCCTCGGCGGGCTGGGGCTGATCCTCACCGTTATCATGGCCATCGTCACCGCCGGTTACGGCAGTATGGATTCGATGGACATGGTGTGGAGCGCGGTAAACTGTCTGATATGGGAAGCAGTCCTTCTGCTGATCGGCACCATCGCCATCAACCTGATCGCCATGGCGAATTTCGACGCCAAGGGCGAGTACCGACACAAAGCGGGAAAGCCGAAAAATCCCCCGCGGGATACAAAATAAGCATAACATCCGGCTGTCGTGCGGCAGCCGGATGTTGTTTTGCCGTTTGCGAGCGGCGAACTCTGCGGGGCTTCCTGATACACTGAATCGGAGACTTCGTGTCCGAATTTTGCCCCCCAATGGCAGAATCCACAAAAACCGCTTTACAAATCGTTCATATTTTGGCGGCGGGATCTGGCATATTTCCTTGCAATATCGGGAAAAAAGAGGTATACTGTCACAGAAGTGTGTGAAAAGGAGGTCTTAGGTCAACCCTAGGGCCTCTTTTTTCATGAAAACACGTAGATTTGCAAAAAACAGAAAGGATGATTTTTATGGCTACTCCCGAAAAGAATACCGACGCGGTTTATGACGCAAGTACTCTGGGTACCCCCAAAATGCTGGTTCTGGGCCTGCAGCACCTGTTCGCAATGTTCGGTGCAACGGTTCTGGTTCCCGCAATCACCGGACTGAACGTATCCACTACCCTGCTCTTTGCCGGTCTCGGCACGCTGCTGTTCCACCTCATCACCGGACGGAAGGTTCCCGCATTCCTCGGCTCCTCCTTCGCGTTTCTGGGTGCTTACGGTCTGGTCACCGCTTCCGGACAGGACATTCCGCTGACCTACTCCTGCTTCGGCGTTGCCGTGGCGGGTCTTGTATATCTGGTTCTGGCGCTCTTCTTCAAGCTCTTCGGCGCGAAGAAGGTCATGCGCTTCTTCCCGCCCATCGTCACCGGCCCCATCATCATCTGCATCGGCCTGTCTCTGGCCGGTTCCGCCATCAATAACTGCCGCGGCAACTGGTGGGTCGCCCTGGTCGCGATCCTGGTCGTCGTGGTCTGCAACATCTGGGGCAAGGGCATGGTGAAGATCGTTCCCATTCTGCTGGGCGTTCTCGGCTCCTACCTGTTCGCCATGATCGTTGACCCCGCCGCCCGGGCTAACGTCGCCAAGACGGTGGCCGAGGCCGACTGGATCGGTCTGCCCGTGATCTGGGGCAACACCGCCTTCTCCATCTTCGGCAAGGATTTTGACAGCGGTATGCTGCTGACCGCCATTATCACCATCGCTCCCATCTCTCTGGCGACTGTCGTGGAGCACATCGGCGACATCTGCGCCATTTCCTCCACCGTGGAAAAGAATTACGTGGCTGACCCCGGCCTGCACCGCACGCTGGTGGGCGACGGCCTCGCAACCACCATGGCCGCCCTCTTCGGCGCACCGGCCAACACCACCTACGGCGAGAACACCGGCGTTCTGGCGCTGTCCAAGGTCTATGACCCCAAGGTCATCCGTCTGGCCGCGCTGTTTGCCATCATCCTCTCCTTCTGCCCCAAGTTTGCCGCGCTGATCGTTGCCATGCCTGCCGCTACCATGGGCGGCGTGAGTCTGGTGCTGTACGGTATGATCTCCGCCGTAGGCGTGCGGAACGTGGTTGAGAACAACGTGGACTTCACCAAGAGCCGCAACGTGCTGGTCGCCGCCATGATCATGGGTCTGGCCGTTGGCGTGACCTACAACGGCGCCATCGTCATTCCCGTCGGCGGCGTGACCATCAGCCTGTCCGGTCTGGCCGTGGCCGCTCTGGTGGGCATCCTGATGAACGCCGTGCTCCCCGGCAAGGACTACGAGTTCGGCACCAACGAGCAGGGCGATACCTCCGTCAACTTCGGCACGAGAGCGGAATAAATCCTGATTT
>ERZ791801.2129-NODE-2129-length-10620-cov-3.425272_pt1 | contig 10620 bp, 9 predicted proteins | sample MGYA00510309_ERZ791801 | MGnify/ENA primary metagenome ERZ791801 (study PRJEB30046, sample SAMN00791979) | human gut metagenome | study: EMG produced TPA metagenomics assembly of the A metagenome-wide association study of gut microbiota in type 2...
GTGGCGCAACGACCCGGCCCACTATCAGGATCAGCGCTGGACCCACGTCATCTCGCCGTTCCGCATCCCAGCGCACTGGAAGATCTGGCGCGGGTACGACTTTGGATATGCAAAGCCGTTCTCGGTGGGATGGTACGCGGCGGACGAAGAGGGCAGGCTGTACCGCATCAAGGAGCTGTACGGCTGCACCGGGACGCCCAACGAGGGCACGAAAGTCAACCCGGTGGAGCAGGCGCGGATGATCAAAGAGGCGGAGGAAAACGACCCGATGCTGCGGGGCCGACACATCCAGGGCGTGGCCGACCCGGCGATCTTCAACGAGAGCCAGGGCGAGAGCATTGCGCAGATGCAGGAGAAGCACCCGAACTATATTTTCTGGGCACCGGGCGACCACACGCGGCTTGCGGGCAAGATGCAGTTCCATTACCGGCTGGCCTTTGACGCCGAGGGCCGGCCGATGTTCCAGGTATTCGATACCTGCAAGCATTTTATCCGGACCATCCCGAACCTGGTGTACGACGAGAGCAACGTGGAGGACATCGACACCACGCAGGAAGACCACATTTACGACGAGTGCCGGTATGTGCTGATGGAAAACCCCATCAGCCCGCGCAAGACCGAGAGCGTGCCGATGCTGAAGGATGACCCGCTGGACATGGACGTGCGCAAGAGCCCCACGCGGGTGATGAGAGTGTAAGCTGGAAAGGAGAATGGCATGGCGAGAAAGAACGACCCGGCACAGCAGCCGGACGGCGGGATGCCGCTGGACGAAAACCGCATGATGCAGGCGGCACAGCTGGCTGCCATGATGGCGCAGGGGATGCAGCAGACGCGGCAGCCTGCGCAGATGCCGCAGGGCATGCAGCTGCTTCCGGCACGGCCGGAGGGAGCGATGCCGGGAACCGGACTCCCTCAGTCTGCTGGCGCAGACAGCTCCCTCGGGGAGGGAGCCTTTGACGAAGCGGACGCGATCGGTGAGGACGAGGTGCGGCAGGCAAACGACCTGCTGCAGAAGTACAAGGCAGGAAAGGCCGCACTGGACAGGCGGATCGTGGACAACGAGCTGTGGTTCCGGATGGGGCACTGGAAGAACTACAAGAACAAGATGATGGAAGACAAACCGAAGCCTTCCAGCGGGTGGCTGTTCAACAGCATTGCCAACAAGCACGCCGATGCCATGGACAATTACCCGGAACCGAACGTGCTGCCGAGGGCAGCGGATGACGAGCAGACGGCAAAGGTGCTCTCAAAGATCCTGCCCACGGTGCTGGAGCAGTGCGACTACGAGACGGCCTACAGCGACACCTGGTGGCGCAAGCTCAAGACCGGCACCGGCGTGAAGGGCGTGTTCTGGGATCCGATGCTGCGAGGGGGCCTGGGCGACATCAGCATCCGGAGCGTGAATGTGTTGATGCTGTACTGGGAGCCGGGCGTGGAGGACATTCAGGACAGCCCAAACCTGTTCAGCCTGAGCCTGGCGAGCAACGACCGGTTGGAGGGGCAGTACCCGCAGCTGAAGGGGCATACCGGAAGCAGCCTGGACGTGGCAAAGTACGTCCACGACGACAGCCTGGACACCAGCGACAAGAGCGTGGTAGTGGACTGGTACTACAAAAAGGCTCTGCCCGGCGGACAGACGGTGCTGCACTACTGCAAGTTCTGCAACGGGGTGGTGCTGTATGCCAGCGAGAACGACCCGGCCATGAAGGATCGGGGCTTTTACGACCACGGGAACTACCCCTTTGTGTTCGACCCGCTGTTCCGGGAAGAGGACAGCCCGGCGGGCTTTGGGTACATCGACGTGATGAAGGACACCCAGACCGCCATTGACGAGATGAACCACGCCATGGACGAGAACGTGAAGCTGGCCGCGAAGCAGCGGTATGTGCTAAGCGACACGGCAGGCGTGAACGAGGAAGAGCTGGCAGACTTTGGCCGGGACATCGTGCATGTGGTGGGGCGGCTGAACAGCGACACCTTTATGCCGCTGCAGACCAGCGTGCTGAGCGGCAACTGCATCACCTACCGGGACGACCGGGTGAACGAGCTGAAGGAGATCAGCGGCAACCGGGACGTGAGCCAGGGCGGCACCACCAGCGGCCTGACGGCAGCAAGCGCCATTGCGGCATTGCAGGAAGCGGGCAGCAAACTGAGCCGCGACATGCTGAAGAGCGCATACCGGGCCTTTGCGAAAGAGTGCTACCTGGTGATCGAGCTGATGCGGCAGTTTTACGACGAGCAGCGGGTGTACCGCATCACCGGCGAAAGCGGCGGCACGGAGTATGTGCCTTTTAGCAACGCGGCACTGCAGGCGCAGCCAGGCGGCATGGTGGGCGGTGTGCAGCTGGGCGACCACGAGCCGGTGTTTGACATCACGGTAACGGCGGCAAAGAAGAGCACCTTCAGCCGCCTGTCGCAGAACGAGACGGCGAAGGAGTGCTACCAGCTGGGATTTTTTGCGCCGGCGAACGCAGACGCGGCGCTGGCGGCGCTGGACATGATGGACTTTGAGGGCATCGAAAAGGTGCGGGAGCGGGTGAGCCAGAACGGCACGCTGTACCAGCAATTGCAGCAGATGGCCCAGCAGCTGCAGAAGATGGCGGCGATCATCGACCAGCAGAACGGAACTAACGTGAGTGCGGCGGCCAGCGCGGCCGGGCAGGCGGCAGCAGGCAGCGGGGGCGGCAGCGGCGGCAAGACCGTGGCGGCCAGCACCCTGAACAGCCTGGGCGGCGTGGTGGGCGACCGCAGCGGGAGCCTTTCCAGCCAGGCGGCGAAGCGGGCCATGAACGTGAACAACCCGAACAAGGAATAAGGCTGCCATGGGCAGCATGATGTGCGCTGCGGCGCACTAAAAGAACGGAGGAAAACCGGATGATCGAAGCAACAGTGATGCGCACGGTATGGAACGACGGCAAGACCGGCTACGAGGTGAAGGCAAAGGGCCATGCGGGCGCAGGCAAGTACGGCAGCGACATTGTGTGCGCGGCCGTGAGCGTGCTGATGCAGACGCTGGCGAATGAGGTGGAGGAAGCCGCACGGGCCGGCCTTGTGGTGCTGGGCGCTGTGGCACACGGTGAGGGCTGGATGCGCGTGGAGGTGACCCCGACCAATGAGAGCTGCGACATGGTGGAAGCATGGGTGGAGCTGGTACAGGACGGACTGGACGCGCTGGCCGAGAGTTACCCGGAGAACGTGGAGCTGGTGGTGAACATGGTGTTTGCGGACGGCAAGGCACCGGACCCGGCACAGTTGCCGGACATGGTGGACGGAAAGATGAACCTGCAGCTGTTTGCAGAAGGCGGCGGAGACGGCGGTGCTGCTGGCGATGGGGCGGAAGCGGCCCCGGCGGTGCAGGCCCCGGAGCTGCGCCCCGCACAGGAGCGGCTGGCAAAGCGCAGCCGACCGGGCAGAGCGGTGAAGGCCGCACCGGCTGCAGAAGAACCCTCTCAGTCGCCTGCGGGCGACAGCTCCCCCGATGGGGGAGCTCAGGAGACGCAGGAGGAGAAGCCGGAAGAACAGAAGGAGCCGGAGCCCAAGCTGACGGACCCGGCGGAAAAGCGCAGAGCCTTTGGCCAGCTGATGCAGAGCGAGTACGCGGCCGAGTTTGAAGAGGCACTGCAGCGGGCGTCGGAGATGGCCGTGCAGAACGTACTGGACAACCCGGCGGTGAAGGGGCTGATGGACGCGCTGGGCGAGGCGTACGGCATCGACGTGCAGAGCGCGGACAACCTGGCCGCCCTGACCGAGGCCGTGAAGAACGGCAAAGTGAAGAACGACGAGTACTATGAGACGCTGGCAGCGGAGCGCGGCATCAGCGTAAAGACCGCGCGGGAGCTGGACCGGATGGAAGGTGAGCTGCAGCGGGCGAACGCCGAGAAACAGCGGGCCGAACAGATCCGGCAGGCGGCCGAGCACCAGCAGCGTGCGGCGGCCGTGCGGGCCCAGTGGGAAGCGGAAGCGGCCCGGCTGAAGGTGAAGTACCCGGCGTTTGAGCTGGACGAGGTGCTGAACAACCCCAGCGTGGCGGACATGATCCGGCGCGGCATCGGGCTGGAAGCGGCGTACCGGGCCGCCTACTTTGACCAGCTGATGGAGGCAAGCACGGCACGCACGGCCCAGCAGGTGGAGCAGGGCGTGACGGCGCGGATCCAGCAGAGGGCACAGCGGCCGGCCGAGAACGGGGCGCACCCCGGCGGCGCGGCCGAGATGAAGGTGGACGTGGCGCACATGACCGCCAAGCAGCGGGCCGAGCTGGCAAAGCGGGCACGGCGCGGAGAGCGCATCGTGCTGTGAGAGATTTCCCACGCAGAGGGCGTGAGAAGATAAAAAACCTTGAAGGAGGACAAACAGATGAGCAAAAAGAGACTGGATCTGCAGATGTTTGCGGATGCAAGCGCACAGCTGCAGAATACCACCGCATCCGGCGGCATGACCGCCGAGATGAAGACCTACTACGAAAAGACCCTGCTGGATCTGACAGAGCCTGCGCTGGTGCATGACCAGTTCGGCGACAGCTACCCGATCCCGGCGAACAACGGCAAGACCATTGAGTTCCGCCGGTACGACAACCTGCCGAAGGCCACCACCCCGCTGACCGAAGGCGTGACCCCGACCGGCCAGACCCTGAACGTGACCACCATCACCGCCGAGGTGCACCAGTACGGCGGCTGGGTGCCCCTGACCGACATGCTGGACCTGACCGCCATTGACAACAACGTGGTGCAGGCCACCAACATTCTGGCCAGCCAGGCGGCCCGCACCATGGACACCGCGGTGCGCGACATCCTGAACGGCGGCACGAACGTGATCTACGCGCCCAAGGTGGCGGACGGCGTGGAGACTGCCGTGACCAGCCGCGCAACGCTGGACGTCACCGCACAGCTGACCGTGGACCTGATCGACCAGGCGGTGGCCATGCTGCAGGCCCAGAACGCAGACCCCATCGGCGACAGCTATGTGGCCATCGTGCACCCGTACACCAGCTATGACATCCGCAAGGACCCGAACTGGATCGAGGCGCACAAGTACGCGGCCCCGGAAGAGATCTTCAACGGCGAGATCGGCAAGATCAACAACGTGCGCTTTGTGGTGTCGAGCGAAGCAAAGATCTGGAAGGGCACCGGCTGCCCGTCGGGTCTGGCGGTGTTCAGCACCCTGGTGCTGGGTGCCCACGCCTACGCCACCACCGAGCTGGAGGGCGGCAGCATGCAGCACATCGTGAAGCAGCTGGGCTACGGCGATGACCCGCTGAACCAGCGCGCGTCCGTGGGCTGGAAGGCCGTGAAGACCGCAGAGCGCCTGAGCGAGCAGTACATGGTGCGCATTGAGAGCTGCAGCGCACGCTACAGCGCCAAGGCACTGGCAAACTAAGAAAATCAAGGAGGTACGACGATGGCAGTAAAAAAGACTGAGACGGCCGTGCAGGAAACCAAGGCTGTGGAGAAGGACACGATGGACACCCAGGAGAAGGACACCGAGGTGATCCACCTGTTCAAGGACAGCCAGCGCTATAAGGCACCTGTGTTTGTGGGCGTGAACGGCGAGACCTACCTGATCCAGCGCGGCGTGGACGTGGAGGTGCCGAAGGCGGTGGCCGAGGTGCTGCGCCACAGCGAAGAGATGGACAACGCGGCCGTGGCCCGCATTGCCGAAGCAGAGGCGGCAGCCGTGCAGCAGGCACAGCGCGTGTAAACTCCCTCAGGCTCACCGGACGCTGACGCGGCGCGATGAGCCAGCTCCCTCAGAGAGCGAGCCTTTATAGAAAGACGGACCCCGGTACAGCGGCACATGGCTGTGCCGGGGCCTTTTGATTTGGAAGGAGAAGATGACGAGATGACGGCGGGACAGGCCATGGAGCAGGCCGACGAGATGCGGCCGAACAATGAATTTTCGGACAGTCTGAAACAGAACTGGCTGCGGCAGTGCGACAGCCGCCTGCGCGGGAGCGTGGTGGAGCGCAGCGAGACGGTGGACTTTGACGACGTGGGCGCGGACACGGCATGGGCCGACGGCCTTGCCTACGACACCGAGCTGCTGGCCCCGGAGCAGTTTGCACCCCTGTATGTGCATTGGCTGTGTGCGCAGATGGACCTTGCCCTGGGCGAGGTGGCACGGGCGGCCAACGAGATGCAGCTGTACAGCGACTATGTGCAGGAGTTTGCCGCATGGATGCGCAGGCGCTATGCCCCGGCGGGCGGTGTGCAGTGGAGGTACTGAGATGACGGACGGGCGGAACCTGAACATTTTGCAGAGCGGGCGGCAGATGCTGCGGGCCTTTGGCGGGGTGAACGAGACCTACGGGTGCAGCGAGGCGGAGCTGAGCAGCAGCCTGAATTTTTCCGGCCGGGGGTACCCGGCTTTGCAGACGCGGGCGACCCGCAAAAAAGTGCGGGAGGTACAGGACGTGAACGGCATGTACCACCTGAACGGGCTGGTGATCTGCCGGGGAACCACGCTGGAGTACACCCCGGACGCCGACGAGAGCCGGGCCGGGGCGGTGGTGCTGGAAAACGCGCTGACCGACAACGAGAAGGCCATGACCGGCATGGGCACGAAGGTGATGATCTGGCCGGACAAGAAGGCCTTTGACACGGTGAGCGGGGAGCTGACGGACCTTGCGGCGGTGTGGACGCTGAGCGGCGGGACCATGACCGTGACCCCCTGCGACGGCGAGGGCAGGACCTACACGCCGGACGGCGTGGGCACGACCGAGCCGGAGAGCCCGGCAGACGGGCAGCTGTTTTTGAAGGGGGACGCCGAGAGCCCTTACGGCGCGGGCGGCGTGCTGCTGAAGTACAGCGCGAAGAACAAGAAGTGGAGCGAGATCCTGCTGACGAGCCTGCGGCTGCACTGCCCGGGCCTTGGCAGCGTGCTGAAGGAAGGCGACACCGTGACGGTGAGCGGGATGCCGGGCACCGTATGCAGTGCGGCGGCGGCCGGGCTGAACGGCGAGGTGAGCATCAGCACACTGGACGGGGACGACGTGATCACGACGCTGGCCGTGCCGGAGGACAGCACCCGGTACTATGGCAGCTGGACCGTGACGGCCACCGGCACAAGCTGGCGAAGCGCCGACGGCAAGGTGACCGAGAACGAAGCGGCCGCAGCGCCGGTGAAGCTGGAACGGCGGGTGCCGGATCTGGACTTTGTGACCGAGCAGGGCAACCGGGTGTGGGGATGCAGCCGGGAGGAAAACAGCATTTATGCATGTGCCCTGGGCGACCCCACCAACTGGTACAGCTACCGGGGCATTGCGTCGGACAGCTACGCGGTGAGCGTGGGCAGCGACGGCGCATTTACCGGGGCGGCCAGCTGCCTGGGGTACCTGCTGTTTTTTAAAGAAAACTGCATCCACAAGCTGTACGGCTCGAAGCCAAGCGACTACCAGATGAGCAGTGTGCGGTGCCGGGGCGTGGCGGCAAATGCGGCAAAGAGCCTGTGCGTGATCGCGGAGACACTGTATTATCTGTCGCCGGACGGGGTGATGGCGTGGAGCGGAAGCCTGCCTGCCAAGGTGAGCGGCGCGCTGGACACCGGGAAGCTGACGGCGGTGGACCGGGCCGTGGGCGGGCAGCTGGATGCGCGGTACTACCTGTACCTGCACCGAAAAACGGACACGGGCAGCGGGCGGCTGCTGGTGTACGACACCGAGCGGGGCCTGTGGCAGGAGGAGAGCGCGGCGGGCACCGGGATGGTGAGCACCGGCCAGCAGCTGTACCTGTGGGACGGCAATGCCCTGTGGGCGGCCGACCCGGAGCGGGAAGTGAGCGGCGAGGACGAGACGGGGCTGAAATTTGAGGCCGTGACCGGAGACATCGGCCTTGCCGTGCCGGACGACAAGTACATCAGCCGGGTCACGCTGCGCATGGATGCACTGGCCCACACGGTGCTGACGGTGGCGGTGAGCTACGACGGCGGGGACTGGGAGACGGTGAGCAGCTGTGCGGTGACGAGGGACCACCAGCGGGTGAACCTGCCCTTTGTGCCCCGGCGGCACGACACCATGCGGCTGAGATTTGCAGGCACCGGACAGATGGTGCTGCGGAGCATGGCCTTTACGTTTGCGGATGCAGCAGGGGCAAGGGTGAGCGGCGCGGTGCCGAGACGATGAAAGGAGAAGACAATGGCAAGCATTGCGGGACTGGCGGGCATCGGCCTGCCGAGCTTCAGCGACCAGATGCCGGAGGCGGACGCGCGGGCGCTGACGAACTACCTGTACCAGCTGAACGAGCAGCTGACCTATGTGCTGACCAACCTTAGCAGCGAGAACATGAGCGAGGATTATCGGAGCGGAAAGGAGAGCTGAAGATGAGCAGACTGAGCAACGCGCGGAGCGAGCTGGAGCGCTTTGAACAGACGAAACCGGCCGACTACCAGAGCAAGTACAAGGGCCAGATCGACAACGTGATGGGCAAGCTGGATGATCTGGGCGGCTACGACTATGACCCGGCGGCCGATACGGCATACCAGCAGTACAAGAGCGAGTACACCCAGAAGGCGAAGCTGGCGAACCAGAACGCGCAGGCCAGTGCCAGCGCACTGACCGGCGGGTACGGCTCCAGCTACGGAACCCAGGCGGGCCAGAAGGCCTATGCGGCGACCATGAGCGACCTGGACACGATGCTGGACAGCCTGACGAGCCAGAGCCGCAGCGAGTACAACACGAAAAAGAGCGGGCTGCAGCAGGAGCTGAATGGCCTGCAGGAGGCCGAGCAGAATGACTACAACAAGTACCAGAAAGACCTGTCGAACTGGTACAACGACCTGAGCTACAGGCAGAACGAGTACAACAACGCCTATGCACAGCGGCAGCAGAACGTGAGCAGCACCCTGAACGGGCTGTTCAGCGTGCTGGGCATTGCGGCGCAGATCCTGCCGTTTTTCTTTATCTGAGAATGGAGGTAGAGCATGGGGACCATCAAGAGACTGAACGACCAGCAGAAACAGCAGGCACAGGCGGAAGCGGCCATGCCGGGGGCGTATGAGAACCGCTACGACGAAGGGATCCAGAACGCGCTGGCGGGCATGGACAGTGCCAACAGCGCAGGACTGGGCTTTGACAGCCAGAATGGCACCTACCGGGGCGCACTGAGCCGCCTGTTTGGCAACGCGGGCGCGGGGGCCAGTGCGGCCGAGCAGGTGGCAAACAGCCTTAGCGGCGGGTACGGCACGGACTGGGCCAAGAGCGCAGCACAGCAGGCGGCGGCCGGGGAGACGGGCCAGACCGCCAACGTGTACGCCCAGGCACGGGCGGATGCCCTGAGCCAGTGGCAGCAGGAACTGGCCGGGCAGGGCACCCAGCTGAATAACCTGCTGAACCAGGACCAGCTTGCGCGCAGCGAGTACGACGGCAGCGTGCAGAACGCAGCAGACTGGCGGAATTACCGGTACGGCCGCACCCAGCAGGCCCGGCAGGAGAACAGCGACTTTTTGAACAACGTGTGGAACGTGATCAAGAATGTGGGCGCGGCCGCGCTGGAAGGGTACGACGCCTACAAGGGGTACCGGCAGCAGGACTGGGAAAACGCCTTTGCACTGCGGCAGTACAACGACAACCTGAGCCGCACCGAGCTGAGCGACCAGATGGCGGCACTGCAGCAGGCGGCAAGCTACAAGGAGGCGGGCTTTGACGACGCGGCAAAGCAGATCCTGAGCCAGTACGGACTGACAGACACGATGCTGGACAGCTGGCAGGGCCTGTCGCAGGTGGAGAAGGACAAGCTGGACTACCTGACCACGGCGGCAGGCCTTGCAGGCAGCGGCTACGACACGGCGGCGAACAGCTACCTGCAGATGGCGGGGCTGCCCACCGGGAGTGTGGACAGCTACAGCACCATTGCAAACCGGCTGAACCAGGCAGAACTTGCCAAGTATGCAAGCCAGCTGGCCATCAGCAACCGGTACAAGACCACGACCGGGACAGGAAGCGGGAGCGGCGGAAAGAACAGCAACCAGAACACAAACAAGCAGAGCAACAAGACAGACGGGTACACCCAGCCGCAGCTGAACACGATGCTGAAAGCATACAACAGTATGAAGCCGGATGACAAAAGCTACAGCTACTATACCGATGTGCTGGCGGATGGGGGACGTATCGACCGGCTGAGCGGCGTGGGCAACCCGGGCAAAGCCAACGGCACAGCCTGGGAGCAGGGCATGTACAACGCGCGGAAGATGGCCAACAGCGGGTACAGCCAGAACCAGATCGCAAGCGAGCTGGCCAACAACACGAGCCTGAGCAGCGACCAGATCTCGGCCATTATGAACCAGATCGACTACGAGTGGCGCGGAACAAAGTGATGAGGTGAGAGTATGGGATGGAACGCACAGGACATTGAAAAGCTGCGCAAACAGAATAATGGGCAGAAGAGCACAGCGGGAACCGGCCAGAGCGCGGGAAAGAGCAACCAGAACCCCACGAGCGGAAGCCTGAGCGCGCAGGCAAAGGCCAGCCGTGCAGCGGGCAGCGCTGCTGCAAAAAGCAGCGGCAGCGGCAAGGCATCGGGGAGGGCAGCGGGAACGACCGGCGGCACCGCGGGAACGAATGCGCTGAAGGGCAGCATCGTGGTGCCCTTTACGGCGGCACTGCTGCGCAGCCGTGGCAAGAGTGACACGTCC
>ERZ791801.2131-NODE-2131-length-10607-cov-2.320982_pt1 | contig 10607 bp, 17 predicted proteins | sample MGYA00510309_ERZ791801 | MGnify/ENA primary metagenome ERZ791801 (study PRJEB30046, sample SAMN00791979) | human gut metagenome | study: EMG produced TPA metagenomics assembly of the A metagenome-wide association study of gut microbiota in type 2...
AACGCTTGATTTAAGCGGAGGCATACACATAAACGGCATAATCGGCAAAAAGGATGATGTCATAGATTTAATTTTTAACTCAATGCAATATATCATCTATCTTACGGCAATCAATGCCGAGATCGAGCCTGTGACAAAGCAAGCAATAACAAAAAAAACTTACAGCTCCTGCGATTAACGAGTACAGCAACAAAACGCAAATATCAACCGTAGGATACAGATTCGGCAACGAATACAGACGATACAAGCGTTATAACACAGAGCAATCATCGCAATCCGCTTCCCATAGCGGAGGAGGAAAAGGAGTAAAAAAGACTCCGCACATACGCAGAAGTCATTTTCACAGCTTCTGGACAGGGAAAAAAGACAATCCAGATGACAGAAAACTCGTTGTAAAATGGTTACAATCCGTGTTCGTTGGAAGCTCGGAATACGATAGTGAAAATTCTGGCACTACAGTACACAAAGTAAAATAAAAGAAATCCCCAACAGAGCATAACTCCGTTGGGGATTTCTTATGCTTTTCTCAGATCCGCTGCTTTTACTGCCGCTGTGATCTGTCCATCATGCCCGATGACTATGTAGTCGCTCTTGCCGTTTGCTCCGACCTGCACTACCTCATAGACCTGTGTATAGACAAAGACTGCAAGACTACCTCCGCTGTAGGTTTTCGCTCCCGGCGTTACCTTGACCTTATCGCCGACCTTAAGAGTCGGCACTTTTTTTGTGTCCGATACTACCGTCAGATACTTTTTGTCCATCCATCCTGTCGGCTCTCCGTCAAGACCGATAAGTACATAAACTCCATCGCTCAACATGTCCTGCACTCTAAACTTAGTTTTGTACACAAAGTTCAGAGGCTTTATATTTCCCTTAAAAACAGCGTTAGGCTTTACGGTGACATATTTCCCTACCTCGATGCTAAAATCGATTTCAGAGGCATCCTGCGTTGTCTGAGAAGGCTTCTGAGTATTTCCTGCACTTGTGGTATGTGTTTTATACCAGTAACTTGTCTTTGCCGGGTAATTGATAAAACACACATCGCCGTCAACATCTCTGCCATCTATGCTCGTTATTCCCCACTGCCACATTGTCTGCCCATAGTCATATTTGCTTGGATAGTCGGGCGATCCTGTCCAGTGTGCAAGCCATATGTCATACTTGCCGACAAGCTCAGACTTGTTGTAGTAAGTTTCAAGCCAAGATGGATTTGCGTATATGCCCGATGGCAAGCCTGCTTTCTCGACCATCTGACAAAAGTTTTTTGCCATCTCTGTGCGTTCTTCGTTTGTCAGATGGTCGATCTGTGCCTGCTCCTCCATATCGAAGAACACGGGATATGACGGCTTCAAGCCTTTCAGTGTGTTTATGCAGGCTTTAACTTCCTTGCGAAATTCGGCATTCTTTACAGCTTTTACATACCAGTAACAGCCGTAAGGTATCTTGTACTTCTCGCACTGCTCAAGGTATCTGCGGAAGTATGTATCCTCGTCCGAGCCGATGCCTGCTCTGAGAATAACAAACTTAACGCCTGCCTTTTTTATCTTGGCAAAGTCTATATCCGTCTGAGCTCTGCTGATATCTATTCCTTTAATTTTCAGAGCCATTGCCGTTTCCTCCGTTGCCGCTGTCAGCGAGTCCTTCGCCGATGATATAGGCGATGACTGCCGCTCCCGACATTATGCATCCACTCACGGTATTTGCTGTTTCTTCTGCACCGCCGAATGCGATGATCAGACCAGTAACAAAGCCTGCAATCGCAAGCCACAGCTTTCTGCTTGTAAGTTTTCTTTTCCAGTTAACCTTCATTTTACTTTCCTTTCTTCAAGATCGGCTATCCTGTGATTTGCCACCTTGATTTCCTCATCGATTACAGCTCCTCGCTGTTCCAGTTTATAAACCCGGTCGATAACCTGATTGTGCTTATCGACCTTTTTTTCAAGCTGTTCTATGCGGTATGTAGTCAGTTTTGCACTTGCAAGTATGCCGATTAATGCTCCTGCAAGGGAAAAACATCCCGATATCACAGCGTTTATCACTGTTATATCCATAAAAATCTCCCACTGTGTTTTTTCTAAGTATAACACAGCGAGAGATTTTATGTGGCGTTTTTACTTCAAGTCACACATTTTTTCGAGGAGCAAGAAGTACGGACAGCTACCAAATCCGCAATGCCCCTTGCTTTTGCAAACGTTTTTTACCCATTTTTTGCACACTGTCCGTGTTTCAAACGAGAATTTTGCGTTTATCCCGGCAGCGAAGCCGTTGCAGTAAACGCTTGTATCTCCGCTTGCTTTAAAAAACGGACACTCCATCACACGAGCCATCTGTTGCCTTTTCTGCCGTTCCATCTCACACCTCCAGTGCCTTGATACCAAGAGCATACTCGATATCTATTCCCCTGCTTTTAACCGCCCTCATCAGCATTTCTTCGCCTGTTTCTAAGTCTGTAAAGCCTCTCGCCTTGCTTATGCCTGTACTGCCTGCGTATCTGCCAAACTCGACAAGCGATTCTTCGACAGCCTCGTTAAACTTCTTGAGCCTTTCGTTTCCGAAGCCATACAGCTTGTTTAAAGCAAGTGCCGTGCAGATTCTGTACACAGCGACCACTTGTTGCATCTCGCTATGTGCAATTGCCGTTTGTACGTTTGCTTTACTTGCCATTGTGCTTCCTGCAATATGGGATTTCATTTTTTCGCCTCCCACGCACCACAAGTAGTTTTCGTAAGTAGTGTCGGATCGTTTTTCCAGTTTTTCCACGGCTGAAAGACGCATTCGCTTTTAAAGCACTTGTTGCACTGATAGCAAGCGTGAAAATCGCTGTTTTTTTCTTTCTTCTCCTCCTGCTCGTTCATCAGCTTGCATATCTCGTGTTCGATGTACCACTTAGCCTTCTTCAAGTCTTCGAGTGCATCGCCTTTCTTGCCTGCTCGGAGTATGTACTTGACAGCATTGCCAAGATTAAAGCCAAGCTGATAGTCATCGATGATGTCTATCGCTTCGTACTTGTTGCCTTTGTAGTGTTCGGGATGATTAATTTTCTCCATTTTCGTTTCCTCCTGTGATTATCTCTGAGTACGGCAGATTTTCTACCCATTCGCAGAACGTGTGCCATTCATCGAGTTTGTGATCTTTTCGCCAGTAACACATTCCTGCAAGCACTTCGTAGTTAAGCTGTACCGTTGCCCTCTGATTGTAGCTTGACGGCAAGAGCTGAATTATTTGCCACCAATACTTTTTGTCCTTAGTATCTGTGAAACATTGTCTTGCACAATTCAATCTTTCAATAGTGATGTATAAATCTTCTAACCATTCTGAACGCCAATCTTCAACCGCTACCCCGTTCTCATTCAAAAGATGTTCATGCGAAAAATCGTCAAGCGTAAACTCTTTTGCCGTTATCTTGTGCATTGTTGAGCATGAATTGCGTACCGTTCCGACCTTGTAGGTGTCAAACTCTTTCCACCAGTAGAGCGGAGCAGTAATATCACACGTTACGGTTATCATTCTGCGGTACTTTGCGTGTACGGATCCTGCCTTTGCAAGCTGCCTCATCAGCTTTAAATCGTTATCTCCGACGCAATAACCGCCTATTTCTTTGCACGTTGCAATCGGCTTGTTACAAAATTCAACGTTAAAGCACTTTTCACTATCGCTTCTATCCCAACTGTTCATCGGATTTCTCATTCCTCTGATTGCCGCTTCGAAGCCGTAAACACCGACATTCTCAATCTTTATGGACATATTTACCAACCTTTCTTGTTAAAACATTTTCTATTGACCAACCACGAATGAGTCTATTTCTAATTACATGTTGTTTTATTCCGGTTATTTCTGACCATTCGGAGATTGTATGATTTTCACCATTAAATGATAAAATAATATTGTTTGACCTGTGATTACTCTGTTCTTTAGCAGTTACCCACCGACAATTTGACGGTTCATAGTTTCCGCTGTTATCAATTCTATCAAGCGTTAATTCTTCTTTATAACCGTTTAATATCGCCCACTCATAAAATGACTGCGAGTCATTTCGCCATTCATCACAAACAGCAATCCCTCTTGCACCATAATATTTAAAATTCGGCATTTTTGAATTGTAACAACGTTGTTTCATCATAGAGTAAATTCTTGACAAACGTTCAGTTCGTTTAATCATTTCTTATCCTCCTTTGCCTTTTGAGCCTTATGCTCGTTTCGTAATTGTAGAAATCGAGCCACTTCATATTGTGCCGTTTCTCATGGTTAGATGCATTCCGAGCATTCTCTGCTATGTACTTTTCGCACTCGCTGTGGCATCTCGGATTCCTGTTCGGGCATTGGTAGCATACGCTCATTCGCTGTTCTCCTCGTCCATCCTTGCTCCGCAGTTAGGGCAAAAATTATATATCGGTAATCCGCTTTTCCCACATAAACTACACACGCAGTCATAATCAGGAACTTCCCCGGGAATGACTGTTTCCGTCCAGTGTCCGTGCCTTACTGACTCAACATCTGCTGGCGGTGCGTAGTCTACCGCCGTTAAAATCATCGGATTTTTGGTGATGTTTTTCTTCAACCAAGACTTAAAAGCCTCTTTTTCGAGATATTCAGGCATCATCTTTTCCTCCTGTAGTCTTCCCAAGCCATCGTCACTCTGCGGCTGCTCTCAACAAATCTGCTGACAATCGCCGAAGCTGTTTCCTTGTCACCTTTTGCTGAGAGCCTGTCTATCAAAGCTGATGTCTTGTAGTTTGTTGTGATTATTGTCGGAAGCATCGCTTCGTATCGCTCGTTGATGATGTTATACAGCACAGATACCGACCACTCTGTAGCCTGTTCTTTGCCCAAGTCATCAATCGTTAGCAAGTCGACCGTCTTATACACGCCGACAACTTCTTCTTCGCTTACCGTGCTGTCTTTTTGGTAGCACTGCTTGATATCCGACAGCATATCAATTGATGTTTTGCAAACAACCGGGACACCTTGCTGTATCAGTGCAAGCGATATCGCAACAGCAAGATGTGTCTTGCCTGTACCGCAAGAGCCTTCGAACAGAAGCCCTTCGCCGTTTGCTTTGTGTTTATCCCAGTTATGTACATACTCAACAGCGATGTCATAAGCCTGCTCGTTTTCGCTTGTCAACTTGAAGCTGTCAAACGTTCTCGATAAAAACCGCTGTCTGATTCCGCTTTTGCCAAGTATGCTGTCAATCTTCTGCTTGCGTTCTTCCTGTGCTTGCCGCTCGGCTTCCGCTTTTTTCTGTTCCTCTTGTTTCTTTTCCCATCGTACCCAGAATGCTTTGCTTTGCTCACAATCGCATCTCTGTGGTTCGTTCAATCTCCATACCAGTGCCTTGCCTGCAAGCACTATACATTCGTGATACAGCGTTTTACCGCAATACTTGCAAGTCTTAGGCTCAGGTATCGGATCAGAGCTTGGTATGCCAAGCTCAAGTATTTCTTTGCTTGTGTAGATGACGCCACAGTTCCAGCTGTGTCCATTGTTATCTCCATCGGTATTGTTCCATCCGTCATCGTCTTCATATCCTGCATTCTTTTCTTCCTCTGTGATTCTCTTTACCCTGTCTTTCATCATCCACTCGCCTATGGTAGCGATACAATCCATATTGCTGACACCGTTCTTCTTGCTCCAAGCAATAAATCTTTTCTTGTATCTCTCGACTTGCTCTCTGCCGTACAGATTTACAAGATTTTCCTCGCAAACTCCGCTCGTAGTAGTAGTGTTTATTTTTTTACTTTTTTTACTTTTTTCCATTGAGTCCAATTTGCGTTCGGCTTGCATTCGTTCTGCGTTCGGCTCGTGTTCGTTTTGCGTTCGGTCTTCTTGGTAGTCACCATAGTTAATCACAGTGATAATCGTGTATTGCGTGTTCGGTTTGCGTTGTATTTCGCCTGATGCTTCAAGACGTTTTAGTGCTTTGTAGATTGTATCTCGGCTGTAGCCTAAATCTTGGCACAAATGAGAGATACTTGTAACAACTTGTCCTCGCTCAATCGTTTTATCTCTCCACGTCTGAGGCTCGTAATTTGCTGTAAGCAACAGATGCAGAAATACTCGAAACGTAACTTCATCGGAATACCACCGCCAACCGAGTATTTTCCTGTGCAAGCGTATATAACCGCCTTTGAGTCTGTCCATAGCTTCTCACCATCAGAACGGATAGTCATCTTCGGGAGCATTGAAGTCAGGATTGCTTGAATTTGCGGATGCATGAGCAGGAGTGCTTGCCGCAACCGCCGTAGACGGCGTAGAATGCCCCGTATTTGCGTTGTTTGCCTTCTCGCCAGTAAAGTATACCCTATTCACCAAAAACTCTGTGACGAGCCTCTCAGTGCCGTTTTTGTCGGTATACGTTCTATTCTGTGCTTCCGCATCGAGAAGAATCAATCTTCCTTTGTTGAAAAACTTAGCAATGAAGTCTGCGTTCGATCTCCACGCAACGAAATTAAAGAAGTCGGTATCTCTGTTGCCGTCCGCATCTTTGTATGAACGGTCAACGGCAAGTCTGAATGTGAGAACACTCGTTCCTGATTGCGTTGTCTTGATTTCAAGATCATTTGCAATTCTGCCCATCATAGTTACTCTGTTGTACATAAATCGTCTACCTCTGTTATCGTTATCTCTGTGTGTGGGTTCTGTTTATCCACCTTTGCCCTCAGCATCAGTGTGATGTGGCTGAAGCTGTCATCCGCTATAATTCCTGCCGAAGTCAAGCCGTCAAGTATCATCTTGCCGCTGTAGTTATCAGGATCATGCCGTACCTTTGTTGGAAAGCAGTATGTAATCTGCACAACCGACTTATCTATCGGCTGTTTCGGATACGGTCGGCAGGAAAAGCGGACTAAGTCCGCCCATTCCTTTTTGACCTTCTGATATTCCCATCGGGCATTGCGACCGATGAACTTGTTGTTGCTCGGAGGGATTGCTTTAATCCTGTACCGATATGTCATTGTCGAAAAGCTCCTGCTCTGTCACTTCGCCTGTTTCCGTATCAACAACCGTAGCATCTACATCCACGATATCGTCATCCTGTGCGGATGTTTCCTCCGTTGCCTTCTTCGGTTCTTCAGCTGAGAACGCATTCATCATCTCTACGGACATATAGCCGTAGTGCGACAGCAGATTTCTGAGCATCGTCTTAACCGCCATCTTGTCAAAGTCTGTCTTCCATGCAGACGAACTGTATCTGTAACTCTTGCTGTACTTCTTAGCGTGTCTTTCGACCTCTTCCTTTGTCCAGTACATACTGTGAGTAAAGCCGTTAAGCGTTTCAAGGTATGCAAAGTAGCCAACTACCTTGTCGCTTGTTCTTTCACCTGAGATATCGAGCTCTCCTATGAGTTTGCTGTAGCCCTGATATTCGCCTTCGTATACTTCTCCTGCGTTGATATGCTTGTACTGTCCTGTACGCATACAAAGCTGTATCAAGCCTTTGTAGCCAATCTGGAACTGAGGAATACCCTTGTACGCTACCACATATGCAAAACCTAACTGCTTGTTTATCGGCAGCTTAAGCGATACCGCCTTTAAGCACTCGCCGAAAACGAGTTTCGGCTGACACTGCTGTAAAGTTTTATCACTGTTGTACAGATCGAGAATGCTTGCTGCATAGCTATCTGCGTTTTCGTGCAGAGCGTTCTGCAGTATTTTCTTTGTCTGCTCGTTGTCGAGCAGACTCTGCATTATAGCACCCGGTTTTTTCGGCTTGCTTGCCTCCATCTGTGCCTGTGCCGCCTGTGCGATTATGCCGTTTGCGTTTGTAACTGCGTTTGCCATTGTTAAACATCCTTTCTTTCAGATAATCTGAATGTCCTTGTTTTTGTTGTTTTTGAGCAATCCGCATATGCCTGCGGATATTTTTCCTTGAGAGCTTTTGTATCAACGCTTGTGCGTGAAGACTCCTTGTAGCTTATGTTGTACTTGTTCGTGTAGCCTGTTTCCGCTCCGTCAAGATGCAGAATAGCGTTCTGCTTTACTTCGTTCATCGCTTTTTCGATAGCTTTCTTCTGTTCCTGCAGGCTGAGATATCTATCAAAGTTTGTGTCATCTCCGAGTAAGCAAGCTGATTCTTCGACCTCTGTGTGCCACAATGTTCTTATTGTGTTTGCCGCTGAGTCAGAACCATCAGCTTCGGGTCGCTCATCAGGAACGATGTACTTATTCCAAAAGTCGATTTCCATCTTCAGTAAAGCATCACCTTCGGCTTTGTCATACGGTATTTCAAACCAATAAAATGCTCTGCCCATTACAAGCACTGCGAGATACATTTTCTCATATCCCATCACGTTCATATAATGTCTGCACTGGCATAAGTAATTGAGGGGGATTTCGCCGTTCTCAAAGTCACTTCTCGCATACGCAGATGTTGTCTTGCACTCAAGTCCTGCGTTTTCGCCAACTACCTCACGGTCAACGTTCGCAGTGATGAAATTGTACTTATCGTGAGCGAACATAGCGTTTCTGCGATGTACTCTCTTGCCTGTAGCTTCTTCGAAACGTGATGCGACATACTGTTCAAGATCACGCCCTGTTCTCATCGCCTCGCTATCTTCCTTTTCGGGAAGTCTGCCTGTCTTATCTGCCCACAGTGTCAGTTTACTGCTGTACGGATTCAGACCGCATACTGTTGAGGCATCCGAGCCTCCTAAACCTTTACGGCGATATTCAAGCCAATCTTCTCGGCTCAACCCTACCGTCTTAACTATCACTCTTGACATCGGTTGCATCCTTGATTGCATCGAAAACGCCGCTCAGATAGCTCTGTATTGCGTTGTACTTGTTTGAGAATGTAATTAACTCTCTTTTCGCCTGTGCCACCAAATTTGCCGTTTTTTCTGCACTGTTGGCGATGCCGACTACACTTGTGTAAGTGCTGTCGGCTGATACATTAAAAAACGCTCTCACCGGGATAGGCTTATCACAACCTTCTGCTTTTACTGTTGCAATAGTGATAGCATTTATGAGATGCCTTGCCTGTCCTTCTCTGTACTTGTTTGCCGCTTTCGAGTCATTCCACTCGAACTCATCGTGCAGAACCGCATCTTCAGCTCTGCTTTCCTCGACAACTCTTGCCGCTGTCAAGTCATTCTCGGCTTCAAGCTGTTCAAACAGCTCTCCTGCCTTCTGAGCATCCGCTTTTATTCGGGATGCTCCTTTCCATTCATAGACCATATTTGACCTCCTGATTATTATTAGGCTTTCCAAGCCTGCCATACCAGACCACGCCTCACCTCGCCAAACCACACCCAGCCTGCCGTAACACACCATACCGAACAAGACCGTGCCTTAGCCTACCTCGCCTTGCCTGCCTCGCCAAGCCCAACCGTACCATGCCACACCAAACCTCGCCTGCCCTACCCTGTCAGACCATGCCTTGCCGAACCGCACCTTACCGTGCCTGCCGTAACTTGCCTTGCCCAACCTTACCGGAACAAGCCTTGCCTGCCCTAATCAATGGCTATGTGGAATGCTCCAAACTGACCGTCCTTTTCAACTCTCCATTCGCCCACACCGCAAGCGTATCCTCCTGCGTTGATAGCGTTGATTATGTTCTCAAGCGAGAATCCACTGTTGACATTGTAGGTTAAATGAAGCTCTGCCCACCAATTGCGGAATTCACCACGATATCTTAAGTCAGCCGTTCCCATACCGATTTTGACCATATCCTCACGCATAATCGGCACATCTGAATGAATTTCAACCATTCCGTTTACATTGCCGTTTATGAAGAACGCACCACGCAAACCCATCTTGTCCTTGACATATCCGAGTCTGTATGCCGCAGAGATTGCCGCCTGTTTAAACGATGTAGCAGGGAAGCCGAACCTTGCTCCGTCCTTTATTGCCTGCATAAAGGCTTCTTCTGTGCTTTCTTTGGGCTTATCTGTCAGCCAGTACATTGACTGGATGAAATCATCTATCGGATTCTTTGCTTCTTTCTTCTTGCCTTTGGCAAGTCCCATCTGAGCATCGAGCATCATCTTCTTTGCTTTCTCGCTCCAAGCGTGCATAATGATAGGCGTATCGCCCTCTATCCTCAGTGTCACTTGCTTTATCTCTATCGGCTTGATTTCAACCGTTTCTGTTTTCTTTGCTGTTGCCATTTTATTTTCCTCCTGTTTTCTTCTGTAAGAACAAGCACTTGCCGCTTGCTCTGTCAAACTTTTTGCATTCGTTGTAGCAATGAGCCATACATATAGGCTCATATTTGTAAAACGGGCATAATACCCAGTTGTTATTTTGCTCTGCGGTCTTGCCGCAGTGAGAGCAGGTCATTCCTTTTTTGATGAGAACAGCTCTGATAAATTCATCTGTTCACCTATAGCTGATGTGCTACCGTTAAAGCTCTTATCTGCCTGTTCTGCGTTTGCTACCATTTGTTTATAATAGCTACTTTTAAGCTCGATACCTATCGCACGTCTACCAAGTCCGAGGGCTACAAACGGAACAGATCCTATACCGCCGAAAGGATCAAGAACAATATCATTCGGGTTAGTCCATAGCTCTACACAGCGTTTAATTACTTCAAGCTGTAAAGGACATATATGACGTTCATCCTTTTCTTCTCGTGCCGAGTTTTTTTGTAGAGTATCACTCTGACGTAT
>ERZ791801.2148-NODE-2148-length-10527-cov-28.321906_pt1 | contig 10527 bp, 7 predicted proteins | sample MGYA00510309_ERZ791801 | MGnify/ENA primary metagenome ERZ791801 (study PRJEB30046, sample SAMN00791979) | human gut metagenome | study: EMG produced TPA metagenomics assembly of the A metagenome-wide association study of gut microbiota in type 2...
ATAAGAGGCAAAGAATAAAAAACAGAGCCGTGACACAGTTCTGTTTACACTACCTAGTTTTCTTCCTACTTTGAGAGTGTAAAATAGAGAGTGTACCAATGACTCCCATAGTCTTTTATCAGATTATGGGAGTCGTTGTTTATATATAATACACCTTGTTAGGCTCATTGAATAGGATAGCCTTCTTCCTTAATAGTAACTTGAAGTTGTTATACTATAATTCATTTATCAATTTATCAAGTGTATTCAGTTGCTTCTTACCTGCAATAACTTCTTTCAGCTCACGAAGTGCACCTCTCAAATCCTCTGCAATATTCTGAGTGTTCTCAGAAACAGAGTCAGAAGGCGTAACCGGAACCAAACGAAAACTGCCTTCACGTGACTTTAAAATCACGTGTTCACCAGAATTTACCATAGAGAAATACTTTCCCTGATTGGCTCTAAAATCTCTTGCACTTACTATTGTCATATCTGTATACCTTTATGTTTACGCCACAAAGATAAGCATTATTTTCATATTAGCAACCATTTTGGTACCAAAATTAATACCAAACATAAAAAAGAGAGGAATGACATAACTTTTCAAGTTAAAATAAAAAAAACGACTCCCATAATCCTTGCGGACTATGGGAGTCGTCATATTATGTAAATCTCGCTAAGAGCGAAGAATTACTTCTTGTTCAGTGCGAGGTCGATAGCAACGGCGATAGCTACAGAAGCACCTACCATCGGGTTGTTACCCATGCCGAGGAAGCCCATCATCTCTACGTGAGCAGGTACTGAAGAAGAACCTGCGAACTGAGCGTCAGAGTGCATACGACCGAGAGTATCAGTCATACCGTAAGAAGCAGGACCTGCTGCCATGTTGTCCGGGTGGAGTGTACGGCCTGTACCGCCACCAGAAGCAACTGAGAAGTAAGGCTTACCTGCGAGGATACGCTCCTTCTTGTATGTACCAGCTACCGGGTGCTGGAAACGTGTCGGGTTTGTAGAGTTACCGGTGATAGATACGTCTACGTCCTCGCTCCAGTTGATAGCAACGCCCTCGCGAACGTCGTTAGCACCGTAGCAGTTAACCTTAGCGCGCGGACCGTCTGAGTAAGCGATGCGGTCTACTACCTTCAGCTCGCCTGTGTAGTAGTCGAACTCTGTCTTAACGTATGTGAAGCCGTTGATGCGGCTGATGATCTGAGCAGCGTCCTTGCCAAGACCGTTGAGGATAACGCGCAGCGGGTTCTTGCGAACCTTGTTTGCCATCTCTGCAATCTTGATAGCGCCCTCAGCAGCTGCGAATGACTCGTGACCTGCCAAGAAAGCGAAGCACTGTGTCTCCTCGCGGAGAAGACGAGCAGCGAGGTTGCCGTGACCGAGACCTACCTTGCGGTCGTCAGCTACAGAACCAGGGATGCAGAATGCCTGCAGACCTACACCGATTGCCTCAGCAGCGTCGGCTGCTGTCTTAACGCCACGCTTGATAGCGATGGCTGCGCCTGCAACGTATGCCCACTTTGCGTTCTCGAAGCAGATGCGTTGTGTGTCCTCACACATCTGATAAGGATCAACACCTGCTGCTTCGCAAATCTCGTTAGCCTCTTCAAGGCTCTTGATTCCCTCAGCGTTGAGAGCGGCAAGAACCTGAGCCTCGCGGCGCTCCTGACTTTCGTAACTTACTTTTCTAATCATAGTTGTGTATCTCCTTATTATTCTTTACGTGGATCAATTGCTTTAACAACACCCTGCTCGGCAGTTGTACGACCGTAAGAGCCAGTGAACTTCTTCACAGCCTCGTTAGCGTCCATACCGTTCTTGATAGCTTCCATCATCTTGCCGAGGTGAACATACTCATAACCGCAAACCTGGTTGTCCTTGTCGAGGAACTGACGTGTGATGTAGCCCTCTGTGAGCTCCAAGTAGCGTGTACCCTTAGCTACTGTACCGTAGAGAGTACCTGTCTGTGAGCGCAGACCCTTGCCGAGGTCCTCAAGACCAGCACCGATTACGAGACCGCCCTCAGAGAATGCGCTCTGTGTACGTCCGTAAACAATCTGGAGGAAGAGCTCGCGCATAGCTGTGTTGATAGCATCGCAAACGAGGTCAGTGTTCAGAGCCTCGAGGATTGTCTTGCCCGGGAGAATCTCAGAAGCCATAGCTGCTGAGTGAGTCATACCGGTGCAACCGATAGTCTCAACGAGAGCCTCCTGGATAACGCCGTCCTTAACGTTCAGAGACAGCTTGCAGGCACCCTGCTGCGGAGCACACCAACCCACACCGTGAGTATAGCCAGAAATATCCTTAATCTCCTTGGCATAAATCCATTTTCCTTCCTCAGGAATTGGAGCCGGTCCGTGGTTAGGACCCTTTGCGACAACGCACATGTTGTCTACTTCTTTTGAATAAATCATAATCGGTTATAATAATTTAAATTATTAATGTGTAAAGTCTTTTCTACGAAAGTGGCATAAACTTTTACGTCTCACACCCTTTACGCTTACAAAATTACAAAAAAAGAATTATACTATACCTATTTTGAGGTATTTTTTTGTTTTCATTTCACGAATTATTCATTATTTGTTTTTTATTTGCACAATGGGACATCTGTAGTGTCGGCTTTGCTTTTTATTAATATCCAGGGTTTTGCGCGAGATTAGGGTTCAGTTCGCGGGCTTTTTCCGGTATTGGGAAAACTATAGTGTATCCCTTCTTGTCGGCGGCTGACGGTGTGTGGATGTCGTACGGCTCGCAGTAGGTGCCGAAGCGTATCATGTCCTGTCGGCGCCAGCCTTCCCACACGAGTTCGAGCAGACGTTCGTCGAGGATGTTCGCGAGTGTGGCTGCAAGCGAGGGCATTCCAGCACGCGAGCGCACGGCGTTGAGTTGCTCGTCGCCCGACTCTCCGTTTCTCACCTTTGCCTCCGCCTTCATCAGCAGTACGTCGGCGTATCTGTAGAGCACGATGTCGTTGTCGGGCATACGTCCGTCGGAGTAGGCTGTGCGGTCTACCTCATACTTCTTCATGCGTGCTCCTGCCGTTTCGATGTATTTGCTTGCCGTGAGGTTCTGCTCGACGGCGAGCGGCATGTACTGGAGCGGCGTGCCATCGTCGAGGGTTACATACTTGCTGTCCACCTCCACCCTACCCGTGTAGAAGTTAAGTTCGAGGCGCGTGTCGGGCGAAGCTGTGCCGTAACCGTTTACAGCCATAGTGTGCAGCGTGGCGCAGGTGCCGTTCTCTGAAGCGCCGCCGTATGCACCGCCGTGTGCGTAATGGCGCGAGCGGAACAGATAATGGAATTCGTTCAGATATAGCATCTTGTCTAACGGAATGGTGAATATGTTCTCCTTCGAGTTTTCGTTGTGCACGGCGAAGTTGCTTGCATAGTCGCTCTCGAGCGAATATCCGGCGGCTGCTATCAGGTCGCAGTAGTGGACACAGGTCTGCCATGCGTTCTTCTGTGTGCCGTCGATGTCAAACAATATCATCTTGCCGTCTGGTCGTGACGAGTCGGTCCAGTTGTTGTCGGTGTACACTTCGGCGTTGAGGGCGAGTTTGGCAAGCAGGAACCATGCCACCGGACGCGTCACCCTACCGTAGTAGTTGCCCTGCAGGTTGCTGTGCTCAAGGGGCAGAAGCGGTGCCACGGTCTGCAGTTCGTTCACGATATAGCTGAACACCTTGCTGCGCTCGCTCTGACGTATGTCGGCAGTCTTTTGCGCTGTCGACTCAAGTACGGGTATGCGTCCGAACATGTCCATAGCATAATAGTAGAACATGGCTCTAACGGCTCTCACCTCCGCCTTGTACTCGTCACGCTGTCTGTCTGTAAGCAGCGCCTTGTACTGGTCTATCGTCTCCAACGACTTTGTGGAGAGCACGATAACCTTATATAGATATTTCCAAACGTTATACAGATCGGTGTCGGTGGCAGTCCATGTATGGTTGTACATGTTTTGCCAGAGTCCGCCGTCATACCAGTTGCCGCCGCGTATGGGCATGATAGCCTCGTCGGTGGTCAGCGTGTTGTAGTCGTATATGCCGCGGCATGTGCCCTGCAAGCCTTCGCCCTCCTCGTGTGCACCTATATAGTTGTACAGCGAAGCTACAGCGTTGACATACAGGCTGTTGGCAGAGTCGTAAATATTCTGCTCCGGTATCTGGTCCTTTGGTGTCTCGTCGAGACAACTCGTCAGCGAGAGCGAAAGGGCGAGAACAGACAATGCGAAAAATTTATGTTTCATAGTCATTAATCGTTACGTTGGTGAAAACATTTCGGGATGTCTAGAACTGCACACTCACTCCTATGGAGTAGGTTCGATAGGTAGGATAGCAGCGTTTGTCGTCGATGCCCATTGACGAGTTGACAACATACGAGTTGATCATCGGTGTCAGACCGCTGTAGGACGTGATGGTGGCAAGGTTGTTGATGCTGCACGACACACGCAGCGAGCGTACTATGTTGCTCTTCACCGGCACGTTGTAGCCGACGGTTAGATACTCGAAGTTGAGATAGTCGCCACGTTCGAGCCAATAGTCGGACACGTTCTGGTCGACGATGTTACGTTCGGGCGCACCCTTCATCACGTTGTATATCGGGAACGACGACATGTTGTTGTAAGCCAATGCCGTGCCGTTGAAGATCTTGTGCCCGAAGGCTCCGTTCATCTGCAGCGACATATAGAAATTCTTGTAGCGCAGCGATATGTTGGAGCCGAGCGTTGCCTTTGGCGTGGCTTGTCCGCAGATGCGTCGGTCGCCACCGTCGCCGAAGTCGATGGTGCCGTTGCGGTCGAGGTCTTCTATCCTATACTTCATCGTACCCTGCTCGTCCTTGTAGAGTCCAGTGCAATGGGGCAGATAGAACACACCCAAGGGTTGTCCTACAATCTGGTAGAGCACGTGGTTGTTGTCGCCGCCGTTCTGTCCGGCTCCGTCTATGGAGCCGATGGCAGTGATGTTGGCAGCCGACATATTCATGCCGTTATAGTTGCCAGAGAGCGACAGTAGCTTATTCTTCTGGAACGAGAGGTTCAGGCTCACGTTCAGGTCTATATCCTTTGTCTGCACCGGAGCAATAGAGAAACCAATTTCAAGACCCTGGTTTGACATAGAGCCAATGTTTGCCAGCAACTTGTCGTAGGCGAACGGCGGCACGGGCACGTCGTAGGAGTAGAGCATGTCGGTGGTCTTAGAGTAATAGTATTCGGCGGTGAGCATCAAGCGGTTGTGCCACAGTCCGATCTCGCCACCTATATTGAACGTCGACTTTGTCTCCCATTTCAGGTCGGGGTTGTTGTTGCGTATGGTGCCGAGCGTCACGGTTGGCGTGTTGTTGACGGGTACGATGCCCGTCTGCTGCACGTTGTTCATTGTAGTATAGGCAGATATGCCACCCAGATTGCCCGAGCGTCCGTAGCCGGTGCGCAGTTTCAGAGTATTTATTCCGTCGCAACGGCTTAAGAAGCGCTCTTTCTTTACGTCCCATTCAGCCGAAACCGAGGGGAAGAAGCCCCACGTGTTGTTGTCGCCCACCATAGACGAACCGTCGCCACGCATAGTGAACGTCAGCTTATACTTATTATATAATGTATAGGAGGCGTTTGCCATGACCGACGCCAGCGACTGGTCTTCATAGACGCTGCCCGTAGCGCCATAAGGACGCGACGCAGTGGCTCCGATGTTGTCGTAGCCGAACTCGTTTGTTGTTATGCCCTTGGCGCGTGTCCAGAATGCGGTGCGCTCCTGGTAATGATATTCGGTGGAGAGTCCTGCTGCCAACGAGTGAATGCCCCATGTATGGGCATAGTCGAGCGAGACATTGCCGAGATATTCCTGTTTCTTGAATTCGCCGCGATATACGTTGCCCTGCGCCCACACCCATGTGTGGCAGAACTCTGAGTTTTCGTTTGAGGTGTACGAGTAGCTGCCGAATGCCGACAGATTGAGCGAGGGCGCAAGCTTATAGAGCAGTCGCATATGGGTATTGAAGTACATCTCCTTCTGGTCGCTACGTTCGGCAAGCACGGCAGAAGGCGGATTGATACGATAGGCAGAACCGTTCTTTGTCCAGTTGCCGTTGGCATCGCGTGCGGCAGGATATGTAGGATTCTGACAAGCAGCAGAGTAGAACAGCATCTGCGGGTCGAAGATGTCGTTGTTCTTGTACGTAGAGCCGAACACACCAAAGTCGCCGACGAGACGGTTGCCGAAAGCATGTTGCGTGACATCTATCTTTGCCACGAAATTGTTGTAGTCCTTGGTCTTTACGATGGTGTTATGGTCGATGTAGCCGAACGACGCACGATAGTTCGACTGTTCCGAACCACCGCTGAAAGCCAGATAATGGTTCTGTACGAAGCCGGTTCGGGTGATTACGTCGTAGAAGTTGTTTTTGTATCCGCCGTTGTTGGCATATACCCCGAGGCGTTTGGCTGTAGCGAGATATTCGTCAGCCGACAGCATGTCGAGTTTCTTTGACATGGCTTCCAGTCCGATGTTTGTCTCATAAGATATTTGGAACCCTTTGCCTGTGCCCCTCTTTGTCTTCACCTCGATAACGCCCGACGCACCGCGCGATCCGTAGAGTGCGGTCTCTGCGGCATTCTTCAGCACCGAGAAACTCTCTATATCGGCAGGATAGATGGTGGAGAGCGTGGCGATGTCGCTTGTCACGCCGTCGATGATGACGAGCGGGTCGTTGCCACCTACTATTGACGTGGTGCCGCGCACTCGCACAGACGAGAGTTGTGCCATACGGTCCATGCCGTTCGACGTAACGCTCACACCGGCGGCATTGCCGTTCAACACGTCGAGGGCATTGTTTACGATACCTTTGTTCTGTACCTTCAGGTATGTGGAGATTGTGTCGCGCTGCACGTTCAGCTCCTGCACCTGAGCAGTGGCAGATGCCGGTATTTGCAGCGAGACGACCGACGCAGCAAATATGTATTGGTATAGTTCCTGGTGTATCTTCATCTGTTCATATTATATTTAGGTTCCATATGAATTGTCTGGTTTTTATGTCGCTAAATTACAAATTATTTTGCTATTAAGCAAATAGACACATGCCATGTTGCCGCCACGAACCTTTTTTATGTTAAAACATGATGTAATGTTTTGCCAATCAGACAATAATAGGTAACTTTGCAGAAGTTCTATTATACAACAAATCAATTTTTTAATTAAAAAACAATGAAACAACTTTTACGTAACGTAAGCGCACTGATAGGTTTGCTTCTTGTCAGTGTGTTGGGCATTGTTGATGCTAAAGCAGAGACAATTACCCCCCCCAACCGGTAACGACGTATGCCTGTTGAGTTCGCTCGACCTGACTACTGTCACTTATTTCAACGACGATAATAAGAATAAGGTGTATGCCGACAAGGCTACGTTTGGTACACCGCTTATTATAGCCGGCAACACCTACACAACGGGTGTTGGCACACATGCTCCTTCAAAATTTGTGGTGAAGGTGAATGGTGCCAAAAGTTTTCACGCTATTTTCGGTATTGATGCAGCAGCGCCTACCCAGGCTAAGCACGGCATCGTTGACTACACCGTCACTACTTACAACAGCAGCAAGCAGGCTACAACAGTGAAGAGTGGCACTATCAATGTCAACGACGCTACCGGCACAACGATTGATGTTGACCTTACCGGCGCAGTGTATCTTATTCTCAACTTCGACAAGGGCGAAGAGGCATGGGGCGACCACGTAGACCTCGGCAACGCCTACTTCAAGTACGCTGGCACTGCTCCGCAGCTCATCAACGAGTCGGATATGTGGCAGGAAGGTTCTAACGTAGTCACTATCCCTGATGCTCCTTTGGGTCAGGAGTACATCCGTCTGTCTTCGCTCGAAATAGAAAAGACCAAGTGCGGTTGGGAGAACCACACTCCGAAGAAGGACAAGAGCATCGACGGCAACAATATCACCGTCGGTGGCAAGGTGTACGAGAGCGGAGTGGGCACACACGGACCGTCGCAGATTATCATCAAGCTCAACGGATCGGTAACCGACTTCTACACTGTGCTCGGCGTTGACGACGAGGTGAAGGAAGCAGGCAACTTCGATTATCATGTTTACGTAAAGGCTGAAGGTGGTGCTACAGAGGATGTAGCTAAGGGCACTATCAACCGTTTCTCTAACCAGTCGGTAGACATACACGCTGACAACCTCAGCGGTTGGAAGTATCTCTATCTTGAGACTTCAAACGGCAACGACGGCACAAACACCTGCGACCACGTCGACTGGGCTAACGCTTATCTCGTATTCCAGGATCAGAACTCTACACGTCCATGCATCGTGAGCGCAGAGGAGCTCACTACAAAGCTCGCATGTGCTACAACAGTGTTCTCGCAGCCTAACGTTCGCTTCATGCAGAAGGTTCGCTCTACCGTTACTGGCGCTCAGCTCTCTGTAAGCAATCTGCCTGCAGGTCTTACATGGAACGCAGCCCGCAATATCGTAGAGGGCGTAGTTGCTGAAGAAGGCGTATATACATATCAGATTAACGTTACTGTAGACGGCGAGACAACATCTGAGGATGTTACACTCACCGTATCAAGCTCTCTGCAGCACCCCGTTCCGTTTATGGGCTGGCTCTCTTGGAACTCGGTTCAGGGCAACATCTCACAGAAAATCATTGAGCAGGCTGTAGAGCTCTTCCAGAACAAAGGTCTGTACGAGTGCGGTTGGAACCACATCATGATGGACGACCTCTGGCAGGGCACACGCAAGGCTGACGGCACACCGCAGCCTAACGCATCACGCTTCCCGAACGGTCTGAAGACTGTTGCCGACTATGTTCACAAGAACGGCATGAAGTTCGGTCTTTATACCGACGCTGCTGACAGAACATGTGCTGGCGCTTTCGGTTCGTACGGCTACGAGACAATCGACGCCAAGACATACGCCGAGTGGGGCGTAGACGTTGTGAAGTGCGACTACTGCTATGCGCCGGACGACGTAGAGACAGCCAAGAAGCGCTACAAGGCTCTTGCTGACGCTTTCGCTGCTGCTGGCAACAACACTATGCTCTACATCTGCGAGTGGGGCGTGCGCGAACCGTGGAAATGGGGTGCTGAGGTAGGCGGACGCTGCTGGCGCATCTCGCAGGACGTACGAGACTGCTGGACAGGTTCTGGTAGCGGCGTGGGCGTCGTACAGAGCATCGAGGCTATGAAGAACCTCTCTGCTTATCAGGGCGTTAACCGCTTCAACGATTCGGATATGCTTTGCACCGGTCTGCACGCTACGGGTAAGTCGTCTAACGACCTCTGCGGTGGCACTGGCGCTGGTATGACCGACGACGAGTATGCTACACAGTTCGCTCTCTGGTGTATGTGGTCTTCACCGATGGCTCTGTCGTTCGACCCGAGCAAGAACACCCTCACCGATGCTGACTTCAAGCTGCTGCGCAACAAGGAGCTTATCGCTCTCAACCAGGACCGCATGGGTCAGCAGGGCGACCTCATCTCAGAAGCAGACAACCTCGTTGTCTTCGCTAAGGACTGCGAGAACGGCGACGTGGCTCTCTCTGTAACCAACATGTCAAGCTCTGAGAAGCAGGCTACATTCGATTTTGCTGCTATTCCGGCTCTCGACCCGACAAAGACATACACCGTTCGCGACGTGATGGAGAACGCTGAGGCAGGCGAGGCTACGGGTACATTCACAACCGATGTGCGCAAGCACGCTACACGTGTGTTCCGCCTAGCTGAGAAGAAGGTGGTTGACGGCGTGGCTTCTACGGTTGCAGCAAAGGATTTCAGCATTGTTGCTGGCAAGAACTGCGTTAAAATCAGTATGCCGGAGACTGCAGGACTCGCAAAGCGCATCCTCGTGAGCGACTTCGAGGGACGCGTTGTTAGCGGACTCACCACTACTGCCGACAAGGCAAAGGTGGAACTCGCAAAGGGCACATATCTCGTCACTGTAGTATGCAATGCTCAGGCTACAACCGTGAAGGTGCAGATCTAATGCTACACGCATAGAATACCACTTATACATTTATATATAAACCGCCCGGATAGGACAGTCGGAAACGACGCCTATCCGGGCGGTTTTGCTATATGTAACTGTTTCGTAAATAGCTTGTCAAGGTTTTTAAACACAAAAAAGACCGGGCGACGTGACGATTCACGCGCTCGGTCCTTTCATTTTCTTATTGTTTCTATTCAAACACACTGCAAAGGTATAGAAAACTTTTGTAGCCTTCCAAATAAATCCACAGAACGAACCGAAACATTCAGCAAATTTATAGTTTTATTCAGCGAATAAGTATCGATTTGTAACAAAACTGAATATTATTGCAACAACTTACGCTCGAACCGATTATTCTTTATAATTTTGCAGACTAATATAGGAGGGTATGGCATCTTGCCATACCCACGCAGCCTTTAAGCTGTCATTATATAGCAGTGCGAAGGTGCGTGGGTAGGGCAAGATGCACTACCCTCCTAATACTAAAGAAGGGTGCGTGGGTAGGGCAAGATGTACTACCCTCCTAATACTAAAGAAGGGTGCGTGG
>ERZ791801.2174-NODE-2174-length-10409-cov-17.399556_pt1 | contig 10409 bp, 10 predicted proteins | sample MGYA00510309_ERZ791801 | MGnify/ENA primary metagenome ERZ791801 (study PRJEB30046, sample SAMN00791979) | human gut metagenome | study: EMG produced TPA metagenomics assembly of the A metagenome-wide association study of gut microbiota in type 2...
ACAACTGAAAAACGGTAGAATAATTCCATAGGCTGATTTATAATGTTTTTATGTTTTGTTTGCTTATTGAATAAAATAATCAACTTTTAATTGAATATGCTGCAAAGATAGCCATAATATTCGGATTGTTACTTGCAGGTATTGTATTTTTTTGATAAAACAAGGCGAATATTTTGCTAAATCCGACCATTTACCCGTTTTGAAAACTTGTAAATATTGTCTAGAGCGAATAAAAAGGAGAAGTCTGAAAGGGAGTAAAGAGGAAAAAAAGAGGAAATTACTCTTTGGTAATTTCCCCTGCCAAATCCGAATTCATCCGGCGACGGATTTCCGCCTGGCTAAGTCCGTGCCCGAGCAGGAACATGAGTTTGGTAACAGCGCATTCGGGCGTACTGTCGTAGCCGCTGATAACGCCGGCTTCGAGCAGATGCAGTCCGGTTTCGTAGCGTCCCATCTCAACACCGCCGCTTTGGCATTGGGTAATGTTGACAATGACGATGCCTCGTTCTGTTGCGTCCTTCAGTTGCCGGATGAACCAGTCCTTTTGCGGTGCATTGCCGGAACCGAATGTCTTGAGAACCACTGCTTTCAATCCCGGAACGTGAAGTACAGAATCGATGATGCTTTCCTGAATACCCGGAAACAGGGTGAGGACTACGACATTGGTGTCGAAAAGATAATGCGGCTTCATCGGTCGTGCAGGGTCGGGGCGACGGATGATGTGTTCGTTGTAACGGATATGGATTCCTGCTTTTGCCAGAGCGGGGTAGTTGAAAGAGCGGAAAGCGTTGAAATTTTCGGCATTGATTTTGGTTGTCCGGTTGCCGCGCATCAGTTCATTTTCAAAGAAGATGCACACTTCGGGGACAAAGGCTGTGCCGTCCGGACGTTTGGCGGCAGCTATTTCGATGGAAGTAATCAGATTTTCTTTTCCGTCCGTGCGCAATGTCCCGATGGGTAGCTGCGAACCGGTAAGGATAACAGGCTTTGCAAGGTTTTCGAGCATGAAGCTGAGTGCCGATGCCGTATATGCCATAGTGTCGGTTCCGTGCAGGATGACAAAGCCGTCAAAGTTTTCGTAGTTGTCATTTATAATTGCGACAATTTTGGCCCACAGGGAAGGTTCCATGTCAGAGGAGTCGATAGGCGGATCGAACTGATAGGACGAGATGTGATAGTTGAAGCGCTTCAATTCGGGAACATGCTTGAGCAGGTGGGCGAAATTGAAATTTTCCAGTGCACCTGTTTCCGGATTTTCTATCATTCCGATAGTTCCGCCCGTGTAAATCAAGAGAACGGAAGGATAATCTGCTTTCATAAATATCTCTTTTTTCTTTTTTTCGGGCACAAAGATAATGTAAACCGATAACAGAATAAAATGAACTTGTCCATTTTTTATGTTGAAATGTAGCTTATCTTCGTATTATTCACAGAGATACGCAAAAAAATGGAATTTTAGTTGTCTTACTGTCCTACCGCTTTACCGCTTTTACCCAAATCTTCTTTCAGATGTGAGATGGCTTTTTGTGCGTTTCCTTTGTATTCGTCGAGCAGGGTAACGAAGCGGCTTCCGATAATGGCTCCGGACGCATGGGAGCAGGCTGTATCGAACGTCTGCCGGTTACTGATGCCGAAACCTACCATGCGTGGATTACGCAGGTTCATATCTTGAATCTTCTTGAAATAGACTTGTTTCCGGGCGTCGAAATCTTTCTGTGCGCCGGTGGTGGCTGCTGATGATACCATATAGATGAATCCGTCGGTATGGGCATCTATTTCGCGGATGCGTTTCTCGCTGGTTTCGGGGGTGATGAGCATGATGACCCGGATGTCGTATTTCTGTGCGACGGCCTTATAATTTTCTTCGTATTCCCTGAAAGGCAGGTCGGGGATGATTACGCCGTCAATGCCGCATTCCGTACATTTCCGGCAGAAAGCCTCAAAGCCGAAGTGCATAATCGGGTTGAGATAGCCCATTAATATCAACGGGATACGGACATCCCGGCGGATGTCCTGCAACTGCTCAAAGAGGATGCGGAGAGACATTCCGTTGCGCAGGGCGCGGGTGGCGGCATCTTGAATGACGATGCCGTCTGCCATCGGATCGCTGAAGGGAATGCCGATTTCTACCATATTCACTCCGTTCTTTTCGAGTGTACGGATTACATCGGCTGTGCTGTCGAGCGTGGGGAAGCCGGCACAAAAGTAGACAGACAGCAGGTTTTTGGGGCTGTCTTGGAAGAGTTGGTTGATACGATTCATAGTGAGTTTGTTATTACAGATTTATTGTTGACAGTTACGTTATCTGCCGGTCGGCGGTTATACCGTCAGCCGGCAGTTTCACCGGTTCTTATTGCCTGGAGGAATTTTCCGATGCGTTCTACATCTTTGTTTCCCGGAGCCGTTTCAAAGCGGCTGTTGATGTCGATACCGGCTAGTTTGGGGTGATGAAACTCCCTGATGGCTTTAACGCTGTAAGGGTTGATTCCGCCGCTGAGCAGAAAAGGCGTCATTCCGCTGTAACGGTGCAGCAGGTTCCAGTCGAACTGGTTGCCGGAGCCGCCATACAGTGATGTCTTGGCATCAAAGAGGTAATAATCGCATAATCCCTTGTAGTCGGAAACGGTTGCCAGGTCTTTTGACTGTGAAATGGAAAAAGCCTTGATAAGGTGCAGACCGTTGCTGCGTAAGGAACGGCAATATCCGGGCGATTCGCTGCCATGAAGCTGGATGTAGTCCAGTGCAAAACGGTCGGCATACATCAGGATAGTTTCCTTGCTTTCATTGACGAAGACTCCCACGCGCTTTGCGCGAACCGGAAGATATGCCGGTATCTCGCACAGGCAACGGGGAGACTTGGGATAGAAGATAAAGCCTATCATATCTACATCCAGTTGCTCTACATTGCGGATATTTTCCGCTTCGGTCATGCCACATACTTTTATGATAAGAGAAGCCATTTTTTTAATGATTTATGTAATTAATACTTCATTTTCAGGAACGGAGTGGAGAAATGAAATCTTTTAATGCATCTCCCGGCCGGCGGGTTTTCATAAAGGTTTCTCCGATAAGGAAGCCGCGGAAGCCTGCAGCGCACAGCCGGCAAATGGTTTCGGGATGTGAAATCCCGCTTTCCGAAACAAGTAGCGGCAGGCTTGGGCTGTCGGAAGAATCCAGGGCTGTGGCCGGTATCTGCCGGAGTTTTTCGGCTATATGGAAAGAGTTTTTCACATCGGTGACGAATGTGCCGAGATTACGGTTGTTGACGCCTACCATATCCACATCCGCGTTTACATAAGCGAGTTCGGAAAAAGTGTGGATTTCGAGTAACACTTCCAATCCCAGGGCATGTGCCCGGGCAGTGAGGGTGGCACATTCTTCTTGTGTCAGGCAAGCGGCGATAAGCAATACTGCATCAGCTCCTACGATACGTGCCTGGAGCAATTGGTATTCGTCGATGATGAAATCCTTTCGCAAGATAGGAATGCCGATCAGTGGGCGTGCCATGCGTATATCCTGCAGCGAACCGCCAAAGAATTTTTCGTCCGTAAGGATAGAGACTGCGGAAGCACCGGCTGTTTCGTATGCAGCGGGTATTTCTTCGGCACGGGCAGTCTCGTGTATCCATCCTTTCGAAGGGGAACGGCGTTTGAATTCGGCAATGATTCCCGTGGGTGAAGAAGCAAGCGCCTGTTTCATGCTGCGGACAGGTATGGTGACGGAAGTTCCGGTAGTGGCGTCTTTCTGCATCATGGTGGCAACCTCTTCCTGTAACTTTTCGAGGGAGACGGCTTGCTTTTGCAGTTCTATTTCAATTCGTTTATGAGCGATGATTTCCGATAAAATATCTGTCATGGCTGTTTTAGTGAAGAGTTACGGGATATGCGGCTATAGATACCTTTTCGCACCTCATCCCTTACTGGTTAATTTCTATAAATTTTTTCAATGTTTTCAGCGCCCGTCCGCTTACCAGCGATTCGCGGGCTATGGCAATGCACTCTTCAATCTCCTTTTCCGGTTCCATGACCTGAATGGCGAAGGCGGCATTGACAATGACACATTGAGTCTGGGCGGCTTCTGCGCGGTTGTTCAGGATATTGTCGAAGATACGTGCCGCATCTTCCTTGCAGGCTCCGCCGGAAAGTTCTTCGGGACGTACTGCGCTGAAACCGAGAGTTTGTGGGCGATAGATGCGTTCATAATGACGTGTCATCACTTTGAATTCATCGGTCAGTGAGATTTCATCGTAATTGTCCAGACTGTTGACTACGGCAAAGTCGATGCCGAGTCTGTAGAAAACGTTCGTATAGAGACGCATTTGTGCGAGGTCGGCTACGCCCAATAGCTGATAGGCGGGCTGACACGGGTTTACCAGCGGTCCCAGCAAGTTGAACAGTGTGCGTACTCCCAAGGCTTTGCGGACAGGACCTACGAATTTCATGGCTGGATTGAACAGTTGGGCGTGCAGGTAGGCTATGTTACACTCTTCCATGCTTCGCTTCAATATGTCGGGATTGTTGGTGAAGCGCACGCCATGCTGTTCTATTACGTTGCTTGCTCCACTGACGGAAGTAGCGCCGTAGTTGCCATGTTTGGCTACTTTATAACCTGCTCCTGCCACAACGAAACTGGCGCAGGTGGAGATGTTGAAGGTGTTCTTCCCGTCACCGCCTGTACCTACGATATCAATGGGGCGGTAAGGCGCAAAGTCTATCGGAATTCGTGTCTCCATAAGTGCTTCGCGGAAGCCTGCCAGCTCGTCTACTGTGATGCTGCGCATCTGAAAAACCGTGAGCAGTGCGGCAATCTGTGCTTCGGGATACATCTCCCGGCTGATGTTGAGCAGGATTTGTTTGCTTTCTTCTACAGTGAGTTCTTCATGGTTGAAGAGCCGGGTTAATATTGTTTTCATCTGATTAAGTTTGTGGTTTAAAAATAGGTTATTCTTCCAGCCAGTTCTTCATAATCTGCTTCCCGTCCGGGGTAAGCACGGATTCCGGATGAAACTGTATGCCTCGGACATCATATTCCCGATGTTTCAGTGCCATAATCTGCCCTTCGGGACTGACAGCTGTGACGGCAAGCGTTTCGGGCAGTTTTTCAGTATCTACTACCCAGGAGTGATAGCGTCCTACGGCTATTTCTTCGGGTAATCCCCGGAAAATGTAATCCGGTTCTGTCAGCCGTATAATGGTCTGTACACCATGAAACACTGTGCTGAGGTTGACTAACTTCCCACCGAATGCCTGTCCGATGGCTTGTTCTCCCAGGCATACGCCCAGTATTGGTTTCTTGCCTGCGTAGGTGCGTATTACATCCAGCAGTAATCCTGCTTCTTCGGGCACACCGGGACCCGGTGAAAGGATGATTTTATCATATTGTTCCAATTCTTCTATGCTGAATTGGTCATTGCGCAGTACATCTACCGCTACACCGAGTTCTTTCACCAAGTGCGCAAGGTTATAGGTGAAGGAGTCATAATTGTCTATGATTACTACCATTGTTATTAACTGTTTGATTAATTTACTTTTGATACTCTTGTTGATTTATACAATTAGCCGATTTTCTGTTTTACAGGGAATTTTCCGCCATGGTAATTGCCTTCTTCAATGCTCCCAGTTTGTTGTTCACCTCTTGCAGCTCGTATTCGGCATTACTTTTGGCTACAATGCCGCCGCCTGCCTGAAACCATAACATCCCGTTGCGGCTGACGAATGTACGGATGGTAATAGCCTGGTTCAGGCTGCCGTTCAGGCCGATGAATCCGATACAGCCACCGTATGCGCCACGGTTATGCGGCTCCAGTTCGCTGATAAGCTGCATGGCGCGAACTTTCGGTGCGCCGCTCAAGGTTCCGGCCGGGAAGGTATCGATAAATGTCCTGATAGAGTCTGTATCACTGTTCAGCGTACCGCTGACGCGGCTCACGAGGTGAATGACGTGACTGTAATATTGCATCTCTTTGTAAAAGTCCACTTTTACGTCATGGCAGTTGCGGCTGAGGTCATTGCGGGCAAGGTCTACCAGCATCACGTGCTCTGCATTTTCCTTGGGATCGTCTTGCAGGTACCGGGCATTTGCAGCATCCTGTTCCGGATTTCCGGTACGCTTGGCAGTGCCGGCGATGGGATCTATATAGGCATGGCGGCCTTCAATGCGGCAGTGCGTTTCGGGAGAAGAGCCGAAGATACGGAAGCCGCCGAAATCAAAGTAAAACAGATATGGAGATGGGTTGATGCTGCGCAAAGCACGGTAAAGCTTGAAGTCGTCGCCTACGAAACGTTGTTCGAAACGGCGGGAGAGGACTATTTGGAAAACATCTCCCCGCATGCAGTGGGCTATTCCTCGGCGGATATTGGCTTTGTGTTCCTCATCGGTCAGTGAAGAAGTGGTTTCGCCAACAGCACGGAAGTCATAGGCTGTGTAGTTGCGGTTGTGAATGGCTTTCTGCACCTTGTCCAGTTCGCTCTTCTCATCGGGAGCAAGCATCTCCAGTAACAGCATTTCATTTTTGAAGTCATTAAAGACAATAAGATACTTATATAAGATGTATAGTATATCCGGTGCATCGTTGGTGGCTTCGCGACTGTCTTTTACGGCGATGTTCTCAAAATAGCGTACAGCATTGAAAGATGTGTAACCGTACAGACCGCAATAGTCGCTGTATTCTCCTTCCACGTGAAAGCGGTTGAGGAAATCGCGTAACGCATTTTCCGCATGGTATTCTTCTGTAACGGGATGTTCCTCACGTGTGCCGTCGGGCAGACAGAACACGGCAACAGCGTGGTCTATACTGACGCTTGCTACCGGACAAAGTCCGATGAATGAGCGGTTGTTTTCACTGCCATGATAGTCGGAACTCTCCATGAGTGCACTTTGAGGAAAAATGTCGCGCACCTTCAGATACGTGCTTACGGGTGTATGTAAGTCGCCGAGCATCGTGCGGCTCACTGTCTGATAATCATACTTCATATTTTGTATTTTATTCTTTATACATCAAATACGTTTCTACATCCTTATCCCCCCGTCCCGAAACGGTCAGTACCACCACATCATCGGTTTTGAAGTTCAGCTTCTTCAATGCACCGAGGGCGTGGGCGCTTTCCAATGCGGGGATGATGCCTTCGAGCTTAGTCAGTTCGTAGGCGGCGCGGATGGCCTCGTCGTCATTTACGGAGAGAACGATGGCGCGCTTTTGTGCGGCAAGGTTGGCATGCATGGGGCCGATGCCCGGATAATCCAGTCCGGCGGAGATGGAGTAAGGCTCTTCAATCTGCCCATCCTCGTTTTGGATAACGTAGGTGCGTGCTCCATGGATAATGCCCAATTTGCCTAAGGCAATGGTAGCGGCAGTCATTCCTGTTTCTATCCCTTTGCCTCCGGCTTCGGCAAGGACAATCTGTACCTGGCGGTCGTCCACATAGTGGTAAATGGTTCCGGCAGCATTGCTTCCACCGCCTATGCAGGCTATGAGATAGTCCGGAGACTCGCGTCCTTCTTTTTCCATGAGCTGTTTTTTGATTTCCTCACTGATAACCGATTGCAGGCGTGCCACCATATCGGGGTAGGGGTGCGGACCTACGGTGGAGCCGATGACGTAGTAGGTGTCGGCGGGGTGGCAGCACCAGTCGCGTATGGCTTCGTTGGTGGCATCCTTTAAGGTCATGTTTCCGCTGGTCACGGGTACTACGGTTGCACCCAGCATCTTCATCTTCTCTACGTTGACGTGCTGGCGTTCCACATCGGTCTTGCCCATATATACAATGCACTCCATATTCATCAATGCACATACGGTGGCTGTGGCAACGCCGTGCTGTCCGGCACCTGTTTCGGCTATGATGCGGCGTTTGCCCATACGGCGTGCCAGCAGAATCTGCCCGATGGTATTGTTGATTTTGTGTGCGCCGGTATGATTCAGGTCTTCCCGTTTCAGGTAAATCCGGCAACCGTACTTTTCCGACAGACGCTGTGCCTGGTAGAGCGGTGAGGGACGTCCTACGTAGTCGCGCAGCAACCGGTCGTATTCCTGCTTGAAATCTTTACTTTGCAGGACTGCGAGATAGGTTTTCTGCAATTCCTCTACACACCTGTGGAGTATTTCGGGAACGTATGCTCCGCCGAATTCTCCGTAATAACCTTCTTTGTCAACTAAGAAACTAACCATATATTGTTTTATTATTTAATTGTTGGCTGCCAGTTACCGGTTGCGAACTGTTAGCTATATACATTGTTTAAATAAAAGAGCCCCGTCGCTTGGTGCGACAGGGCTCTTTTTATATCTATATTGTACATATATACATACGAGCACTGCTCCCTTACGACTGCCGGAGTTGTAACGGATGCCACCACCAATATGTATTTACGAACATTGTTTTCATTATCTTTTTTATTTTTGACCGAGGCAAATATAAGCACATTGTTTTAATAATCAAAGCAAATCTTTCTTTTTTTTCTTATGAGAACTTTTTTCTTAAAGTTTTGTTGTTTATGGCGGATACTATTATTTACTATAAAAAAGAAAGGAACGGACTATGAAACGGAAACATCTGATTACTATAGGTGTGATTATTGCCATTGTTTTATTATTGTATTGGCTTTTTATAGCCGAAGACTTGAATGCCTGGCTCAATGTAAATTGATTTTTCAGTATTATCATGCGAGGTTGTTCGGATAAATAATGTATCTTCGCAAAAAATCAAAAACTCATGAAAGGATTAAGTTATTCGTTTTTGCGCGCTGTGTGTGCGCTGGTAATCGGTTTGGTGCTGGTGATGTTTCCCAATCAGGCCGGTGATTATTTTGTGATAACGATTGGCGTCATTTTCCTTGTGCCTTCGCTTATTAGTATTATAGGATATTATGCTCAAAATGCAGAAGTGCGCCGCCGTTTCCCTATCGAGGGGATAGGAAGCCTGTTATTTGGACTATGGCTGGTTATTATGCCGGGCTTTTTTGCCGATTTGCTGACGTTCGTGCTGGGCTTTATCCTCGTGATGGGTGGTGTGCAGCAGATAGCCTCGCTGTCGGCTGCCCGCAGATGGACGCCTGTGCCGGGCGGATTCTACGTTGTTCCGGTGGCTATATTGCTGGCCGGGCTGGTTGCGCTGTTCAATCCTACGGGCGTGCGTTCTACGGCGTTTATCATTATCGGAATCACCAGTTTGGTCTATGCGGTTTCGGAATTGATAAACTGGTTCAAATTTACCCGTCTTCGTCCTAAAGCACCTGTTACCGGCAGCAAGAGTGATGATGACATCGAAGATGCAAAGATAATAGAATGATGTATATGTTTTAGACAATATACTCTCTGTTACATAAAACGCAGCAAAGCATCTATTCCCTGATGAAAGATGCTTTGTTGCGTTTTGTATGACAATACCGGGTAGCTTGTCACTCTGAAATGTTTTTAGAAATTTTCCGTAAGTATTCCTCTATTTCTTGAGCTGTAACATCTTTCAACAATACAGTTTTATTTTTATTCAATAGATATAAGGTCGGGATAGCTTTTAAGTCGTAAAGGCTTTTTAGTTCGATTGCTTGTTCTTTGTCGTAAGCATTAATCCATTCTGCAGGAAAATCGGAGAGGTGTCTCCGCCATTCTTCTAAATCAATATCGGGGTAAATGGAAAGGACTTTCATCTGGTTCTGTACGATAGCTTGGCAGATGGAAGGGCTTTGTTTCAATGTTTCTATCGTTTCGCTACAGGCATGACAGCCGGGATTATTGATGAATAATAGGGTATAGGGAGCCTTTATGCTATACAAATTGCCTTGTCTGCCATTGGCAAGCGTATAGACAAAGTCCAATGCTTTAGTTCCTATTCTATTTTTTTGTGCCAGCTCGCGTCGGGCTTTGGGACGTATTTTTTCTGTATTATCCATAACAGGAGATTGCAACATGGCATCTAAAACAGATATGTATAGTTCTTCATTACGCATCGGTGAGTTGGGATCGTACAGGTACTTGTCTGCAAGAGAAGTCAGATATGTATAGCACTTTTTCTCTTTTTCAGCTTGTGTAAATAAAGTTTTCAAAGCAATATCCCTCGTTTGAGCAGGTACCAGTTGTAATATATCAATAAAATTCACCCAAGCCTGCTCCGTCACTTCGGGGTGATGTATGTAGTTGGTATCGGCAAGGTTTACATGCTCCCAATAGTGACGTGCCAGATAGTCGGCGCGTAACTCGGGAGTGTTCAACATTGTGGGTACTTCGGGGTATACGAAAGTTGTAATAGTGTCTGTTACAGCGTCTTCCGTCTGCTTATTATTTGCTTGCCCATTACTACATGCACTGTTTGAACTTAGTAGGAAAATAAATAATGTGTAAGCTGGCAACAATTCTATGATCTTTTTGTATTTCATATTATCTAAAATAGATGTAAAATTAGGTACTGTTTCATTTTTTT
>ERZ791801.2195-NODE-2195-length-10290-cov-2.105129_pt1 | contig 10290 bp, 7 predicted proteins | sample MGYA00510309_ERZ791801 | MGnify/ENA primary metagenome ERZ791801 (study PRJEB30046, sample SAMN00791979) | human gut metagenome | study: EMG produced TPA metagenomics assembly of the A metagenome-wide association study of gut microbiota in type 2...
AGCGCTTCGCCTGCCGCGTAGCTGTGGGAGATCGTTACTTTGCTGTCACTTCCGCATCCTACCAGTCCGCCAATATCATATCCCCTATCAACGTCCATATCCACGACTGCATAGCTGTTTTCAATGGTTGTAGTTCCACCGGTCCAACCGACCAAACCGCCTGCAAAACCGTTGCTTGTGATCCCTATAATCTGAGGATTCGCATAGCAGGAACGAATGGATACACTTCCAGAGCTATGTACATCCCCAATCAATCCACCCGCATATCTTACGGCATTTTTACCCACTATCTCTCCACTAACATAACAGTTTTCTACGGTTATGGAATCACCTGCATATCCCATCAAAATACCCGCTTCACAGTCTGAGCTAGTGGAAGTATTCTCAATTACTGCATCTTCTATCGTCAGATTCTTGATCGTACAATTTGTGGAAGTTTTTTTAAATAATCCCGTATATGCACCACTGCTGACCGCATGTAAGCCTCGAATTGTATGTCCGCATCCGTCAAATTCAGCTCCGGCATTATTAATTGACATAAAATCATGATTATCCAAGTCAATATCACACATCAATTTGGCTTTCCAATTCGAAAGAAATGTATCGCGGAAATACGCAAGCTCTGCACCTGTGCTAATAAGATAATAACCATCCTGCCATTCTGGTTTTGTGGCTGTAACTCCATCCCACTTATCCAGATTCCATACCGCCTTAAATGTCACATTTTTTCCCGGCATGGTATAGCTTACACCGCTGGCATATGTAGTGGTTCCGTCATTCCAGCCTTCGAAATTCATGCCATATACCTTAAATTTATTATCTGGAAGTGTAATTACAGATCCGGCTGCGGCATTTTCCAGTGTCGGTGCATTTCCCTGGAAATCCTTGCGTCCAGACGTAAAGGTAATTTTATACTTCGCTGCAATCGAAAGATCCACCTCGATTCTTTCTACCGTATCATTCCTGGATTTATAACTCAAACAAATCGTTCCTGTGATACTTCCGTTTACTCCCGGTTCTGTTCCGTCTGTTGCCTGCTTTTTCTGGAAATCAGACGGTTTCGACCATGTTGCCTGAATTTCTTTATTTGTGATAACGTTCCGTACAACCTGCAAAATTTCATCCGCTGTCGTCTCATTTGTCACTGTCTTCGCCTGCAGCGCTTCCTGTGCCGCTTTTTTGACATCCACTAAGGTCTGCTCGGAAAATACATATTCTTCACTTGTCGCTTTTTCACTATCCCCATAGACGGAATTACCGGTTGCCCAAACTTTAAACGTTTAGGTTCCGCTCTCCGCAATCTGGGAGGTAAAATCGTAGCTGGCTGCGCCTGTCCCAAGCACCACCTCACTGCCTTGTTTTGAGCTATTCTTATAGAGCTGTACTTTATAACCCGACGCATTCGCAACCAGACTCCAGACCGCTTTTCCTTTTACTGTCTCATCCCATTTGACATCCGCAGGCGCTGCAAGCTGAACAAGATTCACCTCTTTTGTCAGCGTGATTGAGCCAATCAAGCTTCCCTTATAATGGACATAAAGCTGTTTTTCATTTTTGTTGCCAAGATCCAACGATTTAGCGAATTGGAGCTTGATACTGCCAGTTCCATTTCCGGTAGTCACTTCAAGAAGTCTCACTCTGTCATATGCCGTTCCATCTTCCTCGGATGAAAGTTTAAAATCCTCCGCCTGTAAATTTTCATTTCCGGTATACATAAGCTCAATTTCTCCTTCTGCTGTGGCACTTTCCGCATCGGTTGTCTGGAAAGTTCCTGTCACCGTTTGTCCCGAAAGCATGGAAACCGGGTTGGCTTCCAAGGTGAAATCAAGGGCTCTTGAATCCACATCTGAAATTGTAACACTATCTGTCCACGTCAGATATCCGGTCTTTTTGATCGTTACCGTATACATTCCATCTGCAAGCTCAATGCTAAAATTTCCAGCTGAATCTGTTGCCACCTTTTTCTCGCTGCTGCCCTTCTTAAAAGTAATCTTCGCGTCCGCGATTCCGTTTTCTCCAGACTTTACACTTCCACTTAACGAATTGGTCGCCTGAAGATAATCCGGTATGTCTGTGCCAGAGAATATCTCTACTTCGTCATTACCTCTCTTCATCTTTAGCGTTGGAAGCTGTTTATCGACAAATTCCCAGTTTTCCGTATCACTTCCCCAGCCAATCTTGTTTTTCCAGAAATCGGTTGTTAAAAGTTCTGTTTTGGAAACACGCTCGCCACGATGCGACTTTGGCCACAGTATATTTTTATCATTTTCTTTATCAAGAAGGATTTCCCCATATTTAACCCTCATACCCTGATAGGCAAAATTTTGTCCACCAGCTACATGAACATTATAATCACTGAAATAGCCAAAAACTCTATCTACACAGTAATTCGATTTTTTTGTGGAAACCTCTTCTTGTAATGCTGCGCTATTCTTAATTGTGACCGTTTGACCTTGTCCACCAACCAATCCACCTGCACCTTTACCATTTCCATTTGAGACAGTTCCCATTGCAATACATTTTTTGATCGTTACCACGTTACTCCCACTAACAGAACCGATCAAACCTCCTGCCAGAGAATCTTTTTTGCCTGTGATATCTGCATTAACAACACAATTTTCTATCGTCAGGGGAGCTCCGTTGGTCGTTTGAACAGCTCCTATTAGCCCACCAGCTCCAATATTATCATTTCCTGTCGCCGTGATACTGCCACTAACATAACATTTCTCAATTGTTGCTTTATCTCCTACCGTCTGAGCAATCGCTCCTTGATTTCCATTTCCATCAATCTCTACATCTGGTAAAACTAAATTTTTCACTGTCCCATTTGCGACACTGAATAATGGTTTTGTGAGATTCTCTATCGGATATCCATTCCCATCAAATATATTGCCATTTAATTTAAGCGATTTCTTCCGGATCGCCTCTTCAATTTGACTAAAATCAATTTTTCCCTCTAATCGGATACATCCCAGCAAATTACCAGAATTACAATATAAACGACTTGTTGTAATGGTTTCCCAATCTTCTTCATCTTTTACCTGCCACGGATTTTCTTCCGTTCCCTGCCCTTCTATCCTACCACTATACAACGCAATCCCCGCGTCTCCCACCTGCACATGGATCTCCGGCAAAGCTGTGTCTTCCGGTATCTCTTCGCTTTCCGGAATCACCGGAATATAGGTATAGATCGCCCCATTGTATTCTTCATTGGCTTTATCGTAGCCCTCCCATGTCTTTTCTTCGGTTTCTTCTGGTTCACCGTCCTCATCGAAGCGGTCAAAATAGTCCTCCGGTGCCAGTCCGCCCTGAAATTCAGAATAGTCGCTGTTTTCCGCATCCAGTTTCCACGTGATACCCGACAAAGTCCGCTCGGTGGTTTCTTCTCCCATCGTCTCACGCACGGTAAGAGTCTCCGGGAACTGGATATCGGATTCTTTGCTTCCAAGCGGGAGAATCTGATCGGTGATCGATTCTTCCAACGGTGCAAATTCCAGCGTCGTTTTCGCCTGCTCTTCTTCCAGGACCGTGATCTGGATCACCGGAAGTTCGTCCTCATCTACCTCATAATTGCTGCTTTTCAGCTCTGCACGGAACAGGTAGATGCCCGGATTTTCCCCATCATAACGGGATGCCTGGCTCTCTTCTTCATCCAGAACCCAGCGCACCCTTACTTTTCGCCAGAAACCTTCCTTTTCGTCAATCTCTTCCTCGGTTTTCTCATCCGTCTTGACATCTTCCTTCGATTCATCCGTTTTTCCATTCGAAGAATCGGCATCTTCATTCAAATCTGCATTTCCACCCGAAGAACCGGAATCTGTCTTACCGGAATCGTCTTTCTCATCGGATTCACCGTTCCCCGGATTTGCATTTTCATCCTGAGAGTCCCCATTTTCCGCCGAATTTCCATCTTTCCCAGAATCTCCCTGTTCACCTGAACCGGATTCCGCTTTCTCTAAGCCCTCTCCACCTTCGCTTTTGTCTTTGCTATTCTCTCCGGCATCTTTTCCTTCGGTATCTTTTCCTTCGGTATCTTCTTTTTCTCCATTCTCTTCACTGTCCGTTTTTTCCAGCACGGCATCATCATTTGTGCGGTTGGCAAACGCAGCTACATTCTCATCGTTCCCTGCGTCAGGCACATCTTCGGTTTGCCCCCCCCGCTGACAAAAACGTCTATGCTGTCCGGCATCTCCAGATCCTGATACCGGGTGCCATAGGGAACTTTCTGATACAGAACCTGTTCCGATAAACTCTCGATCTCCCTGATCTGATAAAAATTCGTGTTCGCATAAACTCTAGGCACAGAGCCATATGAACTGCACGTTATCACTACCACCATTCCTGCTGCCAGGATTCTTCTTTTTCTCCTTCTCATACGCTTTTTCCTCTCATTCTCGAAATGTTGATTATCCGTCATAAAGTGTGTATACACAAATGAGTCGTCACTATATTTATATTATAATAATCAACTCTCACAAATTCAAGACAGAATCTGTTCTTTTAAGCGCATAAAGAAAAACGAGACGACCGAAGTCGCCTCGTAAAAGTCTAACTTTGAGGGGGCACCTCATTCTCTTGACTTCTTTTTTTATTTCCCTTCTTTATATCATTGTTTTCCCAGGTTCTCCGGGGTTCTGCACCATGTCGGGAGCATTCCTTTTAAAAATTCCAGTTCCTGCGTGTGGTCTTCCTTGTGATCGTCCGCCCACACAATTCCCTGTGCATAGCGCTCAGCCACCGCCAGCATCGCAATCGCAACACTTGTAAATAACTGCTGCTCCGGGATATCGGTCCGGATGCTTTTATCGCTCCTCGCCTGCTCATAGAACTTATGATACAGCGCTCCTGCCGGCTTCAAAACATCCAGATGTTCAGCCAGCGCTTCCCCCTTGACTTTCTCCCGGGAGATAAAGTTTTTATAGTTATTACTGAACCGGAGTATTTCCGGGCGTTCCCGGTAAATCCGGATAATCTGGTCCGTATAAAACTCAATGTACTGATACGCCGTGAATGATTCAAATATCTCCGGTCCCTTTTCTTCCAGAATCTCCTTCCAGAGATCGCCCCAGATTTTTCCGCTGATCGCTATCACAAGCTTGACCTTCGTCTGATAATAGTTATATAGGGTCGCAACGCCCACTTCCGCAGCGTCCGCCACTCTTTGTAAGCTGACATTCTCGATCCCATATTGCGAAAACAGCCTGAATCCAGCTTCCATCAGCTGTTCTTTCCGGCGCATCGCCTCTTTTTCATCCCGCTCTATATTTCTTGGCATTTCGTCCTCCGCGCCTTTTACTGACGTCTCTTGGATTTTTACAGGTATTCAAACATTTCTTTGGCATCTTCCTTGCGGATGGTCTCCTGTACGCTTGTAACGCGGACCTTCACCGATTTATTGCCGAAAGCAATTTCAATCACATCCCCAACCTTGACCTCCGCGCTGGCTCTTGCCACTTTATCATTCAGCATCACTCGTCCGCTGTCACACGCTTCATTGGCTACGGTTCTTCTCTTGATGATGCGGGACACCTTCAAATACTTGTCTAATCTCATATCTTCCCTTTCCATAACCCTTGCAGGGCATTTTCATCATAGCGGATTTCCCTCAATCCCCATAATATCAAAAGCCCTCCATGATGTATCATCACGAAGGGCTGTCTGTCACACATATATGTCTGAGATAATTATGCGTTTACCATATCCTTTAATGCTTTACCAGCTTTGAACTTCGGAGTCTTGGAAGCTGCGATCGGCATGGTCTCGCCGGTCTTCGGGTTTCTTCCCTCTCTAGCTGCTCTCTCAGCTACCTCAAAAGTACCAAAGCCAACCAGCTGAATCTTTCCGCCCTTAACCAGTTCCTCGGATACTGCATCTGTGAAAGCCTTGATTGCCTTCTCTGCGTCTTTCTTGGAAAGCTCTGCTTTCTCAGCTACAACTGCGATTAATTCTGTCTTGTTCATCGTATATTCCTCCTAGCTTATATCTTTGCACATGAATCCTCTTAGTTTTCTTCGTACATGCCCGCAAATCTTACTTTACATTTATATACATTTCTCCTTGCTTTGTCAAGGTTTTTTGCACTTTTCCTCACATTCCGAACCGACAATCGTTACGACTCGCAAATAGGAATTTTCTAAACTGAAAATTCCGTACGATGCCGTTTAGGCAGCAGATTTTTCCGATTTTAAATGCGAAGCATCGCCAAAATCATAGTTTGAAGCACACGCAAGCACTTCACACTGTGATTTTTTGGTGAAAACCCGTGTAGTATCTGTGAAATCCCTTGTGCTTTTATATCATTTCCGATATACCTCCATCTTATTCAGCATACTTCTCTTTTCCGATCATGTTTTCTATCGTTTTTGCATGCTTTTCTCCGTCTTTCAGAATATTGTTTTTACAGGCTTTCGTCAACCTTTTCGTTACAGTTACACTGTCTTCTTTACTTGCCTGAATCCCATTCTTATGGTAAGATCAAATAATGTATATCCGGCCTATTACGGCAAACATATAGAAAGGCTGAAAATTATTATGAAAAAGCAAAAACTATCTTCCCTTCTGCCTATCGCTGTATTTCTGATCTTTTATCTGGGGCTAGGAATCTGGTCAGAATATATCATGAAGATCCCGATGGGCTTTTACAACATTCCGATTGTTGTCGCATTTATGCTTGCGATCCTGACGGCCTGTTTCCAGAACCGTTCTCTTTCCTTTGACCGGAAACTGGAGCTGATGGGGCAAGGCATCGGAGATAAGAACATCATCACCATGCTTCTCATCTTCCTGACAGCCGGAACCTTTGTCGGTGTCGTAGGACGAAGCAGCGCTGAAAGCGTTGCTTATCTGATGCTGTCTCTTATCCCGGCCCGTTTTTCCGTTGCTGTTCTCTTTGTGGTAGCGTGCTTTGTCTCTACTTCCATGGGAACCTCCGTTGGAACCATCACCCTGATTGTTCCGATTGCCACTGCCGTATCTGAGACCTCTGGTTTCTCTCTGGCCCTTTGCGTCGCATCTGTCATCGGCGGTGCCATGTTTGGAGATAATCTCTCTTTCATCTCCGATACAACCATCGCAGCCTGCAACGGTCAGGGATGTGCTATGAAGGATAAATTCCGTGAGAACTTCCGGCTGCCATCGCTTCCCTGGCACTTATCCTGGTCGTTTCCTTCCATCAGGATCCGGGAGCTGCCATCATAAAACCATACAACCTGATTCAGCTGATCCCCTATCTTCTGGTATTAGCAGGCGGCATTGCCGGTATTCAGGTATTTGTCGTTCTGTTAGTCGGAATCGTATCCGGTGCCATCATTATGCTGGGCTCCGGCCAGACTACTCCCTGGGAAATGCTTACCAACATGGGGTCCGGCACTTCCGGCATGTTTGAGACCAGTATGGTTGCCATCTTAGTTGCAGCTATGTGCGCACTGATCCGTGAAAACGGTGGCTTCGATGTTCTTCTTAACGTTATTCATCGCATCTTCCGCGGAAAACGCGGCGGTCAGTTTGGTGTCGGCCTTTTAGTTACCCTGCTGGATATCGCAACTGCCAATAACACAGTGGCTATCGTTATGGCTAATCCTATTGCAAAGGAAATTTCTGAAGATTATGGCATCAGTGCCAGAAAGACAGCCTCCCTTCTGGATACCTTTTCCTGTATCTCCCAGGGAATCCTGCCTTACGGTGCTCAGATGCTGGTAGCATTATCGGCGGTTCATGAGCTGGGCTATGAACTGTCTGCCTTTGAGGTCATGCCGCTTCTGTTCTATCCAAGCATGCTGTTTATCAGTTCTTTAATCTGTATCTTTCTGCTTCCAGAGCGCGGAGACCGTGTCAAAGCAAAAAAATAACAGCGGAACCCTTTCCACTGTACATATAAAAAGCTAAACATAAGAAGAGCTGTCCGACTTTCTCGTCATCAGACAGCTCTTTTATGAAATCTCTCGAAGTTTCACTATATAACCTCTCTTTCTTAATTTTAACAAAAAAGGGGCGTGTTCACAATTTATTTACTCATGCGTTTGTCATGCGCCTTGCTGTGCTTTTTCTGTGAAAAATCATGGAGTATCTGTGAACTCTCCTGCGCTTTCGTCTGTTTTTCGATATATCTGTTATATCAAATACCAGTTTTTATCAAATACAGGACTATCAAAAACAAGATCGATGGACAACCGCCCAGGAGTTTTATCTCTCTTTACGTTTTCCATCGATCCCGTCTTCTTTTTTCTCTCACCGCCTGTTTCCAGGCAGATTTATCTCATTTATCTTTTTTATCCTTCCATCTGACGTCCCAGAAATCCGGCTGCCGTCGCTGCCAGCTTCATCTCCGCCCCTCCAAGCGCCTGCTTTGCCTCCCGGCTGAGGAGAATCACCGCCCCGATCGCATCGCCCTCGCTCAAAATCGGCACAATCACCTCGGCGCTGCTCTCCTCCACCTCATCCGAGGTAATCGGGATAAATGCTTTTTCTCCCCGCGCCGCACAGATATTCTGACGTTCGGAAACTGCCAGCTCCAGCGCCCGGCTGATCGTCTTCTGGTAATATTCCTTCTTTGGTCCCCCGGATACCGCGATGATCTGATCCCGGTCCGCGATGCAGACCATCAGCCCCGTGGACTGCGCCATCGCCTCCGCGTACTGCACGGCAAATGCCGCCAGCTCTACCATCGGTGAATATTTTTTCAATATAATCTCGCCCTCGCGGTCCGTGAATATCTCAAGCGGCGTCCCTTCCCGAAGGCGCAGCGTCCGGCGTATCTCTTTCGGGATGACAACGCGACCCAGATCATCGATTCTTCTCACAATTCCTGTAGCTTTCATGATTCTTCCTCCTGCATACCACGTTTGCCATATCGTGTGTCTTATGGGTAGTATGTGGAAATGCAGGCGGATTATACATCTGAAATGGTTCGTCCCAATTTTAGAACTGAAAATTTTTGCGTTTTTTATTCCTGCCGTTTCTTCGGATTCGGATTGATCGCCACACCGCGGTTGATGTCGCCCTGTAAATTCTTGCCGAACTGGTAATCATTACCCGGAAGAATCACATTGAGCAGAACGCCCGCAATCGCTGCGATCGCAAGACCTGTCAGGGTAACCGAGGTTCCTGCCGCCTCAAAGGTCAGACCGTCGGAGAATCCCAGCCCGCAGACCAGAATTACCGCAGCGATTACCAGGTTCCGGGATTTGGTTAAATCCACCTGGTTTTCGACCACGTTGCGGACACCGATCGCGGAGATCATACCGTATAGCATGAAACTAACGCCGCCGATGATTGCAGACGGCATCGAACCGATGACCTCTGCCATCTTCGGAATAAAGCTCAGAATCACAGCAAAGACAGCTGCAATCCGGATGACACGCGGGTCATGAACACGACTTAATTCCAGAACGCCCGTATTTTCACCGTAAGTCGTATTGGCAGGACCGCCAACGAGTGCCGACAGAGATGTTGCGATACCATCGCCGACCAGCGTCCGGTGCAGTCCCGGATCCGCAAGGAAATTTTCTCCGACCGTCGCGGAGATCGCCGACATATCGCCGATATGTTCCATCATCGTCGCAAGCGCGATCGGCGCCATTACCATGACCGCCGTCGGGTCAAATTTGCACAGCTGGAACGGAGGAAGTCCGACCCAGGAAGCCGTCGCTACCTCTGAGAAATTCAGGATCGCACTTCCGTCCGGGTTTGTCATTCCCATCATCTGGAAGACTGCTGCCGCTGCATAGGAGATCACAACGCCCATCAGAATCGGAATGATTTTGAGCATTCCTTTTCCCCAGATGTTAAATACGATAATGGTTCCAAGTGCAATCAGGGCAATCAGCCAGTTGGTCGATGCGTTAGAGATTGCAGACGGTGCAAGGGACAGACCGATACAGATGATGATCGGACCGGTTACAACAGGCGGCAGATAATGCATAACGCGATGTACACCTGCAATCTTGATGACCAGGGCAAGCACCAGATACAATAAACCAGCCACAACGATACCGCCGCAGGCATAAGGCAGCTTTTCTCCCATAGTCATGTCCGCGAAAATTCCGGTGTCCAGATTTGCTACCGTAGCAAAACCGCCCAGGAATGCGAAGGACGAACCAAGGAAAGCCGGTACCTTCATCTTGGAACACAGGTGGAAGAACAGAGTTCCCAGACCCGCGCAGATCAGGGTTACCTGAATGGAAAGCCCTTCTCCTTCAAAATAGTTGTTGACCAGAATCGGTACCAAAATCGTCGCACCAAACATTGCGAACATATGCTGTAGACCTAACAGCAGCATCTTCGGTACACCAA
>ERZ791801.2218-NODE-2218-length-10158-cov-4.252400_pt1 | contig 10158 bp, 7 predicted proteins | sample MGYA00510309_ERZ791801 | MGnify/ENA primary metagenome ERZ791801 (study PRJEB30046, sample SAMN00791979) | human gut metagenome | study: EMG produced TPA metagenomics assembly of the A metagenome-wide association study of gut microbiota in type 2...
CGTGGTGCGCAGCGGGCTGTATCTGGACTTCCGCTTTTTGGATATGGCCCTCTCGGCCCTCACGCCTGCCCCGGATGAGCGCTGCCGGGTGCTGGCCACCGACGGTCAGATGCTGTACTACCAGCCCGCCCGGCTGCTGCAGCTTTACCAGCAGAACCCGAAGTATCTCAACCGGTTGTATTTGCATGTGGTATTCCACTGTGTATTCCGCCATCTGTGGCTCAAAGGCCGCAGGGAGCCGCAGCTGTGGAGCCTGGCCTGTGACATCGCGGTGGAAAACGTGATCGACAGTCTGAACCGTGCCAGTGTCAAGCGGCCCCTGACCTATGTGCGGCAGAATGCGTATCAGCAGATCACCGCCGAAGAAAAGGTAGTGGCGGCGGCCCCGGCGTACCGGTGGCTCACCCGCCAGACGCCCGGCGTGCTGCGCCAGCTGGAACGGGAATTCGTGGCCGATGACCACCGCCTGTGGCCCAAGGATGCCCCGGAGCAGCCCCAGCAGATGCCCACCTCGCTGCCCCAAAAGACTTGGCAGAAGATTGGGGAACGGATGCAGACCGAGCTGGACCTGCGGGACAAAGAAGCCGGGGAAGGGGCCGACGCCCTGAAACAGCAGGTGAAGGCCGCCAACCGCAGCCGCCGCAGCTACAAGGATTTTCTGCGCCGGTTCTGTGTCATGCGGGAGGAAGTCAAGCTGGACCCGGACGAGTTCGACCTGAACTTCTACACCTACGGCCTGGCGGTGTACGGCAACCTGCCCCTCATCGAGCCGCTGGAAACGCGGGAAAGCAAAAAGATCGAGGAACTGGCCCTGGTCATCGACACCAGCTATTCCACCTCCGGTGCGCTGGTGCGGGCCTTTCTGGCCGAGACCTACACCCTGCTGAAGGGGCAGGAGAACTTTTTCCACCGCATGAACCTGCACCTGATCCAGGCTGACAATGCCATCCGGCAGGACCTGCTCATCCGAAACGAGGACGAGCTGATCCACGCCATGAACCACTTTGAGCTGCGGGGCGGCGGTGGCACCGACTTCCGGCCCGCCTTTGCCTATGTGGACCGGCTCTGCGCCGAGAAAAAGTTCTCGAACCTGCGGGGACTGCTCTACTTTACCGACGGCATGGGCACCTACCCGGCAAAGCGCCCAGCCTACGACACGGCCTTCCTGTTTTTAGGAGAGCGGTTCGACGACGCCAATGTGCCGCCCTGGGCTATGAAAGTGGTGCTGGACGAAGAAGAATTTACCGGTGCGGCGGCCCGCCCGGCCAGCGCTCTTGCCGACGCGCTGGCCGAAGAGGACGACCTGTACCGTGACCTGAACAACTCCTGAAACGAGGGGAAAGCTGTTATGAACATCAAACGCGCCAAAGAAGAGATCGAGCATACCGTAAAAGCCTACCTTGCCAAGGATGCCCTGGGCGAATACGCCATCCCGGCCATCCGGCAGCGCCCTATCCTGCTCATGGGGCCTCCGGGCATCGGTAAGACCCAGGTGATGGAGCAGGTGGCCAGAGAGTGCGGGGTAGCACTGGTGGCCTATACCATCACCCACCACACCCGCCAGAGCGCCGTGGGCCTGCCCTTCATCCGGCAGCGCCACTACGGCGACAAGGACGTCTCGGTGACCGAGTACACCATGAGCGAGATCATCGCCAGCATCTACGCCAAAATGGAGGCCACCGGCCTTTCCGAGGGCATCCTGTTCATCGACGAGATCAACTGTGTGTCCGAGACGCTGGCTCCCACCATGCTGCAGTTTTTGCAGTGCAAGACCTTCGGCAACCAGGCGGTGCCGACGGGCTGGGTCATCGTGGCAGCAGGCAACCCGCCGGAGTACAACAAATCCGTCCGGGACTTTGACATCGTCACCCTCGACCGTGTGCGCCGCATGGACATTGAGCCCGACCTGCCGGTGTGGAAGGACTACGCCCGGGCAGCCCACATCCACAGCGCCATCCTGAGCTATCTGGAATTGCACCCTCAGAACTTCTACCAGATCAACGCCGACGTGGACGGCACCCAGTTCGTCACCGCCCGCGGCTGGGAGGACCTGTCTAATCTGCTGGACACCTACGAGCAGTTGGGCCTGCAGGCCGATGAGGACCTCATCAAGGAATACATCCAGCACCCGAAGATCGCTGAGGACTTCTCGGCCTATCTGGACCTTTACTATAAGTACCGCGATGACTACGGCGTGGAGGAGATCCTGGCCGGGCAGGCAAAGCCTGCCGTGTTCGCCCGGCTGCTGCAGGCCCCGTTTGACGAGCGACTGTCGCTGGTCAGCCTGCTTCTGGCGGGCCTGAACACCCGGTTTGCTGCGTCCCGGCAGGCAGATGCGGTGGCCGATGCCTGCTATGCCTTCCTGCGGGAGACGAAAAAGGCCCTTGCCACCCTGCCGGACGATCTGCCGGACGGCTCTGCAGAGCTGTTCAGCCAGCAGATCGCAGACTACGATGCCGAGACCCAGCATCAGCGGGACGCGGGCCTGCTGAGCCACGACGCCCTGACCACTCGCCTGCAGGTGCAGGCCGTGCTGCGCCGGTGGGAAGGCGAACTGCGCCGCGCCAACGCCGCCGGGACCCAGGAGGCCTTTGAGCTGCTGCGTGGGCAGTTCCAGATGCTGGCCGATGACCGCGAAAAAGCTCAGCAGACCGCCAGCGCGGCGCTGGAAGCAGCCTTTGACTTTATGGAGCAGGCCTTTGCCGAGAGCCAGGAAATGGTGGTGTTCGTCACCGAGCTCACCGTGAACCCGGTGTCCCATGCTTTCCTCACCGAGAACGGCTGCGAGCGCTATTTCCAGTACAACAAGGATCTGCTGCTGGACCACCGCAAAGCTGCCCTGCAGCAGGAGCTGGCCGCTGAGCAGCGCCGCCACGGGGGCGTGTGAGCCATGTGGGAAAATGTCCGGTTCAGCGCATTCAGCCTGACTTTCTGGCTGTTTTTGCTGCGGAGCATGGGCTGCATCGCCTGAACGAAACCTGAAAAAGCTGAGCACCTGCCAGACGGCAGATGCTCAGCTTTTTGTTTTTGCGGTATTTTGAGGTCGGCTCAGTCCAGCCACAGCTTCCCTTCGCAGGCCAGCACCTGGTCCAGGATCATGCGAGACACCCGTGCTCCGTACACGATGGCGGGGTGGTCGTTGTACTCAATGATGTCGTGGAAGTCCTTGTTCATCAGCACGATGACATACTCCCCATAGGGCGTGTGCACGATGCCGCCGTCGTTGCGGCAGGCGTTCATGCTGCCGCTTTTGCTGGCCACCCAGAGCAGCTCCGGGGCCCCGGTCTCCTCGCAGTCCAGATAATACTGCGGGAAGTCCTTGGTCAGCATGGTGTTGTAGTGCTGCTGACGCAGGATGGCCAGCATCTCGACGCTGGCGGCTTTGCTCACCAGGGTGCCCCGAGCCATCTGGGTCAGCAGGGAAGCGTAGTCCCGGGGCGTGGTGGTGCCCAGCTGCCGGTACCGGTCAAAGTGCAGGGCGTTGTGCAGTACTGTGTGGGCAAAGCCCAGCTCCCGGATGCAGGCGTTGATGGTGTCCAGCCCCAGGTAGTCGATGAGCATGTTCGTGGCGATGTTGTCTGAGCAGATGATCATCATGGTGGCGGTGTCCTTCACCTTGAGGCGGGCCCCCACGCCCAGGGCACGCAGCATGCCGCTGCCGTCCACGAACTGGCTGGCCTCGTATTCGATCTCGGCGGAAAGATCCGCCTTGCCGCGCTCGGCCTGCAGGTAGAGCGCCGCCAGCAGAAAGGCCTTGATGACCGAGGCCGTCTCAAATTCCTCGTCAGCCCCGCGCTCTACGGTGTGGCCCTGCAGGTCGTCCACAAAAACGCTCATCCTGCCCTGATAGGAATACAGTTCGGCATCGATGCGCTTTTCCAGTGTCATGTTCTTGTCCATTGCGGTACGCTCCCGTCTGTTTTACAGGTTGTGCTCAAAGAAATCCCGGGCATTGCGCCAGAAGATGCGCTCTACCTCGTCCTCAGTAAAGCCGGCCTTGCGCAGGGCGTCGGCCAGCAGCGGTATGTCCGCCGCTGTTTCCAGCTGGTGGTGGCCGTCGATGCCGTCAAAGTCGCTGCCCAGGGCCAGCACCCCGATGCCGCCCACCTGCTTGTAGTGGGCCGCGTGCTCTGCGATGCGCTCCACCGTGCTGCGGCAGGCTTCCGGGTGAGCGGGGTCGGTGTCCAGGAAAGCAGCATAGTAGTTCAGCCCCGCGATGCCGCCTTTTTCGGCCAGGGCGCGGATCATCACGTCCGTCAGGTTGCGGGTGTGGGGGCACAGGGCGCGGCAATTGGAGTGGCTGGCCGCAAAGGGGCGGGTGCCGTGTTTCACGATGTCCCAGAAGCCCCGGTCAGAAAGATGGCTCACGTCCACGATCATGTGCAGGCGCTCCATCTCGGCCAGAAAGGCAAAGCCCGTCTCGGTCAGGCCGCGCTGGGTCTGAGCCGCCAGCGGCCCGCCGGGGTTTGCCTGCGGGGCGGCCAGCTCGTTGTCGTGGTTCCAGGTCAGGGTCATCATGCGCACGCCCAGCTCATACATCCGGCGCAGCACGCCCAGGCTGCCCTTGCAGCAGCCGCCCTCCTCCACGGTGAGCAGGCCGCTGATCTTTCCGGCTTCGGCGTTTTTGCGGATGTCGGCCGCCGTGTACACCGGGGCAATGCGGTCTGGGTATTTTGCCATGATCCGCTTGAACACGTCGATCTCTTCCAGCGCCGTCACCAGCGGGTCGGCACCGGGGGTGGGGTCGGCCAGGTTCACAAACGCGGCCAGACATTGCAGCATGTAGTCTCCGGCCTGCAATTTTTCCAGGTCGATGTGCAGATCGTTGTGGGCAAAGCTTGCGGGGGTGCCATTCTTTTCGGCACGGCGCAGCTCGCTGAGGGTATCACAGTGCAGATCCCAAACCTTCATAATGCTTTCTCCTTATGCTTCTTCGCCCAGCAGCTGCAGCAGCTCCTCAGGCTTCATGGACAGGATCGCGCCGTCGGCCGAGCCGGTGACGGTGTCTGCCAGCGACTGCTTGGCCTGCTGCAGCTCCACGATCTTTTCTTCAATGGTGTCCTGTGCAATGAGCTTATACACCTGCACAGGGTTCTTCTGGCCGATGCGGTAGGCGCGGTCGGTGGCCTGATTCTGGGCCGCCACGTTCCACCACGGGTCGTAGTGGATGACGATGTCGGCCGCGGTCAGGTTCAGGCCGGTGCCGCCGGCCCGCAGCGAGATCAGGAATACGCTGGCTTCCCCGGCATTGAAGCGGCGCACCAGCTCGGCACGCACCGGCTTGGGGGTGGAGCCCTGCAGGGTGAAGTGGCTCACCCCGGCCTCGTCCAGCCGCTGGGCCAGCAGGTCCAGCATGGAGGTGAACTGACTGAACAGCAGGATGCGGTGGCCGCCCTCCACGGCGGCGGTGACCAGCTCCATGCAGGCGTCCAGCTTGGCGCTGCCGCCGGACCAGTTGTCAGCCACAAGGCGGGGGTCGCAGCAGATCTGCCGCAGCCGCATGAGCACCGCAAACACCGCCATTTTGTCCTCGGGCTTGGCGGCGCGCAGCTTCTCGCGGGCGTCCACCACGGCGGCAAGGTACAGCTTGCGCTGTTCGGTGTCCAGCTCGATGCGGTGGACATTTTCGGTCTTGGGCGGCAGCTCCCGCAGCACATCCGCCTTCATGCGGCGCAGGATGAACGGCCCGGTGAGCTGATTCAGCCGCCGTACGGCGTTGGCATCTTCCTCCTGCACGATGGGCTTTTCAAACCGGGCACAGAAGTTCTTGTACGGCGGCAGATAGCCCGGCATGAGGAAGGAGAAGATGCTCCACAGCTCGCCCAGCCGGTTCTCCACCGGGGTGCCGGTCAGAGCAAAGCGTACCTGACTGCGGACCTGGCACACGGCCTTGTATTTCTGGGTGGTATGGTTCTTGATGGCCTGCGCTTCGTCCAGGATGCAGGCATAGAAGGGCTGTTCGGCGTAGCGGTCCTCATCGCGGCGCAGCAGGTCGTAGCTGGTCACCACAAGATCGGCCTCTGCCCACCGGCGGGCCAGCACAGCGCGGTGGGCGGCGTCGCCGTCCATCGCCACACAGGTGAGCTGCGGGGTGAACTTTTTGCACTCTTCCTCCCAGTTCAGCACCAGTGACGCCGGGCAGACGATGAGGCTGGGCAGGGGCTGCCCGCCCTCCTTGAGGGCCAGCAGATAACTCAGCACCTGCAGGGTCTTGCCCAGGCCCATGTCATCGGCCAGGATGCCGCCCATGCCGTAGCCGTCCAGCGTGCGCAGCCAGCGGTAACCGTCCCGCTGATACTTGCGCAGCACGCTGTGCAGGGACTGGGGCGGGGTATACTCGCTGTCCTTCACGGCATGGAAGCTGCGGCTGATGCGGCGGAATGCGTCGTCGCGGCTGAAGCGCAGGCCGTTCTGGCCCGAAAGTGCCCAGTCCAGCGTGGGGGCGCGGTAAAGCGGCAGTTCCGCATGTCCATCTTTGAGCTTTGCGCCGGACAGCTCCAGCGTTTCGTTCAGCTCGTCCAGCCCTTCCAGATTGTCGTCCAGCCGCAGCAGGCGGCCGTCGCGCAGGCGGTGGTAGCGTTTTTTCTGGTGCAGGGACTGCAGCAGCTCCCGCAGCTCTGCGGTCGGGAACTCGCCGGTGTCCACCTCCAGGTCCAGTACGCTGCCGTGCACCGACACGCCCACCGAAATTTTGGGCGGGGCGGCCTGCAGATTGCGAAAGGCGTCGCTCAGGTATACTTCACCTTCGTCCATCAGGGCGGGCACGCCCTCTTCCAGCAGGCGGTACAGCGGCTCTTCGTCCGTGACCATGTACTGTCCCGGCTCGGTGGGGTCCGGCTCCAGCCAAGTGGCCAGCAGCCGGTCGGCCCGGCGCTCGGCGCGGGTGTCCCGCAGCAGGCCCGCCGGGGCCGGGCCGGAGGGGGTGATCCGGTCCTCTCCGTACAGGAATTCGGCGTGGGCGGTCACGGTCATACCACGGTCGCGGGGCGCATCCAGATAGAACTGCACCACGGGTTCCAGCGGGATCTGGTTCAGCAGCAGGCGTTCCGGGTCCACGATGGTCAGCTTGCTGCCCAGCTCCGGCAGCACATAGCTGCAGAATTCGGTGGCGTCGGCACTGGTGAAAAACAGGCTTTTGCCGCACAGCGCCTGCAAAGCCGGAAGGATGCGGGCACTGGAAGCCCGCATCCTTCCGGCTTTGCAGCCGCCACAGGGTATCGGCGCTGTAAAGATAATCATAGTCCAGCCCGTGCACGGCGTTCAGGGCCGGGAGGGTGTCGATCTGCACACCGCCCCGGCGGCGCTGCACCGTCATGGTGATGACGGGCAGGCCCTCCTGCAGGGCGTAGCCGCCCAGCGTGCCGGTGGGCGCATACAGCTGCACCAGCGCGTCAAAGATCTCACCGGTCAGCGGCAGACCGCCTGCCGGGGCATCCGACGCCGCATAGCTGTAGCTGCGCACCACGTTGGTCTCCATGCTCTGCTTGGCGTTCACCTGCCGACGCAGCAGCTGCAGCAGCTGACGGCTCTCTTCGTCAAAGGCGTCCCAGCGGTGCACAAAGGTCAGAAAGCGGCCATAGCCGGCACTGCGGCCGTGCTCCACATCGTCCAGCAGGGCAGGGATGCTCTTGACCACATACTGCCGCCCCCGCTCCCGGTTGGCAATGCGCAGCCGCAGCCACGGCTGCCCGCCGGACAGCATGGTCAGCTCCGGTTCCAGCTCTACAAAGCCGGTGTCCTGAGGGGGATCTCCGGCCTCGCCCAGGTCCTGCAGGGCACTCTGCTGGTAGGTCTCCAGCAGCTTGCGGGCCTCCTGGTCGGTGACGGGGGCGTCGCCCCGCCACTTGCGGCCGAACAGCATTTCCAGCCCGGAAGCATAGCTGTCCTTCCGGGAAGCGGCGGGGTTCAGCCCGTCGGTGCCGCGCACCACGCCCGGGATGGTTTCCGGGGCGGCCGGTGCCTTGGGGGCGGGGTGCTTGGCCGCATCCTCCAGCAGCAGCGCGCCGATGTGCTTGCAGTAGGTGCCGTCGCCGTTCTGGTTGTAGGGGCAGTCGCAGGAGGCACTGACAAAGCTGCCGTTCTCCCGCAGCCAGACCTGTGTATAAAAACAGTCGGCTCCATTGCCCTGCACCAGCGCCGAGACATGGCGTACGCCATCCTCGTTGGTGGTGCAGCTGCTCTGCAGGATGCGGCGGCGGTATTTCTGGGCACGCTCAAATACCATTTCGCCCAGCAGTGTGCGGATCTCGTCTGCGTCCATGGTCGTTTTCCCTCCCCGGTCGATTCGTAAAACGGTTCTTATCTTCTAAGGATACCGCACCCGGTGCCCGGATGCAAGAGGTCAGGAACGAAAAAAGCTCCACATCCTGCCGGTCAGGCAGTACATGGAGCTTTCGGTCCGAAGGATCGTTTCCTTTCCGGAACCATTATTTCAGGCGGGTCAATCTGTTCAGGAGCATCACCGCAAGCACAATGATGCCAATGACCAGAATGATCCCAACCATTCCAATGATCATAATCGGAAGCGTGGTCATCCACGAAGAAAGATAAATCATCACGGCACCTCCTTCAGGCCATCAGGGTCAGGATCAGTCCACCCGCGATCACGGAGGCGATCTGACCCGAAACATTGACGCTGATGGAATACATCAGCAGAAAATTCTGGTTGTCTTCTTCCAGGCCCATCTTATTGACGACTCGGCCGCTCATGGGGAATGCGGAGATCCCCGCAGCACCGATCATGGGATTCAGTTTCCTTCCCTCTGGCAGGAACAGATTGATCAGCTTTGCAAACAGCACTCCGCCGGCCGTGTCAAAAACAAAAGCCACCAGACCCAACGCAAGGATCAGCAGGGTGTCCGGCCGGACAAACTGATCTGCCGTCATCTGCCCGGCCACTGTAAGGCCCAGCACAAGAGTGATCAGATTTGCCAGCACATTCTGTGCCGTTTCGCTCAGCGTATTCAGCACACCGCACTCCCGCAGCAGGTTGCCGAACATCAGGAAACCTACCAGTGCCACACTGGCAGGTGCGACCATGCCCGCAATGACCGTGACCACGACCGGGAACAGGATCCGGGTCAGGCGGCTGACACTGCCCTTTTCATAGGGCATTCGGATACTGCGTTCCTTCCGGGTAGTCAGCAGACGGATCACGGGCGGCTGAACAATGGGGACCATCGCCATATAGCTGTAGGCAGCTACCATGATCGCGCCCAGATAGCGGGAGCCAAGCGTGTTGGCCACAAAGATGGCTGTGGGACCATCTGCTGCACCGATGACTGCAATCGAAGCAGCATCCTTCAGGTCGAAGAAGAAACCTGCCAGGAACAGCGTAAAAAAAATGCCGAACTGAGCCGCTGCTCCAAAAAGCATCAGCCACGGTTTTTCCAGCAGCGGCCCGAAGTCGATCATGGCACCAATGCCGATGAAGAGCAACAGCGGAAACAGCTCGTTGGACATTCCAGCTTCAAACAGAGCCGAGATGGGGCCTTCCGTATCGCCCTGTGTGATTGCACCGGAAAGCGGCAGGTTCACCAGCACTGCGCCAAAGCCCATGGGCAGAAGCAGGCTCGGTTCCATCTTCTTTGCGATTGCAAGGTAGATGAGCAGCGCACCGATCCCCCACATCACGACCATCTGCCAGGTCAGATTTCCAAAATTGGAAAAGAGACTGTCGAATGCATTCCAGAAATTCATGTTCGTTCATTGCCTCCTTACGATCCTGTCGCTGCGGCAAGAAAAAAGACCCCTGCCACAGCACCATGTCTGTGACAAAAGTCTCAAGCGAACACATAGCATCGGGTATTTCTACCGTGTTGACGCTGCCATGCAGCAGCCTGCAGGGTCCCGGACCCGCCGACTGCCCTTTACTCCCTTTTATCGTAGCGAGTATAGCAGAAGTTCCCGGCCCCGTAAATCGTTTTTCCGGATTCTTTTCCGCATCTTTTCCAGTATTCTCAGGACATCCGCGCCGCATCAGAGCTTTCTGCGCAAAACAAAACCCATCGTCTTTTCCACAAAGACGATGGGAGCATTCCAGTGTTCCGTTCCGGGGTGTCGCTTACTCATCCTCCTGAGCTGCCGCATCCGTGCGCAGGGCACTTTCGCGGATCTTTTCCAGCGTCTGCTCGCTGAGGATGTGCTCTGCCTTGCAGG
>ERZ791801.2238-NODE-2238-length-10092-cov-10.931852_pt1 | contig 10092 bp, 9 predicted proteins | sample MGYA00510309_ERZ791801 | MGnify/ENA primary metagenome ERZ791801 (study PRJEB30046, sample SAMN00791979) | human gut metagenome | study: EMG produced TPA metagenomics assembly of the A metagenome-wide association study of gut microbiota in type 2...
GAGCACTTGGCTACGGACCAAGGTGTCGGGAGTTCGAATCTTCTCGCGCACGTATGCTAAATAGTCTTAAATTCTTGAAAAATCAAGGGTTTAAGGCTATTTTTGTATATGCAGATTTTATGAATCCTTTTTAATGCGGAAAATTCCATAAGATGGTATAATAAAAAAGATAAATTACTGGAAACAATGAATTAAGGTAACCTTAAGGTTATTCGAGTTGGAAAGTAAGATTTACGTGTTAAGATGGCATCATCAAAGATAAGAGGAGGAAAAAATATGTGGACGAGAGCGGAATTAAAAGACAGAGCAAAGTTTGCATTTAAAAGAAACTATTGGAGAAGTGTGCTGATCAGTTTACTGCTGGCGTTTTTGATAGGAGGCGGTAGTGGCGCAGGAAGTGCAGGTTCGGCTTTGTCATCAGCTTTAGGAAGTGACGGAAGTGATATTACCTCGGATTCCTATGATGATTTTTATGATGACGCAGATGACATCTGGTATGATATGAATGACATCTATGACAATACAGATCATACTGCACTGCTTTTTGCGGGAGTTATTTTTGTTGTGATCTTCATTATTGTATTTGTGATCATTATGGCGATCACGATTCTTTTGGATGCATTTATTTTTAATCCATTAGAGGTCGGATGTAAACGTTTCTATTTAAGAAACCTCAATGAGGCGGCCTTAGTGGGAAATGCCGGATACGCATTTGACAATAATTATAAAAATATTGCAAAGACAATGTTTTTCCGGGATCTGTATACTGTTTTGTGGTCAATGCTTTTTATTATTCCTGGCATTGTAAAGTCATATGAATACCAGATGATCCCATATTTGCTGGCAGACAATCCACAGATGACAAAAGAGGAGGCATTTGCAGAGAGTAAGAGAATGATGCAGGGACAGAAATGGAATGCATTTGTTTTGGATTTATCATTCATTGGATGGGATATTTTATCTGGAATGACAATGGGAATCCTTGGAATCTTTTATGTGCAGCCATACAAAGATGGAACACATGCCGCATTATATGAAGCTTTAAGATACAGAACTCCGTATCAGCAGATTCAGGATCCGGCACCTTACCAGCAGAATGCTGCAATGGATCAGCAGACAACAGAGATGCCGAATAGATTTGAAAATCAGAATATGGATCAGCCGTTTGAGGACAGAACAGATTATTAGGAGAACGACTACGGATGGATTACAAAATCTTGATTGCAGATGATGAGCCGGAGATCAGAAATCTTCTCCGGCTTTATCTGGAAAATGAAAACTATCATGTAATAGAAGCGGAGGATGGACAGTGGGCACTCGATTTATTGCGGGCAGAGCAGCCGGCATTATGTATTTTGGATATTATGATGCCGAAGATGGACGGCTATCATGTATTGCAACAGATTCGCAAAGAGAGTAATATTCCGGTGATCATTTTGTCAGCGAAGGACGCAGATTCGGAAAAAATCCTGGGATTAAATCTTGGAGCAGACGATTATCTGGCAAAACCGTTCAATCCTTTAGAGGCAGTTGCAAGAGTGAATTCCAATATCCGGCGTTTTTATTCTCTTGGAACAAAAGTAGTTCAGGAGGGATATTTATCTGTCCGGGATCTGGTATTAAATCAGGACGCATGTACTTTGAAAAAGGGAGACAAAATCATACAGCTGACCTCTGTGGAATACCGCATCATGGAACTGTTCATGCAGCATCCGGGCAAAGTCTTTACAAAACAGCAGATTTATGAGCATGGATGGGGCGAAGAGTATATCGTGGCAGACAATAATATCATGGTCTGCATCAGTAAGCTGCGGGCAAAACTGGATGATAATCCTTCCGCTTATATTCAGACAATCCGTGGTCTGGGATATCGCTTGGAGAAGTAAATGAAGAAACAGAATGATTTACAGTGGTTTTTGATCAAAAAATTTATTGAAATACTAGCAGTTGTTGGAGTTGTGGAATATCTGTTGACTTTTCTGGTCAACAGATTTGTGCTGCCTAACGTACTGCTATATTTTTTTCCGGGCGTGGAAGAAAATCCGCTTTTGCTCGGCTCCGGCGTGATCTTCTTCCTGTCTGCAGTTTTAATGTTACTGATCTTAGGAGCATTGAATGCAATGTTTCCATCACCGCTTCATGAGATGGTACAGGCGGCTTTGGAACAAATGCAAAAAAATTTCATGCATACCGTTTCCGCTGGAAAAACTAATTTTTCTTTTTATGAATTAAACAGAGGGCAGGCAATTCTGCTTTTTCTGGTTGCTTTTGTAGTAGTGTTGGTAATTTTAACCCCGTATGTGTCAGGGGCAGTTTGTTTTGCAAAAATAACGATTAAAGAGTTTCGTCAGATCCAGAGAGAGAGGGAGGAGGAACAGAAAGAGTTTGACCGTAAAAGAAATCTGATGCTATCAGACATTGCACATGATCTCAGAACGCCGATGACAACGGTAAACGGTTATGCAAAAGCACTGGCAGACGGAATGGTGGTGGAGCCGGAGAAACAGTTGGAGTATTTGCAGGCAATACAGAATAAGTCGGCAAGGATGAACGATCTGATCCATTTATTATTTGAGTATGTAAAATTAGACAGTGAAGGTTTTTCACTGGACAGAAAAGAAACAGATCTGAGTGAACTGTTACGTGAAAATGCTGCACTCATTTATGCAGACTTTGAAGATGCAGGGATGGAATTCGAGATTGATATTCCGGAAGAAGTGGTTTCGGTATCCGTTGATCCAATCCAGTTTTCCAGAGTGATCACGAATCTTTTGAATAATGCAATGAAGCACAATGAGAGGGGGACGCATATAAAGATTGGTATGTACCGGAAAAATGGATACATTTATATTCTTGTGGCAGATAGTGGCAGGAGAATTCCGGGCGAGCTTGCGGAACATTTATTTGAACCATTTACAAAAGGAGATGTTTCCAGAAAAAGTGGAAGCGGAAGCGGACTAGGACTTTCGATTGCAAAAAAAATCATTGAAATGCATGGATTTCAAATGGATTTTATACAGCAGCCGGACGAGAAAAAAATTCTGCAGATTGCAGGCTATACAAAAGAATTTGTCATCCAGATCGCGGACGACAGCTACGACTCATCCCTCACGGTATGACGAAAAGCGCAGGGCAATAAAAAGAAAGCTGCGCATATAGACAAGCCGGAGGGATTTTTATATAATGAATAAAAAGTATTGCAACAGGAAAAAGGAGACTCTCATTGGATACATTTGAGATGTTAAAAAGGCTGTTAAGCCAGAATGAATTTGAACTTTTGCTGCCGGATCAGACAGGAGCAAAAGAAAAGAACACGGATAAAACAGATATTCGTCTGGTATATCAGATGAATGACACGATAGAAAGCTTTCTTGTTTTTAAGGAAGCAAAAATGACAGGTACATACAAAGAAGATTATGAAGGGGCTATTGAGGCCTCTTTTTATCGCGATGGGGATGATTACGCACTTGTTGTCCGACAGGAAGAGGAGGATTGTGTTGTCACTATCCTTTTTAAAACGCTGGAGCTGGAAACAAATCTGTATAATTATGGTGATATTGCGCATTTTTGGAGAAAAGGTTATGAAAATCTGCGGCAACTGGAATTTCGTATTGCGGTATTATGGGATAAATATGAGTATCTTGGTGAGGCTGTCTGCAATGAGGAAGAACGAAAACTCGTGCAGTTAGCCTATTTTCCACCCCTGAATTATACCTGTTATCCGGCGGTTTCAAAGCAGTACATTGTGCCGAGAGACAATCCATGGATACCATCGGATGGTGCATTTTCCTTGATGAAAGAGATGGCAGAGCAGGTGGGTGACAGAAAAATTAAAAAATGGATACATTTTTATGAAAGGTATCCATATCCTGTTGTTGCAAGGTATCTTGCGGTTTTATTACATCGGAATGCGCATGCAAAAGTAGTGGATCTGATCACAGAGAGGTTGAAAAAAGCGACATCCGTTTATCCTAATCGATCTTTTGGCGAAAAAGAGGATGAAAATATCGGGAAACTTTTAGGGCGGGCAGAAAAACGGAAAGAAGAATTGGAGCGTGCGGGAATCCATGCGGAGGTACTGCACGAAGAGCCGTTTACGACCGCAAAGGATACGCTGGATTTTCATGTGTATGTCATGCAATTGAAAAAAGGCGTAATAAACAGAAAAGTTTTGATCGAGGAAATTTCAGAATAATCACAGAAAAGAAAGAAGAATTTTGCAATGAACGAATTAATGGAGCAGATTAAGAAAAAAGATGCCAGGTCATTTACGCATGGAGGAAAATTTCATGCGGATGATGTGTTTTCGGCAGCACTTTTATTTTATATAAATCCGGAAATTACGATTTTACGTGGAAATCGTGTGCCGGACGATTTCAATGGAATTGTGTTTGATATTGGAAGAGGTGCGTATGACCATCATCAGAGGAACAGCAGAGTCCGGGAAAACGGTGTGCCATACGCTGCGTTTGGATTGTTGTGGGAAGCAGTCGGTGCAGAGATCCTTGGGGAAGAGCTGGCAGAGGAGTTTGACGAGGCTTTTGTGCAGCCGCTGGATCATAATGATAACACGGGGGAGAAAAACGAGCTTGCAACACTGATTGGGAATTTCAATCCGACCTGGGATGCACAGGGTGGAAATGATGAGGCATTTTTTCAGGCAGTAAGCGTTGCAGGCATGATCCTTGAAAACAAATTTGAGCGTTATCGCGGAAATGAGCGGGCAGATAGGCGCGTGGAGGAGATTTTAGAAGAACACCGGCAGGCGGTTACATCTGGTAAAAGGGACAGCGAAGATGAAAAGATTCTGATTTTACCGGAGTTTGTACCGTGTCAGAAGCGGTTGTCGGAGACGGAGATTGCATTTGTCATATTCCCATCCAATCGTGGTGGATACTGTATACAACCACAGAAGAAGGAATATTCCATGAATTACAAATGCAGTTTTCCGGCAGAGTGGCTTGGTCTTGAAAATGAAGAATTGGAACAGGTTACCGGATTACAGAGTGCAGGATTTTGTCATAAGGGAGGATTTCTTATGACGGTGGGAATGTTAGAGGACGCGGTGAAAGCCTGCCGTATCAGCATGGAGTTATATCATGAAAATCCGACGATTGTGAATCTCGGCGGGGATTCCTGCATAGATCCGCTGTTAAAACAGCTTCCGGGAATGCAGGAGGCAACGGTGATACATATGGATTTTATGCAGCTCCCAGAGCTTACAGTGGATGGAATTTACGGTGAAGCAGCGATGGACAAGCAGCAGTGGAAAAACGAAGTCAAAGAGAATCTGAAACGGATTTTAAAACAGAAGCCGGAGGCAGTATATGTGGAAGGAAATGTGTTTGAGACATATCCAATCGTACATCAGCTGCGGAAAAAACATATTCCAGTATTGACAATGATGGAAAAAGATGGACAGAAATTAATCATTAAAATTCCTTCCGGGTCTTAAGTTACAGGAAGATAAAAAGTAGAGAGGAGCAATTTTTTTGAAAAGTAATAAGTACGAAATTGATATGTGCAACGGTTCCATCATGGATAAACTGGTTTCGTTTGCACTGCCATTGATGCTGTCTGGCATTTTACAGTTGATGTTCAATGCAGTGGACATTATTGTCGTGGGAAGGTTCAGCGGAAGCGAAGCACTTGCAGCAGTCGGTTCAACAACGGCGCTGATCAATGTTTTTACCAATCTTTTTATTGGAATCTCACTTGGGGCAAATGTGCTTGCAGCAAGATTTTTTGCTGCAGGACGCAGGGAAGAAATGTCGGAGACCGTACATACTTCCATCACGCTTGCACTGATCAGTGGAATTTTCATGGCGTTTGTCGGGCTTATTTTTTCCAAAGGGGCATTGGAATTAATGGGAACACCGGAAGATGTGATCGGACTGTCAACGCTTTATATGCGGATATATTTTATGGGAATGCCATTTTTTATGTTGTATAATTATGGTGCGGCAATCCTCCGTGCAGTGGGGGACACAAAAAGACCATTGTATTTTCTGATCATTGCAGGAGTGATCAATGCTGGCTTAAATATGGTCCTGGTGATCGTATTCGGACTTGGAGTTGCAGGAGTTGGAATCGCAACCGTGTTTTCCCAGATGGTTTCCTGTGTGCTGGTTTTGACCTGCCTTTGCAGAGCAGAGGGAAGTTATAAGCTTTCTTTTTCAAAACTTTCTATAAAGGGCTATTATCTGAAACAGATTTTTCAGGTCGGAATACCGGCTGGCATACAGAGTACCGTTATCAATTTTTCCAATGCATTACTACAGTCGTCGGTTAATTCTTTCGGTTCAACTGCAATGGCAGGTTACACGGCAGCAAACAATATTCTGGGATTTTTGTATGTTTCCATCAATTCTGTGACACAGGCATGTATGAGTTTTACAAGTCAGAATTTTGGTGTTGGAAAGTATAAACGAATGGACCGTGTACTGATCGACTGCATGATTTTATCTGTGGGAGCAGCACTTGTCTTAGGATGCGGGGCGTATTTTTTCGGAGCGGAAATATTACAGATTTATACAGAGGAAGCAGACGTGATCCAATGTGGTGTTGAGATTTTATCCATCACGACAGTTCCATATTTTCTGTGCGGTATTATGGATCTTTTTCCGGGTGCACTGCGTGGAATGGGATATTCGGCAGTTCCCATGGTGTTGTCTATTATCGGAACTGTCGGAATGCGTGTCCTGTGGATTTTTGCATTTTTTCCACAGCACAGATCACTGTATTTTCTGTTTATTTCCTATCCGGCATCGTGGATTGCAACGATCGTGATGCAGGTGGTATGTTATTATTTTGTGAGAAAGCATTGTTATAAATAAAGGGGGAAAACGAACCAATGATAATCTGTAAAAACTGTGGGGCGGAATATGATGACGAACAGGATCGCTGTCCTTATTGCGGTGGGGATAACTTTGGCAAATCTGTCCAGGTGCATGAAGACATGATGAATGAGCTGAAACGTGAAAAAAGGCAGTGGGAGAAAATGCCGGAAAAAGTGGCTGGCAAAGGAATGTCGTGGACAGCAAAGCTTGGGATAGCAGCAGTGATAATGGTTGCAGTGATCTGTATCATTGTATTTATTGTTTCAAGTATTTCCCATAAAGTATCTTATCGGGTAGAACAGAAGAATCTGGAAAAATTAGAAAGTCTGTACCAGAGCGGAGATTATGAGGGAATCTGTGAATATCTGAAAACAGTGGAATATACCTATCAGTCTTATTTTGATAAATATACAGAGATTGCGGGAATGCAGCGTTATTTGAATTATCTGAATGACGAGGATGATTCTTATCTGCAATGGGTCGTAGAGAATGATAAGGCAGATGCATTGAGCAACATCAGTTACATCGTTAGCATATTAAATGAATGTCAGGAGGCAGCGGACGCATATTACAAGTATGAGGAAGAGGATGCTGTGGCATATTACAAAGAGTATTGTTATGATTATATGAAGGAACACTATGAGATATCCGAGGATGAGATAAAGTCCTGCATAGATGAAGCTGGTGGGTTGACTTACGATGATAAAGAGCAGATTACAGAAGCGTTACAGAAACTTGCAATCAGCCGATTAAAAGACAAAATGGAGTAAAGTATATGAAATGTTCAAAGTGTGGATATGATTATCCAGCCAGAGAGACAAAATGTCCTTATTGTGGAGAGCCGAATAAACTTGGTATGGAATGGGAAAAGGAGGAAGACGAAACAAGAAAAGAAACACTTCTTACCAAAGCAAAAGTGTTACATTCCATGCCGCTTTATGTCGCTAATAAAATTATGAATATCATTCTTTTGCTGGCAGTTGTACTTCTTGTTGTTTTAGTTATTGTCTTTTTCATTTTAGGCTATGTGGATGAAAAGCATACAGAACATCAGAAAAGATTAGCATCGGTAGAAGCAGCAGAAGAAATTTTCAAGACGGGAGATAATGCAGCGTTGGATGCGTATCTGCATGAGTATGAAGTTTATGCGGAGGACGGGTATGAAAAGTATACAGAACGTGTAGATATCTATGATAGATACAGCCATTTTATAGAAGAGGTGATGGATTTAAGGGAGAAGTCTGACTGGGAAAGTGACAAAACGCCAAGGGCATATGAAGTGGAAGATATCCTTTACTATGCGCATGAAATTTTGCTTCAGGATGATTATCGTATCAGTGAAATTGAATTTCAGGAAAACCAGAAATATTTCAGTGAAATCCAGCAGAATACGATTGCAACATTAATGGGGACTTTGGAAATGACAGAGGAAGAAGTGAATGAATTTGTAAAGTGCAATCGATATTATGATGAGGAGGAAACTTTTGTAAAAATGATTTTTGAGAGAAAGGGGTGGGAATATGAAGAAAATTAATATCACCTTTTCTTTTCGGGATGAAACTGGAGATTACAGCGTAAAAGTGTTCCCTTTTGTTATAAAATGCATAGTGTCAGTGATCGTGGTATTTAATTTTATAGTAATTGCAATGGCATTACCAGGAGAAATCAGTGATCATGTGAAATATTCAGGAAAGGAATATTATAAATCAAGGTGTGAGGAAAAGTATATTGACAGGGAGTTTGACAGCCTGCATGACTATTTAAATCTGTATCATCTGCAGGGAGAAGATTACGGGATTTATTGGGAGATGGTAAACGGTTATGAGGATTATACCATATATATGAATTATAAATCCATGGAAGAGCAGGAAAATATATCTTTTTCTTATATGGGAAAATATGATCAGCCGCAGGAGATTTCCTTTATGACATCGCAAAAAATAGAAGAGTATCGTAATAAAGTGTTAGAAAATGCAGAAAATGTGAAATATGAGAGAAATAAAAGATATCTCACAGAGTTTGCACAGAAGGTACAGTGAAAATTTTTAAAGAAAAATCATTTTATATCAGGCAGAAAAGAGGAAAAAGGAATGGGAAAAAGATATATTGACTGTTCAGCCAGAGAACTGGCTGTCTATCAAAAAAAAGAATTATTACAGTCCATCGCTGACAGTGAGGGAAGGGTGTTGGCAACAGAGACAATTGGTACAGTGACACCAATGTTAGTGAATATTACAAATGCAGAATTTGTAACTTCTCTTGGTGCAGATATTATCATGCTGAATATTTTTGACGTGGATCATCCTGTGATCAATGGATTACCAGAAGTTGCCCCGGAAGATACCATACATGAGGTCAAACGTCTGACCGGAAGGATGGTTGCAATTAATTTAGAACCGGCGGCAGTCCGCAATGATGGAGAAAAATCGGTGTGGAGTCTTACAGAAGGACGGCGCGCAACCGTGGAAAATGCAAAAAAAGCAGCAGACATGGGCGTTGACATGATCGTTCTTACCGGAAATCCGGGTGTTGGCGTTGATAACAAGGCAATTACAAAGGCATTAGCTGATTTAAACGAGGCAGTCGGCGACAGAGTGATCCTGACAGCAGGAAAAATGCATGCATCCGGCATTCTCTCAGAAGCAGGAGAAAAAATACTGACAAAAGAAGATGCTGAGACATTTATTGAAGCAGGGGCAGATGTCCTTTTACTTCCGGCACCTGGTACTGTTCCGGGATTTACCATGGAGCATGCAGCTGAATTGATCAAAACCGCACATGAAAAAGGTGTACTTGCGATGACTACAATCGGAACTTCCCAGGAGGGAGCGGATGAAGAGACAATCCGTCAGATCGCATTGATGTGCAAGATGGCAGGTGCGGATATTCATCATATCGGTGACAGTGGTTATATGGGAATGGCTTTGCCAGAAAATATTACAGCATATAGTGTTGCAATCCGTGGAAAACGGCATACTTACCGAAGAATGGCAATGTCACTTGGAAGATAAAAAATAGAATGGTGATTTTTGACAAAAAGAAATGTAATTTTTTGTCAAAAAAGATGTTGACAAATGAATTGTGGTTTGTTATTATTAACAGGCTGTCGCAAGTAAGTGATAACAAACCACTTCAAAACGAAGCAAAACAAAATAAAAAAGTTGTTGACAGGCGCAGATGATTATGATAATATATCAGAGTTGCTGAAAACAACAAAGAACATTGATAACTGAACAGTGAATAACCTTGAAAG
>ERZ791801.2246-NODE-2246-length-10068-cov-2.094078_pt1 | contig 10068 bp, 5 predicted proteins | sample MGYA00510309_ERZ791801 | MGnify/ENA primary metagenome ERZ791801 (study PRJEB30046, sample SAMN00791979) | human gut metagenome | study: EMG produced TPA metagenomics assembly of the A metagenome-wide association study of gut microbiota in type 2...
CCGGGTAGAGGGTAAAGGAAGCAAACAACGGCTTGTTCCTATCTCCGAAGTTGCTTTGCGGGAAATTAAAAACTATCTGTATGACCGGAATTCGGTCGTGGTTAAAAAAGGCTTCGAGGATATTTTATTTCTAAGCCGGCGAGGGACGGCCCTCTCCCGTATCATGGTATTTCATATCATCAAGCAACAGACGGAGGCCGCCGGTATCCATAAAAACGTAAGTCCCCATACCTTCCGTCATTCTTTCGCCACCCACTTGCTGGAAGGCGGCGCCAACTTACGCGCTATCCAAGAGATGCTGGGGCATGAGAAAATCACCACCACCGAGATATATACACATATCGACCGGGAATTCCTTCGCAAAGAGATACTGGAACATCATCCGAGGAGCAGGCCAAGAACTTAAAAGAACCGATCCTGCTCCGCTAGCAAAGCCTCAAGGATGTCATAAATTATTTATTTCCTCCTCTGACAAACCAGTATAACGCACGACCATTTCCATCGAAAGCCCATCAGACCGCATACGCCGAGCTGTTTCTAGACGTTCTTCCACACGGCCTTCTTCTCGACCTTCCGCTAATCCCTCTTCCCGTCCTTCAAACTTAGCAGTGCTCAACACGTCATTCTGGATCATAATCGCATTCAGATGTTCGTCATAAGCATAACGTTCCTCGGGAGACATTGAGTAATAGCGTAATTTCTCTCGTGCCTCTTCCAAGCCAGGGGCTGTCGTTTCGGAAGTTATGATCCCATCTTTCAAGTATCGCACCCATTCCTCCAAGGGGGTCACGGCCACCTTATCAAACTCATTCACCCGGACCAATATATACTCCGGAAAGATCTCCGAGGGAAGACGCTTGACGATCGCACCCCTCTCCTTGGTATTTACCTGTAAATGATCATGGGTATGCACGCCGACAAATTGGTTCTGCCCGTGATACAGATAATCGGTTCCTACGCCTATATCAAAATAAAGGATACTGATAGAATAGACCTTTTTCACCCCGGAATAGTCCTGTCCCAAATGAAGATGCTCGGTGACGGCTTTCGCCACGCCATAGAGCACACGTTCCAAATAATAAAGCTCGCGGGTATTCTGGATCTCGATAAGGATGATATCTCCCTTTGTGTTCTTAGCCTTGATATCCACCCGATTGAATTTATCATCGGCCATTTGCTGGTTTCCCTCACTCTCCAATATCTCCTCAATCTTGATCTGCTCGCCCAAGAACACGGTAAGAAAGCCTTCTAGCACTCCGAAATTCGCTTTTTGCCGGAGTAGGCGTTTGATGGCCCAGTCGAAACGGATATATCGATCTTGTAATTCCTTCATATACTCTTTTTCTGTTTTCTTTTCCATAGTCATATCATGTTTTAGTTACCCCACTATTGGGTGGCTTCAAATGTACATAAAAAGATCTGGAATACAAGCCTATCCCATCTAAAAAGAAATGTCCTTCTTTTTGGATCCGTAAGTGAATAGCCAACGAACGGGATCGTAAGCGGTCGCAAATGGGTATTCGTGTACCGTTATTACTCTATTTTAATCTCATATTTTATCGATTTAAACTATTTACTTAAAGACAAAAAACATGGATGTGGACAAATGATCACACATCCATATCTAATTATCAACAAATTAAAAGCTATCAGGTTCTCCTAAAATGAACAAATGTAAATACAGCTCAATTCTTAGAAATGAGGGTTCTGTACCAAATGGCCATCCGACTTATCAATCTCCGACTGAGGGATCGGTAAGTATTTCTTTGTATCATCCCAACCTTTGATAAAATCTTTTGCTTGGTTCGTACGTACTAAATCCCAATAACGAATACCTTCCATCGCAAACTCATAACGGCGTTCCTTATAGATATTATCCAATGAAACCACCGGAACCTTATAATCATCCCCCATCGCACGTTTAACGACTCTCGCATAATAATCCTGTGCCTCGCCTACGCTACCTCCACTTCTCAACAAAGCTTCCGATGCCATCAATAATACGTCGGAGAAACGAATTACACGGTAATTGTTCTTATAATTCAGCGCTTCCGTGCCAACCGTAGAAGAATACCCCGCACGAGGATGATATTTGCGTACGCTATATCCTGTATATTGATTCACATCCGAGCTAACCGTCCCGCCTTCCGCTCTAAACTCCTCATGATCTATGATTGTTGTCCACTTTCTAGGATCATTTGGTAAAAACGCATCATTCAATGCTTTTGTTACAGGCGCAAAACCCCAACCTTCCACATATACATTATTAGGATCTTTCAAACCTCTGGCTCCTAGCATTATTATATCGGAGTTACCTTGATTAGCCTTGCCTGCCCAATCATTCGAGTTCCCGATTTCCGTATAATTGACTTCAAAAACAGATTCTTTGCACCATTCATACTCATCATCAAAAAGAACTTTATAATCCGGGATCAAATCATATTGATAGGCAGGATCGGTAATTAGTTCTTTCAATTGGCTGGCGATCTCCTTCATTTTAGTATCATCATTCTGATATAGAACGATACGTGCTTTCATCGCGATAGCGGCACCATTCGTAGCTCGTCCTTTCTCATTAGCCGGGACTATCTTAGGTAACTTCCCAATAACATTATTATCTAAATCCTCGATTAATTTCGCATAGACCTCATCCGGCTGTAACTGAGGGACAGTTGTTATATCATCCAACCCCAAATTCGTCTCGTAATACGGTATGTATCCAAAGAAACGCCACAACTGGAAATAATAAAATACACGCAAGAAATGAGCCTCAGCCACATAACGATCACGAAGCTCCTCCGACATCGTCCCCTCCGGAAGAAGAGGGCATTTCTCTATCACGATATTCGCACGGTTCACACCCTCATACGAACGCCCCCATAAACCCTCGGGTAAGTTTGTCGGTGTCACCCAATTGGTAAAATCATTCACTCGCTGCAACTGCGGTTGATCCGAGACCGTCGATCCACCGGTCTCCGCATCATCCGACATGATATTACTTACCAGTTCATAAGAGCTATACGCATTATAAGCGTTCCATTTCAACGGGTCATAGGCAGCGACCAATGCCTCGGTCAAATCCTCCTGTGTCTTGTAATAATCCGTTTCGATAACCTTATTCGTCGGAGACAACTCTAAAAAATCATTGCAGCCACTTAGTCCGAATACAACGGCTAGCAGATAAATATATTTATTCATAACACTAATTTTAATGATTAAAATGTCAAATTCAATCCAAATGTATAAACCCGGGCTTGAGGATATACACCCTTATCTATACCCATTGTCGAACCGATTTCCGGATCCATTCCCTTGTATCCCGTAATAGTCAACAAATTATCGAACGACGCATAAAACCTCAAGCGTTGTATATAAGCTTTTCGGGTCAACTGGGCCGGCAGCGTATAACCTACCTGTAAATTACGTAAGCGCAAGAAAGAAGCATCGTGAACCAACAAAGTAGACGGACGGAAGTTCTTAGGCGTATCACCCAAGACAATCCTTGGCATCGAATTGGAGGTGCCCGGTCCTGTCCATCTTTCCAAAGCATCCGACGTATAATTGACCGCCGCCAGCTCATAACGGCGTAACGCATCGAAAACATCCGCCCCGAAAGAACCTTGGAAAAAGGCACTTAAATCAAAGCCATTCCAATCAGCCGCAACAGTAAGTCCAACTATCCAATCCGGATTAGGTTTGCCTATCATCGTACGGTCCTCGTTATCATCGCTGATCACACCGTCTCCATTCAAATCCTCAAATTTCGTATCACCGGGTACCGCATTCGGTTGTATAGGCTTACCGGTAGCAGGACTGATATAGTTATCGATCTCCTCTTGTGTCTGGAAAACCCCAATCGCCTTATATCCGAAGAAATAACCGATCGGATAACCATTTTGGTTCCTTGATACCGTACCTAAAGTCGGTAAACTCTCCTTATCGATATATCCTGTTTGATTTCCTAGATTCTTGATCTCATTCTTCACATAAGAAGCATTCGCCAAGAAAGACAGATTCACTTTATCTACACTTAATTTATAACCGACTTCAAGCTCGATACCTTGGTTTGTCAATGTCCCGACATTCGATAAAGGCGAGCCACTTCCCACATATAGGGGTATCGGACGCTCCATCAACATGTCTTTTGTATCTTTCTTGAACCAATCAAAACTGAAAGAAAGGGAGTTATTAAAGAAGCGGGAATCAAATCCAAAGTCCAATTGCTCCGAGGTTTCCCAACGCAAATCAGGATTGGCCAAAGAAGTAGGTTTTGTTCCGCTATGGATGACACCGTTCGAACTTGCCCCGAAACTATAGTTATTTCCTCCGGTCATCGTCGTAGTATATCCAAACGACCCGATTTTCTCATTTCCGTTTTGGCCCCAGCTTCCGCGTACTTTTAAGAAATCGAACCATCCCGGTTTATTTTCCATGAAAGGCTCGTTAGTCAACGTCCAGCCCGCGGAGACAGAAGGGAAATAAGCATATTGATTATTCCGGCCGAAGTTAGAGGAACCGTCCCGACGAAGGGTTAACTCTAGCATATACCTTTCGTCATAATTATAGTTTAATCGTCCGAAAACGGACGCCATCCGATGCTCTGTCGCACCACCTTCCGAATGCTGATCGCCGGGAGAGGCACTATTGGTAAAATCGATCCATGCTTTATGATCATCTTCCGCTCGTAAATTCAATGCTGTTCCCTTTACCTTTTTACTATCATACCGTTCCATAGAGGTTCCCAGTAAAACGGCGAAATTATGTTTATCGATCGAACGTTTATAATTCAACGTATTCTCCCAAAGAAGCTTCATGCCACGATTCATCGTTTGCTCCACCCTCGATTTCTCAGTCTTGACCATATAACACAAATAGCTAACTGGGAACCAATTCCTTTCGCCCCAAAAAGCCATATCCGTGGAGAGAGAGGTCTTAAACGTAAGATTCTCGAATACTTCCAATTCACCCCAAACAGAACCTACAAATTTATCCCAGTCCTTGTTATTGTTTAAGGTCTGCATCATAGCGACCGGATTCACGATCTCTTGATTCTCGATCACGTTATAGATGCGGCCTTCATCATCCTTGACATAGCCGGGATAATTTTTCTCGTAATAAGCGAGATCTTCCGCCGAAGGATTCTCCAGATAGACCGATTCGTTCGGTGGAGTCATCACCGCACTTGCTAACGGGCCGGAGAAGTTGTCATTCTCCGAAATACCTTTGGATATGATCCGTGTATATCCTAGGTTCGTACCGACCTTGAAACTACGGAAAAATTTATTCGCCTTATTCTCAAACACATTATAGGTATTGTTGAAACGTAAGCTATATCGTTTATAATCCGACTTATCTTTTCCTCCAACAATTCCTTCTTGATCTAAATAACCAAAAGAGAGGAAATAGCTTCCCTTATCACCACCCCCACTGATGCTCGCTTGATGATTCATGATCGGGGCATTCTCGTTATAAATCTCATTCTGCCAGTTCGTCCCTACACCTGCTTTCGAAGGATCATCGTAAATAGGGTCCATCCCGGCATTCACGTAAGCCTCATTCATTATTGTCTCATATTCGGTGGCATTCAAGACCGACATTTTTCGCCAAGGATTTTGCCAACCGATTGAGAAATCATAATTGACAACCGCTTTTCCTTTTTTCCCGCTCTTTGTCGTAACCAAAATAACACCATTAGCCGCACGCGAACCGTAGATAGCGGCTGAAGCGGCATCTTTTAAGACCTCGATAGATTGTATATCCTGCGGATTCAGATAATCGACACCTCCTTCAAGTGGCATTCCATCCACAATATATAAAGGGTTACTATCATTAATAGTTCCTGTACCACGGATACGGACTCTCGACTCGGCTCCCGGTTGTCCGGAATTCTGCATAATGCTTACTCCCGAAACCTTTCCCCGTAACACATCCTCTACCCGGGTAGGTGTCAGCTTCTCCAAATCATCGGAGGTGACCCGGCTTATGGCCGCTGTCATCACGCTCTTCTTCTGGACGCCATAACCAACCACGACCACCTCATCCAAGGCTTGCGTGTCCTCTTTCAAGACAACCTGCAAATCAGTCTGCGTACCGACCTTAACCGTATGGGAGAGATAGCCGATAAACGAGATTTCCAAGATATCGCCATTTTTCACATCTAGCGTAAATACACCATTCATGTCAGAGATCGTACCGGTAGTAGTTCCTTTTACGGAAATACTCGCACCGATAACCGGAGTTCCATTCGTATCCAAGATCGTTCCTCGCAATTTTCTTACCGTTTGAGAAACTTCCATCGGATTTACATCAGGATGGGAAAGGCCGCTTGCCTCCAGATTGCCACTTAAGGAAGCGAGCAATAATGACCCGGCACATATCCAACGCCATCGCTGATCCTTACTTTTCTTTTTCATAAATTATTCGAATTTAAAGGTTTAAACAATATTCCTAACATTACTTTTTGGTTATTCGGACTCTGAGTATTTTCAAAAAAGGGGTAGCATTCCCCTCGACAGCACTCACGAGGAGTGCCGCCGTAGGAAATTGGATATAAAAGCTAACCTAACTAATTTAATGTATACTCAAAGTAATCCTTGAAAGAGGTTACCGCATCGCCTACTTTTAGATAACGGCGACTAAGTACTGGTTTCGCCCCCCCCTTCTCATGATACTCGGCTATCAAAAGATAACCTCCTGCTTTTGAGGGCAATTTCAGAAGGCAAGGTTGAAGCCGCTTGCCAAAAGGTTCAATCACAATAGACTCTTCTTGTGTCGAAATAATAGTTCCTTTCTCGTCTAGTAGTTTCAAGAGAACTTTTCCTGACGAGTCTTTATTCAAGTCGTTCACCCCAACCAAGTTGAAGACTAAATCACTACCCGGTTTCAAGGCAGGGAGATGTTTTGTATAACGATGGTCCGTCAAGTCGATAAAGACCGCCGTTGGAGCGAAGCAATGCTTGAACCACCGGAAAGCCGGCGAAGGTTGCAAGTCCTTAATATCATTGATAAACCAATCTCCCGTGAAACCATAATTATTGGTCAGATGGCAAAAGGCCAAGATTCCACCCACCGAGCGTTCTGAACGCAGCCACTCGGTCTCAAGCTGTAACCAATAGGCTTGCAATTCACGGCATTGAGCCGGAGTAGCGTTCTCGCCGAGATAATAATTATAATTATTGAGTGTCAATTTCGAGGGCCGTCCATCACGCCATAACCAAATCCATCCGTACTCATTGACCAACTGAGGAACGCCCGCATCTAGTATAGAAGAGAAACCTACCCAATTCTCATGCAATGCACCTAAGTTATAGGGATTGTTTTTGAAGTAGTCGTTCAGTTCACTGGAATGCATCAACGTTAGCGCACGATATGGGTGTGGCTCATCCATCTCATCATTCGTTCCCATCTGATCAGATGTCATATAGCCGGCATCCCAGATCCGGGTCGGGTCTAATTCCTTTAGTTCGGGAATCAGCGTATTTCCTATATAACTGTCCCAATTCTCATTGATCGCATCCCAGATCACGATACTGGGATGATTGCCATCGCTCCATACCCAATTCGTATACTCCTTACGTACCTGTTCATCCCATCCATGATTTTGCCAATAAAGCCACTCATTTTGCAATACGATGCCATACTCATCGCAAAGATCATACCAGAAGTCCGGAACAATACCGACACATATTCGCATAGCGTTCCAATCAATCGACTTTGGCAAGTCTATCATCAGCTTCTTCACCCATTCCCGATCCCAAGCCAACGCTTGACAATCCGGGTCCTCAAAGAAACGTTGAAGCGTGATATTGGAGCCTCGTAAGTAGAATTTATCCCCATTAAGCGTAAAGAATTTGCCTTTTCTCGAAAAATCACGCATCCCGAAGTTCACCGAATAACGATCTACAAGCTCATCTTGGTCATACACCGAGACCTCGCCTTCGTACAAGAAAGGGGAGTCCGGAGTCCAAGCCTTCGGATTATCCAAAGAGATACTCGTTTCGAAATAAGTCCTATTATCCCGTTTAACCTCACCTTCAATCACTTTCTTTCCAACCACCTGCCCTGTGGTCTTCTCCTTGACACAGAACTCAATCTTACAAGAGTCCTTCATTTTATCCCCATACAACATTTGGGGTGGATACAAACTTCTCACCAAAGTCTTAACTGTCACCAATCCTTTAGCCAGAGAAGGTAGGAACAAAATCTTGTCGACCCGCATCTTACCGGTAGCCGTGATGAACACGTCGTCTCAGATTCCGGGTAGGTAATGGACTTTCTCCTTATCCGTACCACCGGCAGCCTCGCTAGGCAACCACGCCCGGTCGCCCACCTGAATTAAGATCTCATTGTCCGAGCCATATTTTACGGCACTCGTAATATTAAAATCCATTGGAGTATAGCATTCCATGAAAGACCCTACTTGATGTCCATTCACGAAGACTCGTGTAACGTATTGGCTTTTCTTTATCGTAAGGAATAATTGCTCATCCTTGAATTTCTCGTCGATAAATACTTTTCGCTTATACCAATTATACATTGGCGTATAATCTCTCTCCAAGAAATTAAACTGTTCCACCAACTCCACGCCGTCAGGCTTCTTGAAGAATTTCTCGTATTGAGAGATTTTCGGCCTAGCTAGATGCACCAATCCCGGAACCGGTATCTTACGGGTATATTTCCGTGGGGGAAAAGCCTGTTCCGTCTGATCAAAATCCCATTCCCCATTTAATGAGATCGTTGTCCTCCCGTCATCGGCCCAAGCGAATACGGATAGGAAGCAACACATAATTAAAATTATTCTTTTCATGACATCCGATTTATTTAACTCTTTCACGAAGGCAAGTTACAATTATTAGAAACATAAACTTTTTAGAAATTTACCTCCTGCTTTTAGAATCTTATCAAAATATAAGAATGATCGTAATACATACCATCCCAAGATTAAAGTCGTTTCAACAATTTGGCTGCTACCTCATTATTCTTCATGAGAGACGCATCAATCGGAGAAGAACGGATAATAGAAGTCAATCGTTTATGCCATTCCACATCTCGCCACATCCCAACAAACTGAGGCCCACAAAAATTACTGGTCGCTACACCGACCCACATACCCGTACGGGCCGCTGTAATAGCTCCTAACTCGCAAAGATCCTTTATCCAATCCCATTTCAATAAAGGCCAATCCTTATAATCCACCAATCCCCAACATTCTGTCGTAACAAGAGGACGGCGATTCTTCCGGGCCACAGAAGCCATAAGCTCTATCTTATCAGTCAACAACTTCTGCCAATATCCAGGTCTTTCCCGATAAACCCGTTCCGCGTTTTTCACCACATTCTTATAGTCATCCGGAGAAAAACGATCGTAGCCATATCCTACCTGTTTATAAAATTCGCCACCATTCTGTTGCGCCATCCAAATATGATGCTCATACAAATCAAGGAAAGAACAATCTACCTCTTCATACTTCTTGACATCTCCATGATCAAACGAATATAAGAATGGCATATCCGGATATGTTTTCCGCATCTTTTCCAATGAGGTCTTCATCCATCGTAAGGATTCCTCCTTATACCAATTCCCCCAACCGACATTCGGGTATATCTTAGCGAAAAAAGGCGCCCACGAATCACCGGGCCACTCATTACAAAGATCCACATAAAGGATCGTATCCAATAGTCCATCCTCCTCGATCGAACGAAGGGTTGTCAACCAGCAATCTGCCAATTTTTCCGGTGTATCCAATTTCAGGCAAACCTCATCCACATCGAGGCGATACCAAGAAGAAAGCCCCACCTTAATATCCCGCTCCTTACACTTCGACAAAAACAAGTTCAAATTCGGTTGAACTTGCACCTCATTCATATCCGGACTTCCCCAATCTTGTTGATTCCAGACTTCTTTAAGCAACCATTTCTTCGTTGGATTCTCTGCGATTAAATGGGGATAAGCGTCAATACGTATCGCATTATACCCCCGTTCCGAGAGTTCGTTCAATACTTGGTCCCAGTTCTCATAACCGGCTCCGGGCCAACGTCTCTCCAACCAAGAAAAATCCCACATGGTAAT
>ERZ791801.2258-NODE-2258-length-10017-cov-2.690725_pt1 | contig 10017 bp, 7 predicted proteins | sample MGYA00510309_ERZ791801 | MGnify/ENA primary metagenome ERZ791801 (study PRJEB30046, sample SAMN00791979) | human gut metagenome | study: EMG produced TPA metagenomics assembly of the A metagenome-wide association study of gut microbiota in type 2...
AGGAGAACAGGGACGCCGCCGCGATGATGAAATTGACCATTGTCGATGTTTTCAGGGAATTGATCAGGATCTTCGGTAAATCTTTTACTTTCAGTTCTTTCAATGCAAAACCCAGAATCAGCGCATAAACAATGCCGACCGCTGCGGATTCGGTTGGTGTAAAGATACCGCCATAAATACCGCCTAGAATCAGAACCGGAAGTCCCAGAGCGCCCAGCGCTTTCCAGAACAATTTCATGGATTCTTTAAAATCAAACTTCATCGTCTTCGCATGTTTCAGAACCTCCGGATTCCTGTATGCGAATACGACATTGACTAACGATAACGCCAGTGCGATAACAAGTCCCGGGACAACCCCTGCCATAAACATTGCCGGAATTGAAAGATTCATTGTAACTCCATAAATAATCATGGGAATACTCGGAGGAATGATTGGTCCCAATGCACCTGCCGATGCAACTAACCCCGCGCTCGTTTCTCTGGAATAACCTGCCTTCAGCATGGAAGGAAGCATAATTGAACCAATCGCTGCTACCGTCGCCGGACCAGAGCCCGTCAGCGCTGCAAAGATCGCACAACTGAATACGGTTACAATTCCAAGTCCGCCCGGAAGCCAGCCTAAAATACTCTTCGCCCAATCGGTCAGACGTTTGGAAATACCACCGAAATCCATCAGGTTTCCTACCAAGATAAACAGTGGGACTGCAAGCAGTGTGAAGGAGTTAAGACCGTAAATCAGCCGCTGTGCGACTACCAGCATGCTCCCTCCCGTTGTCGCCAGATATGCCATTCCGGCAGAAAGGATTGCAAATGCAACCGGAATGCCTAAAAGCATCAGACCAAATAATACTACTAATACAAGTGTCATAATACCGGTTTATCCTCCTTTCTCTCTGTCGCTGATACGATCATCGCAATCGCTACAAATGCCTGGAACATCAAAAGGATTCCGCCGACTGCCACGGAGGAATTGATACACCACATCGGGACAGAAAGCGCGGTGCTCAAGTTGGTTCTGGAGCTGTACGCAAGCTTTAAGCCTGCGTACAGCATTACGGTTCCATCAAAAAAGATAACTAATTCAATGATAATATCGACAATTTTTCGAAGTGTTCCATGCATCAGATCCAGGATTGCTGTTACTGTAGCATGTCCGCTTCCCTCAATCAACAAGGAAGCCCCCAGCATATGCATCCAGATAAAGCAGTACCGGGCAAGTTCTTCGCTCCAGGACAATGAATTATTCAGAATGAAGCGGAAAAACACCTGTGCCACACAGGCAACAATCAGGATAATAAAAATCACCATTCCTATGTAACTGACGCACTTATTAATTATGTCTGAAACCTGCTGTAATTTTTTCATGCTGTCAAACCCTCTTTCTGCAATCACCTCTCCGTGCCGGTCAGGGATTTAATCTGATCCACCCACTCAGAACCGATGTAGGATTCCATCTCGTCATAGCACGGCTGTACGGCACTCTGGAATGCCTCTGTATCTACATCCTCAGAGGATACAATCGTCATGCCCTGAGACGTCAGATCCGACTCCATCTTTTCAGCGGTTGCATCGTTATTTTCACGTGTTTCTTTGGCTGCTTCCTGTGCTGCTTCTTTTAAAATCGCCTGATCTTCCTCAGATAAGGACTCATATACGCTGGTAGAAATACATACCGGAAGTGGAGAATAGAACAGGTTTACATTATCAATGTATTTGCAGATATCCGGGAAACCGTTGGTATATAATACACTTAACGGTGCGTCACAGCCATCTACGGTACCCTGCTGCAGAGCGGTTAAAAGCTCGCCCCATGCCATCGGGGTTGCATTTACACCCAGCGCCTTGTAAGCAGACAGATAAATCTTTGTCTCCATGCAGCGGATCTTCAGTCCATTCAAATCGGACGGTGCTTTGATTTCTTTGTCCTTTGTACACAACTGACGGAATCCGCCCTCAGAAAATGCAAGACATGTAACGCCTGTTCCGTCCATATTGTCGATCAGGGACTGACCGAAATCGCCGTCTACGATCTCACGTGCCTGTGCCAGATCGCTAAAAATGAACGGAAGATCCAGTGCGCCGTTTGCCGGTACATAAGAAGAAACATATGCATTCGTCATGACTGCCATGTCGCATGTTCCGGTCTGCATGCCTTCCCACATCTCCGGCTCGGAACCAAGCTGACTGCTCGCATACAGGTTGACTGCAATTCTACCCTCGGATTTCTCTTCCACGATCTCTTTGAACTTGGTTGCAGTAAAGTGATACGGATCATCCGCGTTTGCTGCGGTCGTATAACCGATGCTGAGTGTTGTCTCGGCATTCGGGTTAGCGGTGTTCTCGGCTGCCGCCTGTGTTCCTGCCGCCGCTGCCTGTGTGGTACCACCTGCCTGTCCGCCGCCGCACGCTGTCATGCTGAGCGCTGTCACTGCTGCTAATGCCCCTGCCAATACTCTGTCTTTCCTCATAATGTAAAATCCTCCTTCTAAAAAATGTGCATTTATATAAATTTATCTGCATACCACTTCTTCCGGTACCTTCTGGACCATGTCCCGTATCTGTGCTTCCGCAATCCCACAGGTCAGCATCACGGCGATAAACCGTTTCAATTCCGAAACGGGTGTCGGCGCCCCTTTCTGCCCTCGGTCCGTTGCCAGATATACGTGTCCACTTCCAACGGTCCGAATCGTCTCTGCCATCTCTTCCGGCATCACACTTTTCTGTGCCAGATTAAACCAGTTCTTCTCAATCACAACCCCCAGCTTCGCCAGTTCCGCCTGATCGTCTCTTCCTATCCTCGTCCTTGGAAACTCTGGATGTGTCAAAATCATATTGACCCCCCGTTTCCGTCCTTCCCTGCATAAAATCAGGGATTCCTCCGGGCTGATATGTCCTGTTGCCAGAAATGCGTCCTTTTCCTTGATAGCATCCATGATGTCGTAGACGCATTCTTTTAATGTTCCATCCTGTTCCAGAATGGTAATACCCCTGCGGTCGAAGAAATCTCCCTCCATGTTTCCGAATACTAGGCTGTTTTTCGCATCCCGGGTCGGCATCCATACAATTTTTGCCCCCGCCCGCAATGCATTTTTCACCGCGTATACATTCAAGCCGCCCGCCGGGCAGTTGAGGCAGAGCCCGCCATACGCTTTCGCCTTACAGCCGCTGTAGCGGTTGATCAGTTCTGCCCGTAAAGCCGTTGATTCATAATGACTTTTCAGCATCACTCCCGCCATTCCTGCCGCGTCTGCCTCCCGGATCAACTGGAATCCATCCAATTCTCTCGGAAAAACAGAGGGCGATGAATGTACATGTAAATCGTACGCACCTTTCAGAAGCTCTTCCGCTTTTTTATTTGCGTCAAGTTCAGTCATAATTCTTCTGTCTACACCCTTTCCGTTTGATAGACTCTTTGAAAGTATTCCGCGGTTTTCTTTCTTTATCCCCATTCTAACACCGGGCATTTGTCTCTGTAAAACAAGTACTCACAGAGTTGACACAATACCCAGCTTGTTTTCTGCCCTTTCCTTCTGTTTTTGCATTTGTTTCTGTTAATTTTTAAAGCTGTCACTTTTTATACGGGCAGGTTTCTTCCCCCCGCAAATTTCCCTCCGTCCCTTGAATCTACAAGAAAAATACAGTATAATGAAAGTTAAACACGGTCTGCACACTGCAGGGCAGTCCGCATGAGAAAGTTTATTTTGCAAAATAAGGAGTTTACTGAGATGAATTTAACCACTGTAAGAGAAATTTACCGTTCCAGAGAGACGTATCTGGACAAAGAAGTTCAGATCGGCGGCTGGGTACGAAGCGTGCGCGGTTCCAAGAACTTTGGCTTCATCGTTGTGAGCGATGGCAGCTACTTTGAGACGCTTCAGGTTGTTTACCATGATACAATGCCGAACTTTGCAGAGATCTCCAAGTTAAACGTAGGCGCATCCATTATCGTAAAAGGTACCCTGGTTGCGACCCCGGAGGCAAAGCAGCCGTTCGAGATTCAGGCGACCGAGGTAGCCGTTGAGGGACCGTCCGCTTCGGATTATCCGCTTCAGAAAAAACGCCACAGCCTTGAATATCTGCGTACCATCTCCCACCTGCGTCCGAGAACCAACACCTTCCAGGCTGTGTTCCGTGTACGTTCCCTGGCAGCTTACGCGATCCATCAGTATTTCCAGGAGCGCGATTTCGTGTATGTCCACACTCCACTGATTACCGCAAGTGACTGCGAGGGCGCCGGTGAGATGTTCCAGGTTACCACGATGGATCTGAACAATGTTCCGAAAAAGGACGACGGCACGGTTGACTACTCCCAGGATTTCTTCGGAAAACCAACTAACTTAACTGTCAGCGGTCAGTTAAACGGCGAGACCTACGCGATGGCATTCCGCAATATCTACACCTTCGGACCGACCTTCCGCGCAGAGAACTCCAACACGACCCGTCATGCAGCTGAGTTCTGGATGATCGAGCCGGAGATGGCATTTGCGGATCTGAACGACAACATGGAAGTTGCCGAGGATATGTTAAAATATGTCATCCGCTACGTCTTAGAGCACGCACCGGAAGAGATGAATTTCTTCAACCAGTTCATCGACAAGGGACTCCTTGACCGCTTAAACCACGTATTAAATTCCGAGTTCGGTCATGTAACCTACACCGAGGCTGTCCGCATCCTCGAAGAGCACAACGACGAATTCGACTACAAGGTATTCTGGGGCTGTGACTTACAGACCGAGCATGAGCGCTACTTAACCGAGAAGATCTTCCAGAAACCGGTCTTCGTTACCGATTATCCGAAGGAGATCAAGGCATTCTACATGAAGATGAACGAGGACGGCAAGACCGTTGCAGCGATGGACTGTCTCGTACCGGGCATCGGCGAGATCATCGGCGGCAGCCAGCGTGAGGACAGCTTAGAGAAGTTAGAGGCGCGTATGGACGAGCTTGGACTCAAAAAGGAGGACTACGATTTCTATCTGGATCTGCGTAAATACGGTTCCGCAAGACACTCCGGATTTGGTCTTGGATTCGAGCGCTGCGTGATGTACTTAACCGGCGTTTCCAACATCCGTGATGTCATCCCGTTCCCGAGAACCGTAAACAACTGTGAACTGTAAACAATAAGCAACTATGGGGCTGTCGCAAATACTGGAATCCGCTTTCTGCTATTTGCAGCAGTCCCTTTTCTATTATTATTTCAATATGTACATACGGAGTGACAGACTCCTGAAAGGGGGAGAGAATGTGAAATTTATCCATACCGGCGATATCCACTGGGGCATGTCCCCGGACAGCGACAAGCCGTGGAGCCGGGAGCGCAGCCGCGATATCCGCGATACGTTTACCGCCATCATCGCCAAGGCAAAGGAACTGCGCGTGGACTGCCTGTTCATCGCGGGGGATCTGTTCCACCGCCAGCCGCTGCTGCGCGACCTGAAAGAGGTCAATTACCTGTTTTCCACGATCCCGCAGACACAGGTTATCATCATCGCAGGCAATCACGACCGGATCCGCAAAAATTCCGCTGTTTTAAGCTTTTCCTGGGCTTCCAACGTGACGTTTCTGGAAAGTGAGGATGTCTCATCCGTCTATTTTGAGGATATCAACACCGAGGTGACCGGCTTTTCTTACTATACTGCGGAGATCCCGGAGCCGCGCCTCGATACTCTTGAAGCGCCGGAGGATGGAAAAATCCACATTCTGCTGGGGCACGGCGGCGACGCGAACCACGTCCCGATTGACCGGGCGGCGCTGGCTTCCTCCGGATTTTCGTATATCGCACTGGGGCACATCCACAGGCCAGAGATCCTACTGGACAAAAAGATGGCATACTGCGGTTCCCCGGAGCCGCTTGATAAGACCGAGACCGGCAGGCACGGCATCCTTTACGGCGAGATCGACCCGGAAAGCTGTCAGGTAACGACACTGGACTTTATTCCGATGGCGAAGCTCCGCTACATCCCGCTCATCGTCCGCGTCACGCCGGATACGACCAACACGGAGCTGTACTTAAAAATCGCCCATGAGATCGAACAGCGCGGCAATGACAATATTTTCCGCTTCAAGGTGCAGGGCATGCGCGATCCCGATATTTCCTTCGATCTGGACGCCTTAAAGCTGCGTTTCCGCATCGCGGATATCATCGATGAGACGGAACCGCAATACGATTTTTCCGCCCTGTTTGCCGAGCATCCAAGCGATATGATCGGCTTTTACATCCAGGCACTGAAAAAACCGGACATGAGTCCGGTGGAGAAAAAGGCGCTGTTTTACGGCATCCACGCCCTGCTTCTCACTACCGATGAAAGGAGTTAGCTTCCATGCGTTTTCTTGATCTTTATATCAGTGGGTTTGGAAAATTTCATGACACAGCCGTCTCCTTTGAGGACGGGTTAAACGTCATTTACGGTAAAAATGAAGCCGGCAAATCCACGATCCACACCTTTATCCGCGGCATGCTCTTCGGCATCGAGCGTCAGAGGGGGCGCGCCGCCAGAAACGACATCTACAGCAAATATGAGCCGTGGGAAAACAGCGGCACCTACGAGGGGCAGCTCCGGCTTGAATCCGACGACGGCACCATTTACCGGATCGAGCGCTCGTTCCAGAAAAATAAGAAGGAATTTACCGTCATCAACGAGACGACCGGACGCGAGGAACCGGACGGTCGCGCCGTTTTGCAGGAAATCTTGGGCGGCATGAGTGAAACCATGTACAACACCATCAGCATCAGCCAGTTAAAGAGTGCGACCGATGAAGGCATGGTTTCAGAACTGAAAAACTATATTGCCAACATGAATACCTCTGGCAATATGGCGCTCAATATCACTAAGGCGACCGCCTATCTGAAAAATCAGCGCAAACAATTTGAATCCCAATTAAGCCCGGAGGCTTCGGTCAACTATACCTCCCTTCTTAGCGAGATCCGCGCGCTGGAACGCGAGCTTTCTTCGCCAAAATATGAGAATCAGTTACAGGAATACTCAAAACTACGTGACTCGGTCCGAAATGAACTGGAACATCAGAAAATAGAAAAAGAAGATTTATCCGACCGGCTGCAGAAGAGCCGTCAGGTACTGAATGAGTTTTCCTTTACGGACGAGGCGTCCATCGAGGCATACCGCAGTCAGGCTGAAACACTCTACCAGGACTATCAGCATGCACAGGCGTCTTCCTCCAGCAAGGGATCCCGGTTTTTCCAGGTGTTTTTCTTTGTCGCAGCAGCAATTTGCGCTATCTGCGCGGCATACTGCGGATATCTGGCATTCTTCCCGCTTCCGTCCCCATGGCTGGGAGCTGGTCCCACCGCCCTCATCTTTGGAGGCGCCGCTCTTGTGCTTCTCATGCTGGGAATCTGCGTCACACGGCACCGGAGCCGCCGCAGGCAGGAGGCGGAGAAAAGTGCCTCTGTTTTATCGGAGATTTTGCGCCGCCACCTGGGCGAATCCGAGATTTCGGATGAATCCATGAAGCTTTTGTCCCAGCGGCTGGACCGCTTCATCACGCTCTGCCACGCCGTTACAAACTCGGAGGATTCACTGGTAAAACGTTCCGAACAGATCTCGGCGCTGATGGCAAAGCAGAATGACTGCAGCCTTGTCATCGAGGAACAGCAGCGCGTCCAGTGGGAGTTAGAAAAAAAGCTGGAGCACCTATCCGCCTGCAAAGACCGGGCAGCGGCGCTCAAACACATTTTAAATGAAAATGAGCGCATCCATCAGGAGATCGCCTCCGTGGATCTGGCGCTTGATACCTTAAAAGAGCTTTCCACCACCATCCGGGATTCTTTCGGCCTGTACTTAAATAAGACTGCGTCCGACCTGATCGCCGGAATTACCGGCGGAATTTATTCCAGCATCAGCATCGATGAGAACCTGAATGCGTTTTTAAACACCCGCCGGAAGCTGATCCCGCTTGAACAGGTCAGCAGCGGCACCGCCGACCAGATCTATCTGGCGCTGCGCCTCGCCGCCGCCCACTTTATCCAGGGCGATGCAGACCGGCTGCCGCTCATCTTTGACGACAGCTTCGTCCTCTACGACGACGAGCGCCTGAGAACCGTCCTCAAATGGCTGCCAAGTGCCTATTCCGGGCAGATTCTTGTATTTACTTGTCATGAGAGGGAGATGCGGGTGCTGAAGGAAGAAGGAGCTGCGGTACATGAAGTGCGGTTGTAAGACTCTTTTCATACATAACCGTGACATTGCCTGTTTCCTATGACATTAAAAAGAACGCCATTTTCTGACATGTATTGGTCCGGAAATGACGTTCTTTTTGTTTCTATTTTAAAGGTCTATTTTTAGTCCCGTATTCCCGCCCGATACTTCGCCAGCAGCTTATTGATACGCCCAGTCGGATTTAACAGCTCGCTTAAGGAGGCATCGTGGTTCAGGTTATCGATGATGAGCGCGATGTATTTGCTCATATCGACGCTGATATAGTACGGTCTGGAGAGAAGCTCCGGTGTCTGGTATACCAGGTTGGTGGTCAGGACGCGGTCGATCAGACCGTTCTCATAGTACTCGTCAAACTTCTGCAGTCCGTTGGTAAACAGACCGAAGGTCGCACATACGAATACCTTTCTCGCCTTGCGGCTCTTTAATTCCTTCGCTACATCTAACATGCTCTCGCCAGAGGAGATCATATCATCGATGATCAGGACATCCTTGCCCTCTACGCTGGATCCCAAGAACTCATGAGCAACGATCGGGTTGCGTCCGTTGACGATCCTGGTGTAATCGCGGCGTTTGTAGAACATACCCATGTCGAGTCCCAGCACGTTGGAGAAGAAGACAGCGCGGGACATACCGCCCTCATCCGGGCTGATGACCATCATGTGATCGCTGTCGATCTCCAGCTCTTTCTCATTTTTCAGCAGATATTTGATAAACTGGTAAATCGGCTGAACGGTCTCAAAACCCTTGAGCGGAATCGCGTTCTGGACACGCGGATCGTGTGCGTCAAAGGTAATGATATTCTCAACGCCCATATCTACCAGCTCTTCCAGTGCCAGCGCGCAGTCTAAGGACTCACGGCCGGAGCGCTTATGCTGGCGGCTCTCATACAGGAACGGCATGATTACGTTGATACGGCGTGCCTTTCCGCCTGCTGCCGCAATGACACGTTTCAGATCCTGATAATGATCATCCGGGGACATATGATTTACCATGCCGCACAGAGAATATGTCTGGCTGTAGTTGCAGACATCCACGATCAGATACAGATCATCGCCGCGCACCGACGCCTTGATCTCGCCCTTTGCCTCGCCGGAACCAAATCTCGGTGTGTTTGCCCCGATGATGTAGGAGTCTCTCTGATAACCTGAAAATGCGATCGACGTCTTGTGCTCGCTCTCGCGCTCATTTCTCCAGTCCACCAGATATTTGTCTACCTTGCCTACCAGTTCCTCACATCCCTTTAATGGAATCAGTCCCAGCGGACCTACCGGTATCGTCTCAATGATTTTCTCTTCGTACAGCATTTTCCATTTTCCTCCAGCCTGTTTACTCTCTGTTAATTCGCTTTTTTTGCATATGTTAGCGCATTCTAACGTCTCTTTTATATCATTATGTCCCTTATAAGTCAACCCATTACCGGTTTTCCAGCTTTTTTCGTATCCGGATATCCTCGCCGTAGAGCGGAATGATCTGATACTGGCTTACGATCCGTGACATGACGCGGTCGGTAAACTCGTCGCGCATCTCATTGACCGGCAGATTGGTGGAAATGATCGTGCCTTTCTTCCGGTTTAAGCGCTCGTTGACCACATAGAAGAGCTGGGAAGTCGTAAACGTATTCACCAGTTCCGTCCCCAGATCGTCGATGATCAGCAGATCGCACTCTAATAAATACTGGGAGCGGTCGCGATCCTCATCGGTCGCATCATTTGCGAAGCGGTCCCTTGAAAATATCTCATACATCTCCACCGCTGGGAGATACACGACGCTGAAACAGCGCTCAATCAGCTCTTTCGCGATGCAGTTGCTTAAAAACGTCTTTCCAAGCCCCGTTTTTCCG
>ERZ791801.2260-NODE-2260-length-10008-cov-2.712951_pt1 | contig 10008 bp, 12 predicted proteins | sample MGYA00510309_ERZ791801 | MGnify/ENA primary metagenome ERZ791801 (study PRJEB30046, sample SAMN00791979) | human gut metagenome | study: EMG produced TPA metagenomics assembly of the A metagenome-wide association study of gut microbiota in type 2...
AACAAAATGCGGAATCTAAACAAAAAAATAAGTTTGAAAAATACCAACATATAAGACAAAGTAATTCTCTTATATGTTGGCATTTTTATAATTATCTTACCTTAAAAGCTCTACCATCATATTTATCAAAGAATTCCTTAATACTTCCATTTACTAATCTACTAAAAGATATACCTGTTTCATCTCTTAATCTAATTAATTCATCAAAAAATTCTTTTCTAAATAATATAGAACGATATATTGAATCTGTCTTATATGGTTTCTTATAAAATTTTATTTTACCTTTATGAAGTAACATTGTCTCTGCACAAATATTTACTAACTTGCTTACAGATGTATCATATATATTGTCACATAAATATTGTAATTTACAATATAAATCTTCATCTATATGTAAACTCCTTGTAACCATTTCATCTTTTCTATATAGTCTTTGTATTGGTTCCATATTGTACCTCCTATTATACAATCATATATTAAAATTATATATAATTATTTCATTGAATTATACTAATTATTTTAGTACTATATTGTATAATTAGTGGTTCATATATATTTTTATTTAAGAAGATTCCTTTTTCAGAAAATATCCTAAAATTTTGCATTTGGACCGTATCATTTTGCAAAAAGAAACGGTCCCAATGCAAAAAGAAACGATCTTTTCGCAAAAAGAACCGTCCCCAATCAAAAAAAAGCACTAAACTTAATTAGTGCTCTTTTATTATTATTCAGTTACTGTTGTATTTTCTTCGTTGCTAGTTTCTTTTTGATTATTTTCAGCATTTTCGTTATTTGTTTCTGCATTTTCTGTATTAGTTGATTCATTTGCTTCTGAATTTGAAGTATTTTCTTCTACATTTTCAGTAGTGTTTTCTTCCTCATCATTTGATTCTTTCTCTTGTGTAGTAGTAGCATTATTATTTGTTCCATTCGAAGTATTATTCGATTTATTCATCCAAACAATTCCTATAATTAATACTATTAAAATTACTACCATTGCTAAAATTTTTAATAATTCAATTTTTGTATCTTTGTCCATTTTCTTTTCCTCTTTCTTTTTATTTTTTACAATTTTAGCATAAAGATTTTCTTTTTACAAGTACTAATTTTATATTTCACAAAATGTTCACATTGATTTTGCATATATCGTCTTAAATATTTCCATTACTATAATTAATGGAATTGTTCCTAAAAATAACATTCCTATATTTTCGATAGGTATTGTTGTGAGTCCAAAAAATCCCGCTGTTTCTGGTATTCTTACAATTATAGTTTGTATACACAAGGTTAATATTATTGAAATTATCAAAAATCTATTATTATTTCCAGATATCTTAAACATTGATATTCTTTCACTTCTACAATTAAAAATTTGAATATTTTCCAAAAAGACCATAAATGTTAACAAATATGACCTTACAAGAGTTATATCTAGATTTTTAATTCTATATAAATACACATAAAAAACAAATTCCAGTACAGACATAATAATCGCAGAAATTGTTATTTCTTTTATCATTAAATTATTAAATATTTTTTGTCTTTTGATTTTTTTATTTAACACATTTTCTTTATCTTCCTCAAATGCAAGTGCATCTCCTTGAATTCCATTTGTTATTAAATTAAGCCATAATAGTTGTATTGCAAGTAATGGAATTGGAAGATTAAATATTATTGAAAGTACAAATAAAATTATTTCTGAAAACCCCGTTGATAACAGCAAATATATGACTTTTCTTATATTGTTATACGCCCTTCTTCCTTCTTCTACTCCTTTTACAATAGTAGAAAAGTTATCGTCTGTTATTATCATATTTCCTGTATCTTTTGCAATATCTGTTCCACTTCCCATCGCAACTCCAATATTTGCGGCCTTTAAAGCTGGAACATCATTTACTCCATCACCAGTAACAGCCACAAATTCATCATCTGCCTTTAAGTTATTTACAATCTCTAATTTTTCCATAGGCGTTACTCTTGAGTATATTTTATTAATACCTAATTTTTTTCCAATTGTTTCTGCTGTATTTTTCTGGTCGCCTGTTATCATAATCGTTTTTATTCCCGCATTTTCACACATTTGTACCGCTTCTTCCACATCTTCTCGTATTGGATCTATAAAGCCTACCAACCCTAAAAAAGTTAATCCTTTTATGTCATTTTCATTATATTCTTTCTTTATTTCTAAACTATTTTCATTAAGTTTTGCAACACCTATTACCCTAAATCCTTCTCCTGCTAGCTGATTATTTTGATATAATATTTTTTGTTTATCAATCTTTTGATTTTCTCCATCAATATTCATATATTCACAAAAATCTAATATTTTTTCTGGTGCTCCTTTTACAGTAACTGTCATTTTATCTTTTTGTTTAAAAAACACTGCTGAATACTTTTGAGCAGGTTCATAGGCTATTCTGTATTCTGCTTTTGGTACATCATTTATAGATGCTTTTAATCCTAATGCTAAAAATGCTGTGTCTATTGCATCTCCTGTATGACTCCATTTATGATTTTCCAATTTTAAAGATGCTTCATTATTTATCATTCCCATTAAGCCTAAAGTCTTAATTTCATTGGCCAAATTTCCCTCATACTTAATTTCACCAACATCATTGTATCCAATTCCTTTAATGTATGCTGTTTTATTTGATGGAAAAATAATTTTTTTGGCAGTTTGTTCATTTGCAGTTAAGGTTCCTGTTTTGTCTGTTGCAATTACTGTACAGCTTCCTAAACTCTCTACCGAATTTAACTTTTTTATTATAACATTTTTTCTTGCCATTTTGTTTGATGCTATTGATAAAACAATAGTCATTGCAATAGTAAGTCCCTCTGGAATGGCTGATATTGTAAGAGCTATAACTGCTGAAAATATTTCCGAAATCGCATAGTTTTTTAAATACAATATTATTGCTAGAACTATAGCTAAAATGATAAAACCTATACTTATTTGTCTAGAAAATTTACTAAGTTTTATTTCCAAAGGAGATTTAGTATCTTCTGTTTGTAGCACATTTTCAGCTACTTTGCCAAATTCTGTATCTTTTCCAACACCAATAACTACACCTTTTCCTCTTCCATTTGTAACAACAGTTCCTGCAAATGCAATATTTAATCTTTCAGCTAATTCCGTATTTTTTGCTAAAACATCTGTCATTTTATTTTTAGGATTAGTTTCTCCGTGTTAAAATAGATTCATCAATACTTAAATTTTTACTTTCAATTAATCTTAAATCTGCTGGAATTTTACTTCCAGATTCTAAATCCACAATATCTCCGAACTACAACTTCTTCTGAGTTTATCTCTATTATATTTCCATCTCTTATTACTCTTGTTTTCATTTTTATCATATCTTGTAGCTTTTCCGCACTTTTCTTTGAATTCCATTCTTGGGTTGTTCCAATAATTGCATTTATTAATATTACAATTAAAATAAATATTGCATCAGCATAACTTTTTATAATAATAGAAAATATTGCTGCAACTATTAAAATTAATATAATTGGGCTTTTAAATTGCTGAAAAAAGATTTCTATTATACTTTTTTTCTTTCCTTTTGGTATCTCGTTTTTGCCATTTAATAATAACCTTTGTTCTGCTAGTTTTTGAGTAATTCCATCTTTACTTGAATTTGTCATTTTCAAAACTTCTTGAACTGTTTTATCCCACATAATGTTTCCTCTCCATTACATTTTTTTATATTATTTCCAAATTGCTTCTTTTTTATTAATAAATCTAATATTATATTTTGATAAATATTTTTAAACTTTTTGCAAAGTTTTATCAGTAATTTTTCCATTTTATATTATTATCATTGTAGAAAAGTCCCCTAGCTATTTCTAACTAGGGGGATAAATGTAAAAAAAACAAAATTATTTACATTGTATCAATAGAAATCTTTTCTTGATTTCTTACAATATATGTTACATCCGCCCCAACAGCAATGCTTTTGTTTTCAATCTGAAGATTCAGGATTTTTTCATTAAATTTCATTGTCTCATAATCTGGTGCTGTTAATCCTAATTCTTCTTTCATTTTCTTTACACTGCATTCTCTTTGTTGAAGCTGTTTCCACGTAGTATCAAAATCAGGTAATATTAAAACTAGAATAACATTTTTAAAATATTTTCTTAATTCATTTAAACACGTCACTCTCTGCTTAAAATAATATGGTGCGGAGTCAAGTACAGTATATGGCCTTTCTTTACTGTATTTCTTTAACATTTGATACAATAACTCATTCGTTCTCATACAAATGTCATCGTAATCCTTCTCTGACCGCATTTCTTTTTTCCCTGATTTTCTAAATGTATTCCAAAACATTTCATCATTACAAATAATATTTTCCTTTTCGAAATATTTATTTGTAAAAAACGTTTTTCCTCCACCTTGTAACCCTGTCATTGCAATTATAGAGTCTTTTGGAATCCGAATTTTAGTTGCATTATCAATTAATTTCATATTTATACCTCCATAAAATTTTATTTACATAATTATATCATACTTTATATATGTTTTCAATTTATTTAAAATTTAAGAAACAAAAAACGACAAATTTCATACTATATATTAAGCAATTAATTGCTAAAAAAATATTGGAGGAAAAAATAATGGAAGATAAAAATATTGGAATGGAAATGAATATGCCAAGACCACCACATCCACATTGCCCTTGTTTTGATGTAAATGGTTTAATAGCTAATGGAAAACAATTCGATTTAGATATTACTTTACCAGAAGATGCAAGAGATGTAGTTTTTGGAACTATAAAAAATGTATTTAAAGAGCCTATTAAAGATGCTGTAGTAAAATTAATTGAAATAGATTTTGGAAAAGATGGAAGAAAAAAGAGAATTCCTGTATCTCATACTTTTACAGATGAATATGGTGAATTCGTTTTCGGACCTCTTTGCCCTGGAAAAAAATATGCAATTGACATTTGGGTAAATGATGTACGTCATTATAATATGGAATTTAAAGGACATCACGAAGGTAAATGCTTAAAAGGTAGACCTGGTGAAAAATGTGAATGCGAAATAGATGAAAAACCTTGCAGAGGTTAAAAAATAAAAGCTCAAATTAAAAAAGTCTAAAAATGGGAAGTTTTCCCTTTTTAGACTTTTTTTTATTTGCGCTTTTTGTTTTATTGTTTTAATCTTAAATATCCTAATTCTTCCCAGAAGTTATATGCTAAGTTTAATCTTAACAATACCTTTGGTTTTGCACCTGCCCTGTTTTTATCAACAACACAAGCATAGTATCTAACATCTGGATCATCAAATTTTTGTAAATTTTTATATGGTGCTCCAACTTCTTGGTTTGAATATTCATAATCAACTATATGATCATTATTAATTTGTTTTACTAAACATAATGTGTCTAACACTTCTTTTACAGTTTTACTTACTGCTAAATCATTTACTGTTAGATTTATTGGTGTTGTTGCATTTTCATTTAACTGTATAGTTGAACCTATAAATAAACTGAAATTTTGTGCTAAATTTGATAACATTGTAGCTGTTTTTTTAATTTCTTCGCCGTTTCCTATATTTTCTGTATCTGTCTTTAATGTATCATAAAACATATAGTGGATTTCTTCTTTATAGTAATAATTCATTATTATTTTTTGTAATTCATCATTTGTATGGTTGGTGATATTTACAAAATATATTGAATTTTCTGTTTGTTCTTTTACCCAATCCATTGCTCTTAATGTCATTCTAAATTCTTCAGAAATATTTTTTAATCTCTCTACAAATTCTTCTTGTGTTTCATTTCTTTTTTTTATTACATATCCATTTTCATCCACATTTATATTTTCTAAATTGTCTGGTCTAAACTTAAACTCTAGTAGTTCTCCTTCTGATTTATGAAGTTTTTGTCCGTGTAATTTTTGGTATGCTTCATTATTTAGAATTGTTGTAATTAAACATAATTTCATTTTTTCTTCTGACATTTCGTTTGAGATAACAAGCACTTTCTTTTTATGTATGAAAGCTACATATGCTGCTATATTTATTGTAAACCTACTTTTACCTGCATTTGATGGCATTGCAAAAGCCATTGTTTCTCCTCGCCTTATTCCTTTGAACACACTTGATATTATTCTAAATGGAAATTCTAGTCCGTTTGTTAAATTGTTGTTTCCTTGTACAAAGAAGTCTGTTAGTTCATCACTTAATACTGATTGCTTAAATTTATCTGTTACCATAACCTGATTTACAGCACTTTTAACCTCTTCCTCAGACATTTGATCATATAGTTTATAATCAGTTATTTTTACAATTCCATTTTGTATACTTTTTATTGGCATTGATGTATAATTTTTTCTTAATATAAATAATTTTTTTATTTCTACATATATCTTTTCCATATTAAGTTTTTCGCACTTATACTCATATTCATATTTTAAGCATTCTTTTGTGTGATTTATTTCATAATTGTTTTTACCAAAGTTATATCCACTTTTTGCAATATATGGTGTATATGCTTCACCTTCTGTGAATACTATTCCTTTATATATTTCTAGAAATATTTTATTATCAAAATAACATTCATCATTTAATATATAATATTTTGCCATTAATTTTGGGTCATTTAGAAGCATTCCTATAAAGTCTTTTTCTAAGGCATAGTTTCTTAATTTTTCCGGATATAGGCTTTCCTCTGCTTCTTTTTTTGTTTCTGTTATAATTTTATCAGGATCAAGTTCTTCTATTTCTGTAGGTTTTATTTCTACTTGTTCATCTTCCTTTTCATCTAAAAACCTTCTTACTTTTTCTAGAGCCATTCTGTATTCTTGATTTTTTATGTTTTCATTTACGTCATTTATAAAGTCTTGATTTTTAATTTTTATTGGTATTATTTGTAATAATTCTTCAAGTTCTCTTTTTGCTTTTTCCTCACCATACTCTCTCATTTTTAACACATTCCTTTCATTTGTCACTATACAATTCCAATTTATTATACCATAGAACATATAAATTTACAATATAAAGTACTTTTCTCTCTATATAATAAAGGTTTAATTCTTTTCAATCTCTAAATATGGTAAAATCTCGTTAAAAATCTGCCCTCCAACAGGAGCTGCCACTCCACCACCTTGATGTCCTCCTTCTCCAGTTGGATTATAAAGTGTAACTAAAACCACAACTTGTGGGTCATTAGTAGGTGCAACGCCACAAAAAGATGTAACATATTTTCCCGTATTTACACCATCTTCTGAGGTTCCAGTTTTTCCTCCAATCCTATAACCTTCAACTTTAGCATTTTTTCCTGTACCTTCCGAAACAACAGATTCCATCATACTTAAAACTTTTTCAGAAGTTCCTTTTGAAATAACAGTACCCTTGTTTTCTACTGGCAAATCTGTTCTTTCTCCTGTTTTGGAATCTATCGTTGCCTTTACAATTCTTGGTGTAATTAAATTCCCACCATTTGCAATACTAGAAACTGCTGTTACAAGCTGAATTGGAGTTATCTCAAATCTTTGCCCAAAACTTATAGTTGCAAGCTCTACTGGGCCACATTTATTTTGAGCAATAAATATGCTATTTGCCTCACCTGGAAGCATTACACCTGTTTTGGAAAGTAATCCAAATTTATTTAAGTATTTATAATATGTATCAACTCCCAACTTCTGACCAAGTCCAATAAATACTGGATTACACGAATTCATAAGTCCTTGTCTTAAAGATTCACTTCCATGTGGTCTATAATATCTCCAACACTTAATACGTGCTCCTGCAACTGTAATTGAACCAGTACATACAAATTCTCCGCTCCTATCTATATCTGTTATCCCTTCCTCTAATGCACTTGAGGCCGTTATTAATTTAAACACCGAACCAGGTTCATACGTATCTGAAATTGCTTTATTTCTCCACATTGCCTGTAAATTTTTTGATTTTTCACTTTGCTCCATATTATCCCAATTGCTTTTAAGTTCATCATTATTTATAGTATAGGGTTCATTCAAATTATAAGATGGATATGTAGCCATAGCTAAAATATCACCAGTCTTTGGGTTCATAACAACAATATTTCCACCATCTGTACAACTATTATCAATACAAGCCTCAGCTAAATATTTTTCTACTATAGATTGAATTGTCATATCAATAGATAAAACTATGTCATCACCATTAACAGCTGGAGTATACACCTCTCCATCTGTTCCAATTTCTTCACCTGTTGCATCAGTTACCCTAGAAATAGAACCAGCAGTTCCAGATAAAACCTCATCATATTTAGCCTCAACTCCATCTAGACCTTGGTTATCTCCACCACAAAATCCTATAACTTGTGAAGCCAAATTACTATATGGATAATATCTTTTGCTATCTTCATCAATATTTACACCTGTATCTATATTATTTTCTAACAACCATATTCTTAATTCATCTGCTTTATTTTTTTCTATCTTTTTTACAATTGTTTCAATTGAACTTCTTTTGCTTACCTTTTTTAATACTGTTTCATAATCCAAATCAAATATTTCCGCTAATTTTTTTGCTATTAATTCTTTCTTTTCATTTGGAATATTAGTTGGATTTACACTTACAGTATACGCAGTACTACTTATCGCCAATGTGTATTTTTCTGATGAATCATATATTGTTCCTCTTCTTGGATTAACTGTCCTTTTTTGTACCTGTTGTTCAAATGCAAGCACCTGCAGTTCCTTTCCTTGGATAAATTCTATGTAGCATATTCTAGATAGCAGTAATAATAAAATTAAAAATGTTATGAAAAGTGTGTTTCTCATTTTCTTTTTGTTTTTGAGATTTATTGTTTGCATTATTTTTCTCCTTTTTTTGAAATGGGGACGGTTCCTTTTTCAAAAAGGAACCGTCCCCATTTCGAAATCCTCTTCAATTATATTCTGCCTTCTTTTCATTTATCACAAAAAAGCAACCACCTTATTTTAGATGATTGCTTATTTTCCTAAAATTTTATTTATAATTTTTTTATACCAAGTATCACTTGATTTGTCTAAATCACTTGTAATATCTATATTTTCTGTTGAACCTTCTACATAATCTTTTTTATCTAGTGTTACATATACTTTTTGTCCATTATCAAGTTCTTGCATTCCTAGTTTGTCTTTTGCCGCATTTTTTACATTGCTTAGATTTAGACTGCTTTCAATACTAACCTCTAATTGACCATTTGTTTTTTGAATTGATGCTAGTTTTTCTTTTGAGTTTTGAATTTCATTAAATCTTTCATTTATTAGTGAACTTCTATAACTTATAGTAAGTAATATTAAAAATATTGCTGCAACTAGAGCCACATTTTTATTGTGTTTCTTTTTTTCCATTTTCATTGCTTCTTTTTTTTGTTTTTCATTAATTTTTATTTGTTTTTCAAATTCTTCTTTTGATTTTTTTGTTTTTCTTGGCCCATATTCTGGTTCAAGTTTTCTCGGTGTAGCTCCGTACTCATAACCAAATTTTTCCATAAGTTATTTTAATTCACCTCTTTTCATTTTGTACATTTATCTTTTTTATATTTTCTCAAAAATCCTTAGTTTTGCACTTTTTGACCTTGAATTTTCCTTTTGTTCTTCTTCTGATGCTATAATTGGTTTTCTGGTTATTACTGTTCCTAATTCTTTTGCTCCACATACACAATATGGGATGTCTTTTGGACATGTACACATTCCTTTTGCTCTATTCATTGCTTGCTTTACAGCTCTGTCTTCTAATGAATGGAATGTTATTACACAAAGCCTTCCTCCCTGTTTTAATACATCTATTGAATTTTTTATTGTGTCTTCTAGTGGCTTTATTTCATTATTTACTTCTATTCTTATTGCTTGGAAGGTTCTTTTTGCTGGATGTCCCTCTTTTGGATTTAGTCTTGGAATTGATTTTTCTATTATTTTCACAAGCTCATCTGTTGTTTCAATTTTTTTCTTTCTTCTTTCTATACAGATGTTTCTTGCTATATTTCTAGAAAATCTTTCTTCCCCATATTCATATATTATATTAGCCAAATGC
>ERZ791801.2262-NODE-2262-length-10001-cov-4.949628_pt1 | contig 10001 bp, 6 predicted proteins | sample MGYA00510309_ERZ791801 | MGnify/ENA primary metagenome ERZ791801 (study PRJEB30046, sample SAMN00791979) | human gut metagenome | study: EMG produced TPA metagenomics assembly of the A metagenome-wide association study of gut microbiota in type 2...
ACTGTCGCGGCGACAAAATCCCAAATAAATATTTCTGGTCACCTCCTCGAAATGCAGAAAGCCGCCGCCCAGGTGGGCGACGGCCTCGCACAGTCTGTTTCATCTTGTGCTGCTTAGATTCCAATGATATTCCAGATGTATTTCGGCGCGATCAGGCTGAAAATCAGGCAGGCAAAGAGGATGGCGGGGCCGGTCCACTCAAACTGTCCTCTCTGGCGATAATCAAAGTACGCGCCGCCAAGTTTCACAAAGAATGCGATGGCGAGGATCATATCCAATGCAGGGAACACCACCTTCTCCACCACGCTCTTGATCTGCTTGGCCGCCTCCGTCCATGTCTGCTCTACCGCTCCCGCGACATCCCCGCCTGCAGCGAGTGCCGAGGTGCAGCAGAGGGTGGTCAGAAGCAGAAGCGTCAATGTCAGAATAATCATTTTTCTGTATTTCAAGAAATCTCAACCTCCTTAAAATGGGGATGCCGCCCCTTGCGGAGCGGCATCCGTTGTTAGTCCTTAATAACCGGTGCGAGGCAGGGGCTTGCTGGGGGCATAGACATGGGTGACCCAGCGGGAGGTCGCCATGATCCACTGCCCGTTGTAGACGCCGCCCGCATCCGACGTGTTGACGAACTGCGTACCACCGGCGAGCTTTGAAAGCACCTTGCAATCTACGCGGGGCGCCTCTACCTGACGGAAGTTTGAAGGTACGATGCCGAACGCCGCCATGAACTCCGTCACATACTCATTGGAAGCAAGTCCCAGCGCCGCGGGCGAAGCATCCAAGACATAGTTTTTGGATGTACTCAGATTATCTGCCAGCGTGCGCCAGGTATCGCCGCTGAGATTGGTTCGATAGACGATCTTATAGTTGCCGGGGGTATTCCACGTGCCGGTGTAGATCTTTTCAAGGCGCACCGCCTTGACGGGCAGAGTGTCTCTCCAGTAGAACGACTCCAGCGCCGTGGTGGAATTGTTGGCAATACCGGTGAAGTTGTAGCGGACAAGCTGCCCCGGCATGACCTCCACGTAGCCGGTTTTCTTGATCGACACATTCGTGTACAGGCTCTTATTGGTCATGCTCGCCTTAACGATCTGACCGGCGTGTTCGATCTCCACTTCAATGGGTGTCTTATCCAGCCCGTAAAACTCCGCCGCCTTGGATTCTACGATTTTGTACCGCGCCAGAGGCAGAGGCTTACTGACCGCAAGCCCGTTTTTATCCGTCTTGATGGTATCCACCAGACGGTTGGTGCGGGCATTGTAGATTTCGAATACGGTGTTGGGGATCGGCGTTCCGGCGGGCCAGCCATTCATGGAATTATAGTCCGCCGAGGTCTTGACGATCTGGATCTGACCGGTGATGGGGGTATTCTTCCACTCGACTTCCGTGGTTTCGCCGGACTTTACATACACGGTCTTTTTCTGCGTGTCGGGAATATATCCCTCATTTTCCAATTCACGCAGATAGTAGCGTCCAGCTGTCAGATTTTCAAAACGGACATAACCTCGGTCATCGCTTGTCTCCTGCGCAATGGGATTGTTGCCGCTGTCGTAGAGAATGAAGGAAACGCCGTAGATGCCCTCGCCGGTGGCCGAATCGACCTTGTGGATCAGGATACCGGAGATAGCTTTGTTGGTCACCGTTTTGGTTGTGGTTTTACCATCCTCCACGGCAAAATAGATGGGGGTATTGTCCAGCTGGAAGCCCTTGCCTGCCTCCGTTTCCACGGCATAGTAGCTGCCGCTTTCCAGCGGCACATACACGCGGCCATCCGTTCCGGTGGTGACGGTGTCCACCAGTCCGCCATCGCTGACACGGCGGATCTCGAAGGTGGTGTTGGGGATGCGCTGGGTTTTGTCCGCCGCATTCACTTTCACCAGTTCCAGCCCACCGATGGGAGCATTATAATAGCGATAGGTAATCCACCGCTTTTATCCCAGTTGGACTGGGACAGTCAGGGTGGACTTTCCCCCGCTTCGCACCGTGCGTGCGACTTTCACCGCACACGGCGCTCCATCAATGCAAATTATTTGTTGCGTGTATGTGAAATAACCAGTTTGTCCCTATAACCGACAATTTTCTTTTGTGCTTTGACATCAAACTCACTAATGTCCTGATTCGGATTATTAACCGCGATGAAGCATTTCTTATGAAGCGAAATCAGATTGTTGACACGGTTCACCTTATCCAATGGGAGGTATGGATTTATCCGGTGTGCCCATGGCGTATTAGCGATTAACCAACCTCCACAGACCCGGCATCTGAGTTTATCACGGTTGAGAGCGTAAGCCCTGTTCATAATAAACTCGAAATTGTTGAACTTCCCCCATTTGCCATAGCTGATTGCCCGTGCCGACCTATCCGAATACATTTCATCCAGACGCGCCTGCATTTTCTTCTTTTTCGTACGTTCAAAATACAACTGCCGCCCAGTGTCGGTGTATGGTGTCTCAGCTTGGTTTTTAGGTGGAGTTCTTTCCCATCTGCAAAAGGTAAGCGCTGTAAAGCCTACATAGATGTCCCGGTATTTGATAGAGGGAATTTTCTGTTTGTATTGTTGGTGTACTCGAGGAAGGTTCCGGGTTTGATTTGCTGGAATCCATTTCCCGTTGTACTGTTTCAAGCGGCGCCTTGCCGCAAGTTGCAATTTTCTGCTGTGTTTTTGCATGGCAATATTTACCCATGTACAGCATTGATAATATTGGATAATCCCTCTTATCTGACTGTTGATGCGGTTTATTGCACCAACCATTTGCTCACGGCTGTAATTACCGGGAATCTTTTTGATGTCTTCCGCGATTTTGTCAGCTCTGCGCTTTAATCGCTCACGGTCTGGAATCGTTCTTGGGATGTAGCCTCTGCGGGATTTCCCCCGAACCATTTTGAACTCGTAGCCTAAGAATTTGATGTACTTCTTTCTGATGTCTGTTATCAGTGTTTTTTCTTGGGATAATGTCAATTTCATTTTTTCCTGAAGAAAGGATTGCAAGCGAGCTTTCCAGTCTTCCGCATGTGCTCGGGTGTCTGTTGCAATGATGAAGTCATCCGCGTATCTGACAAGGTATCCGGGAACAAGAGTGGTTTTCTTGCGCATGACCGCGTACCTGCTCTGGTCCTGTACATACTGATGTCTGGTTCGTTTATTTTCCCATTGCTTTGATACCCATTCATCCATAATATCTAAATAAACATTCGCGAGTAGTGGGCTGATTAGGCCGCCCTGCGGTGTTCCTTCTTCGTTTACGGCGCGTTCTTCCATGACCCCGGCTTTTAACATGGCCTTGATAATCTGCAAGACCCGCCTATCCTTGATACCCATGTGGTACAACCGCTTTATGAGTATGCTGTGGTCGATACGGTCAAAGCATTTGCTGATGTCACCTTCGACAATCCAGTAATTTCCCGTGTTGTGCATTATAATGTCAACTCGTTCTAAGGCCATAGCCGCATCTCGCATGGGGCGGAATCCATAGGAATGTGCAAAGAATTGTGCTTCTAATATAGGTTCCAGCACTATCCTCATACATTCTTGTACGATTCTATCCCGTATTGCAGGAATGCCCAGAGGCCGCTTTTCTGATTTTCCCGGTTTGTCGATATATACTCTCCGTATCTGCTGGGGTTCAAAATACTTAAATGCACGTTGAATATCTGCTACAACCCACGGGAATGGTTTTTGAAGATAATCTTTGCGCATGGTTTTGGAATCTACACCAGGGGTTTCGCTTCCATGATTGCCTTTGATATTATGGATTGCTGTGATAATGGTTGACTCTGCTGACATAATCTCCAGAAGTCCTTTGAATGCCGGACGGCCGCCAGCCTCATAGACTTCTTTGCTGTGCTGATACAGTGCATCTTGAATTTCGCGTAATTGAGTTTCGGTTTTTGGGTAGTCGAATTGTTGTGCCATACGCACCGCCTCCTCTCTGGAATTGGTGTTTCTGGTTTTAGTCAGGTATGCCTACGGCTTCCTCGACTTTCTGTTCACATACAAATCTGCATTGACTATGCCCCTTCGCTCCACTCCCATTACAGGAGTTTCATCACTACTACGGGCTGCTGTCCCGCGGATTAACAGGTCATTTCCTACCTGTGCGGACAGAAGTGTCATTCTGTTTACATCTTGGGATGTGTCCGTCCACGGTTCCTTTGTTCCCTATGCCTTAGCTTTACATATCGGTTTTAGCCCGTCCCTTTGACCCGGCTGCCGTCTTTGGCCTGTGTGATATTCTGCCAAAGACATTCGACCTTTTTGGTTTTCTGCCGTTTTCCACTACTTCAGATTTCGACGGCGACAGCACTCCACATGGGAGCGGATGGCTGTATAATCATCCTACGCCTTTACGAGCCGTACATTCGGGACTTTTGTCGGTTGCAACAAGACATTCTGGACATGACCGATTTATAGCCTCCTGCGGGCATAGCCGTCTCAGACCATGCTACCGCTCTTTACCGAGCTTCGTACAGATTGCATGACACTACAAATCTGCACGTCGGAGATTCAGAGTTTTTGTTACCCGTCACACCGGGTCAGGCAGGTTCTGCCCCTGCCGAATCAAGCATAGAGTTCAGATTCTTCAGAATCTGCCTTGCTTTGTTGCGTGTTTCCACGCAGATTGTCAAGGAACAAAGCGCACAAAATAGAGGGACTGCGTGTCATTGGGGTTGACCACCACGGTCTGCGTGCGGGTGTTCTCGTCGATGGTGTAACCGGAGATAGTTTTTTCCTCTGTCACCACCAGTGTGCCGGTGATGCCCTTGAGAATGATCTGCCCGTTTTTATCGGTATAGTACAGACCGTTGGAGCTGATTTTTCCGTTTTCGTCGGGGACAAACTCGCCGGTAGCCGTAGTGATTTTGAAGGTAACGCCCTCCAGCGGCGTCTTGCGGTCCAGAGAGGACAGCTTGTTGATAATAAGCGCGCCCTGACGCTTGTTCCAGAAGGTCAGCCGCTGGGGAGACTGGCTCTGGTCGATCTTGATGCTTTGCGGCGTCCCGTCCAGCACGAAGCCGTCCACCGTCTTGACTTCCTTTGCCGTGATCGTCATGCCGTCGGTCAGCCCCTCAATGACGATCTGGCCTGCAGCGTCGGTGGTATAGTAGCCGTTGTTGGGGCCGACTACCGCACCGGAGGAGTCCGTCACAAGGAACTGTACCCCGGCAAGCGCTTCATTTTTCGTGCCGGAAATGTATTTCTGGAGAATCAATGTTGTAGTGGGTTTGTTGTAAAAGGTCAGCGTCTGCGTGTCATTGGGATTGACTACCACGGTCTGTGTGCGGCTGGCTTCGTCAATGGTGAAGCCCGGAATCGTCTTGGTTTCCGTTGCTACCACGGTGCCAACGATACCGGAAATGCGGATCTCACCGGATTTATTGGTGTAATAAATGCCGTTGCTGGACAGTTCGCCGTTGGCGTCCGGGACAAAGCTGCCATCCGCGTAGGTGATCTTAAACTCTACGCCCTCCAGCGGCTCCCCGTTGGGGCCGGAGCTGACCTTGCGGATGATGAGATTTCCGGCAGGCTGGTTCAGAAACTGCAAATGCGCCGTTTCGCCGCTCTTGATGAGCGCGTGCTGGGGGCTGTCATCCAGCAGGTAGCCCGTTTTTGCCCGGACTTCACGGGCGATGACCGTCATGCCGGGTTCCAGACCATCCACCAGAATTTCGCCTGCGGCATTGGTGGTGAAGCGGCCGTTGTCATTGCCGAGATAATGGCCGCTGCTGTCGGTCAACAGGAACTCTACGCCGGAGAGCGGTTCGTGCTTGTTGTCATCGCTCAGTTTGGTAATTAAGAGCGATCCCAGCGGGGCATTGCCGAAGCGGAGCGTCACCACATCCTGATCCTCGCCGGAGATCCACACCGTCTGGGGTTCGCGGTCGATGATGTGATTTCCGTCGCTCTCGAGTTCCTGACAGACATAAGTGCCTTTTTTAAGGTTTGTCACGGTGAACGCCCCGTTGGGTCCGGTCACATAGGTACCGATGACCGTGCCGCCAGTACCGGAAGTGCCGCCGCCTAAATATCTCAGTTCAAATCGGCAGCCCTCCAGTCCCTTTCCGGTTTTGGCGTCATATTTGTACACGACGAGGGCACTGTGAGGAACATTGTCCACGGTCACGGTCTTAGAGGTGTTGGCTTCCAGATAGAACTCGGTGACCCCGCTGCCCTGAATGCCGAAGCCCTTGGGAGCGGACTCCTCCACCAGCTTGTACCAGCCACGGTTTACATCGGTGAGTGTGATTCTTCCGCTCTCGTCCGTTGTGAACACGCCGAGGTCGTTGATCTCGCCGGTGGTGGTATTGTCCGAGCCATAATAGATGTGGAATTTGGCATTAGAAAGAGGATCACCGGTGACGCTGTTTCGCTTTAGGATCGTCAGGGAGGGCTTGACCGCGTTGAAAAAGGTCACCGTTCTGGTGCAGCCCGCTTCCAGATAGACCTCCTGGGGGATCTCAGAGAGAATGACATGGGAAGGCACATTTTTCTCCGTGATGCGATAGCTGCCCACGGGGATGGCATCGAGGAAGATGCGCCCTGCGCTGTCCGTCGTGGCGCTGGTGGAGTAGTTGCCGTCGATCTGCTCAATGAGATAGGTGACGCCCTCGATGGGCTCCCCGGAGGCGATGTTTTTCTTCAAAATTTCCAGACCGGGCTTCTGGTAATCCTGAAAGCGCACCTCAGAGGTTTTGCCGGGTCGGAGCGCTACGGTCTGCTCCGTATTGCTCACGATATACGGCTCTGGTACGAATTCTTCCCGTACCACATAAACATCAGCGGGAATGGCCGAGAGAGTGGCGGAGCCATCCACACCAGTTGTGACAGAGGTGGAATAGTTGCCGGTGACGGACTTAATGGAAAATACCGTACCGGCAATCGGTTTACCGCTCATGGCGTCCCGCTTGGTGATCTTCATATCGGGCTTTTCATAGTTGACTGCCGCGACGGTGTACTCGCGGTCACCTTCGGAAACATCTACATAAACACTTTTGGGCGTGGGATCAACACAGAAGCCGTCCGGTGCAGCGGTTTCCACGAAGCTCCAAAGGCCGGTGGCGGCGTTCTCAACATAGATCTCACCCTGCGCATTGGTAATGTCGCTGCCGACGATCTGCCCGTTAAAATAGATGCTGAAACGTGCGCCGGCAAGACCGGTTGTGGTTCCACCGGCAGTTTTCTTCAGCACGATCTTGCCAACGCCTGCAGGCGGTGCAGGTTCTTCTCCGCCGCCTCCGGGCTTATCCTGAGTGACCAGTTTGCGGGGACCATAATAATTGAAGAATGACTGATTTTTGCGGTTACTGGAAATTGCGTATACCGCCCATTTTGCACTCTGGTCCTCCACAATGGATGCAGACTTACCCTGTGCAGTGTACTCTTCAATCTGGCGCTGGAACTCGGCGTCCTCCTGTGCTTTCTGCTCCAGAAGCCAGTCGATGAGGCTCAGATACAGATCATAGGTGTCGGCGTTGGCGTAGCCGCCCGCGTCGCCGTCTCCACCGGGCTCGCCTTTATAGCTTTGGTGATCCCACACATACGTCTGCACGGCCATAAAGAGTTGGCCGACGTTGGATTCCTTGCAGTCGTTGAGGTAGGTCATCATCCATTTGACGTTCTCCACGGTCGCGGCGTCCATTTCACTGAGGCCGCTGTTCGTGACAGCCGACTGCAATACGGCATCTGCATCTGCACCGGTGCCAGACGTCCATGTAAAGGAATTCAGGTACGAAGGCGTTGCGTAATGATAGCCGAGGCCGCTATCCATGCAGTACACGAGCTTACCGTCCACAAGCGGCGGGCGGTAGCTGTATGGGGTACCGTTGGCGAGCAGGCGCGTGCTCCAATATGCCTGGTTGGTGGTAATTTTGAGGCCGGAACCCGTGTTCGACGCGGCAAAAGCCGCAGTCGGCAGCAGGCTCAAGATCGTCACCAGTGTCAAAAGCAGAGACAACAGGCGTTTTTTCATAGGTTTCATAGGGTTCTCCTTTCTAAAAATGCGTAATAAAAAGAGCAGACCTTGCGATCTGCTCTTGCGTGAGAGTTGATGATTTACTTACTTGCGGGCGTATCCACCCAAGTGACTTCACAGCCGTCCAGCAGGAAGACCTGCACGCAGTACCAGCAGTCAAGACCGTTTTGGTTAACGCCGCGCGCCAGTCCGACGCCGATCTCGCCGTAGCGGGAGCTTGTCATGTTGTCCGCATGGGCCTTGGAATTGGACCACAGATTGACCACCGCCTCGGAGAGCGTTTTTTGCTGTTGCTCGAGGTACAACTCCGATATACTGTGAATATTTTCTCCAGTGTATCTGCTGTCGGTGACGGTGTTGCTCTTGCGCCCATCCGGACGGGTGTGAGAGTAGATGCCGCTGGCGGCCATCTCATCCGCGCGCACCTGCGCCGCCTGCATGAGCCTGTCGTTGACACGCAGCACAGCAACGCCGTTTTCTTTGCGCAGGGCATTGGTGCGGTCAATGATGTCCTGCTTTGCAGCGGCGACATCTGTCTGCGCAGGCTGCTCCACGGGCTTTGCCTCCGCAGACGTTACCGGCGCTTCGCCGGTGTACGGCTTTTTCGATTCGACCTGTACACATTTGGCGTCGCTGTCCCAGTAGACATTGAAGCCGACCGCTCTGCCGACGTCGCGCAGCATGACGTAGTTATTGCCGTTGATGTTGTACGCCGTCAGGCGGACTTCCTGACCGTCTACAAGGATGCGGTTGGTGGAAAGCGTCGCTTTCAGCGATTCCACCGCCTGCGCCGCAGGAGCGCTCAGCGCAAGCCCCAGCGCAAGGCTGCAGAGGACGAGCCCGATGTTCTTCAATCTGTTCATTGTTCTACCTCCAGTCTAATGTTTATGTGGAAATCCTTCTCGCAGCTCCACCATATCACAGGCGACGGGCAGAAGTCGAACAGAACCGATCCGGCAAAACGGAGAAAAAATCAAGTCTCCACCGCGGTGACGCACCAGCGCTGGTCACGCTGGTTGCGGACGCAGGTGTAAAGCGTGAGCATATTCTCGCCGGAGTCTGCAAGACCGCTGCGGTCTGTCTCGCTGACCTTGCTGACATCCGTCACATGGTAGCTGCGGGTACCCAGCTTGGTCGTCAGGGTGATCTTGTCCCCGATGTTCAGCGTGTGGATCTGCCCGAAGTAGCTGTTGGTGCCGCGGTTGTGGGCGGCGAGGCAGACATTGCCCTCCCAGATGGAGGTGTCCTCGAAATGCCCGACGCCCTTGACGAGCGTCTTGCTGTCCGTTCCCTGATAAATACGGACACTCAGATCCAACGCGGGGATCTCGATCTTGCCGAGGGAACCGTTTTTGTAGTAGAGCTCGCTCGTTACATCCGTGAACAGCACAGCGGGCTGATAGTTCCCGCCGCTCACCGTACTGCCGGGTGTGACAATGCCGGAGGCACCGCCGCCAATGACCGAACCGGACGCGGGAATACCACCGGGCGCAAGATTGGGTGTCAGATACTCGCCGGTGTTTAAGGCATTCATGCTCTCCGAGCCAAAGGCAGGCGGAATGAGGGCGGCGTTCTTGCTGACGTCGGTATTTTTCATAGCGCCGCCATCTGCCGTGTGGATGACCTCGATGGAGGTATTCCTGCCGAAGTCGTAATCGTCCGGCGCATCGATACTGTATTCCAGCGCATACGCCGGAGCCGCCAAAGCCGCTGTCATGCAAAGGCTCAGGCAAAGGGTAATGATTTTTTTCATTCTGCCGTTTCCTCCTCATCTGCGTTTTCTTTTCTGTGCTTCACCAGCAGCGCACCGCCGACACCGGCTCCTGCCGCAGCCACGACACCGATGGGGATGAGCACATAGGACCAGCGGAAAGCGGATGCCGCGGAAGGTACGTTCGCAGGCTCTGCGGGCTGGATGGGCGTTCCCTCAAAAATGGCAACATAGCGGACACGGTTCAGGGCGATCCGGCTGACGGTTCCGGTATAATCCGCCGTGACGGTGTAGCCCTTGACATAGCTGCTGGTGGCGCT
>ERZ791801.2267-NODE-2267-length-9973-cov-3.202460_pt1 | contig 9973 bp, 7 predicted proteins | sample MGYA00510309_ERZ791801 | MGnify/ENA primary metagenome ERZ791801 (study PRJEB30046, sample SAMN00791979) | human gut metagenome | study: EMG produced TPA metagenomics assembly of the A metagenome-wide association study of gut microbiota in type 2...
GATTGCCGGGATTGCCTTGTGTCGCAATGCTTTTTGGGTTGGTCAGTAGACATTAATTACTCCTCGCATTTTCCGTGAATCACATGGATGGCAACAATGACGACCCCCGCCAGCATTTCCGCAACGGACATCCCCATCAGCACACCCGAAAAGAATTCCTTGACATGGCTGCCGCCGACCAGCGCAGACAATGCGTTGCTCGCGATGCCCAGCAAAATCAGCAGAACGCCGTAGAGAATATGCTGCTCATAGACTGTGCGCTGCATCCGGCGCAGCAGGTCAAGCATCTGTGCGTCATGCGTCAGCTGCATTTCTTCCTTCTGCGGCGAATCCTTGCCGTTGAGCAGTTCCGGCAGGGTGATACCCAGCGCCGCGCAGAGCGCTTCCACCGCATCAGCATCGGGCAGACGTTTGCCCGTTTCCCAGCGCATCAAGGATTTCTGCGATACGCCAATTTTCTGCGCCAGCTGCTCCTGCGTCATCCCTTGCGCAGTGCGCTTGCCTGCGATATACTGACCAATTGCCGCCTGATTCATAAGCACACTTCCTTTGATAGCCGCACCCCTCTTGGAGTACTTTCCGTATCATAGCACGACTTTGTAACGAATGTCGGAAGTGTTTGTAAATATTTTGTGAACAATAATTGTGTCGAAACTGTTGCAAAAAGAACCTGTTCAAGCAGGAGAAAATGTGCTATAATAAGACATAATCAACCATACTGGAGGTGTTTCTGCGTGGCACACAAGCCTGTTTTGTATATTGTGATTCCCTGCTACAACGAAGAAAGCGTACTGCCGATTACCAGCGGCATGTTCCGCGACAAGGTGCGTCAGCTCGCAGACGCGGGGAAAATCAGCGACGAGAGCCGCATTCTGTTCGTCAATGACGGCAGCAAGGACAAGACGTGGGAGATTATCACGGCGCTGTCCGCGAAAGACCCGTGCTTCCAAGGCATTGCGCAGAGCCGCAACCGAGGGCACCAAAGGGCGGTCTGGGCAGGGCTGATGGAGGCGAAAGACCGCTGCGACATCACCATCAGCATCGACTGCGACGGGCAGGACGATATCAACGCCATGGACGCGATGGTGGATGCGTACCTTGACGGCTGCGAAATCGTCTACGGCGTGCGCTCCAAGCGTGATACCGACACGTTCTTCAAGCGCTTCACGGCGGAAGGCTTCTACAAACTCCTCAGCGCAATGGGCGCGGAGGTTGTGTTTAATCACGCGGATTATCGCCTGATTTCCAGCCGTGCCCTGCAGGAATTGGCGAAATTCCGCGAAGTAAACCTGTATCTGCGCGGGATGGTTCCGCTGGTCGGGTTCAAGTCCACCAGCGTCTCCTACGAGCGCCACGAGCGCATTGCGGGCGAAAGCCACTATCCGCTGAAGAAGATGCTGGGGCTGGCGTTCGACGGCATCACAAGCCTATCGGTCAAACCGATTCGCATGGTGTTCTTCGCCGGGCTGTTTATCACGATTCTGTCATTCATCGGCATTATCTGGGCGGTGATTGCCGCGATTGCCGGGCATTCGGTGGCTGGCTGGGCGTCGCTGGCTTGTCTGGTATGCTTCGTTGGCGGGATGCAGTGCCTGTTTCTCGGTATCATCGGGGAATACATCGGCAAAATCTACTTGGAAGTCAAGCAGCGTCCGCGGTATATTATTTCGGAACGCACAGCGGAGATGGATGAGAAGAAGGAGGAACGGCACACCCACTAATCGCATTTTCGATAAAATCCAAGTAACATGGGTGTGCGTGCGAAGGAGTCCGGAGGGCGACCGCAAAGCCCTCTGGTCGCCTCCGCAGAGGCGAAACCCCTGCCGCGATAAAGAAGTACCAATAGTACCACTATAAAAGGAAAAAGGAGAACACAACACACATGCTCTACGAAGGCAAAATCTGGCTTGGAACAGGTGAACATCCCGTCTGCCTGCTGCCGCAGATGGCAAACCGCCATGGTCTCATTGCCGGGGCGACCGGCACGGGCAAAACCGTCTCCCTCAAGGTGCTGGCAGAGGGATTTTCGGACATGGGCGTGCCCGTGTTCCTCGCGGATATCAAGGGTGATCTCGCCGGGATGGTGCAGCCCGGCACACACAGCGACAATATCGCCAATCGCCTGACGCAGTGCGGCGTGCCGGCGTTCGAGTACCGCACGTTCCCGACCGTGTTCTGGGACGTGTTCGGCAAAGAGGGACATCCCGTCCGCACGACCGTGAGCGAAATGGGACCGACGCTGCTCGCGCGGCTGATGAACCTCAACGACACGCAGGCGGGCGTACTGAGCATCCTCTTCCGCGTCGCGGATGACGAGAACATGCTTCTTCTCGACCTCAAGGACTTGAAGGCCATGCTTGCCTACGTCGGTGAGCACGCCAAGGAGTACACGCTCGATTACGGCAACGTGTCCATGGCATCTGTCGGTGCGATTCAGCGCGCCGTCGCCATGCTGGAGGACGAGGGCGGCAATGTGTTCTTCGGCGAACCCGCGCTGAACATCGCCGACTGGATGCAGCTTGATGAAAGTGGGCGCGGCGTTATCAACATCCTCGCGGCGGACGTGCTCTACCGCAAGCCCCGGCTGTACTCGACCTTCCTGCTGTGGATGCTGTCGGAGCTGTACGAGCTGCTGCCCGAATGCGGCGATTTGGACAAGCCGCGCATGGTGTTCTTCTTCGACGAGGCGCACCTGCTCTTCGACGACTGCCCCAAGGCGCTGCTGGAAACGCTGGAGCAGGTCGTCCGGCTGATTCGCTCCAAGGGCGTCGGCGTATATTTCGTCACCCAGAACCCCTGCGACATTCCCATGAGCATTCTGGGGCAACTCGGCAACCGCGTTCAGCACGCCCTGCGCGCCTACACGCCGCTTGACCAGAAGGCCGTCCGCACCGCTGCGATGACCTTCCGCGCGAATCCCGCGTTCGACACGGCAGAAGCCATCACCACGCTCAAAACAGGCGAAGCACTGGTTTCCTTCCTCGATGCGGACGGTGCGCCGAGCATCGTCGAGCGCGCGACCATCCTTCCCCCGCAGAGCGCCATGAACGCCATTGACGGCGATGTGCGGCAGGAGTGCATCGAATCCAGCCCCTTCCGCGGCGTTTACGACACGCCTGTTGACCGCCTTTCCGCCTACGAAATGCTGGCAAGCGCATTCCAGAAGGAGCAGATGCCCGCGCCGGAAGCCGCCGCGCCGCAGATTTCGACCGCTGCGCCGACGGTCAGCCGCCCCGATGCGTTCCTCGTGTTCGACCCGCAGACAGGGCATTATGTGCAGCGCGAGGCGGCACAGCCGATGGCTCAGGCTCAGCCGATGGCTCAGGCGCAGCCAGTGGGTCAGGCACAGCCTGTTCAGCAGCCTGCCGCACAGAGCAGCACGCCGCGTCCCGCGTGGATGGCGGCGGATGAACCCGCACGTCCGGCATGGCAGAATCAGCAGGAGCAGCAGCCGATAGGTCAGGCGCAGCCTGTCCCGGTGCTGACTGTGCAGCAGCCGCAGGTACAGAACATGCTGGTGATGGTCTACGACCCGGCAAGCGGGCAGTATGTGCAGAAGATGATGCCGATGCAGCTTGACCCCGCGACGGGCAATTACGTCCCGGCTCAGGCGCAGCCCGCAGCAGCGCCGACAACGACGAAGGCGCAGGAGCGCGAGGCGGAGAAGCAGCGCAAAGCGGCTGAAAAAGCCGAGAAGGAACGTCAGGCGGAAGAACGCCGGAAGCACGCGGATGAACTGCGCGAAGAACGTGCTGCGCGCGCCCGGAAGAACGACTCATTGCTGGGGCGCGTGCAGAATACGGCGATTAGCACCGCGACCCGCGAAGTGACGCGGCAGGTGACGCGCGGGATTCTGGGCGGAATCACGGGGCTGTTCGGGGGAAACAAGAAGTAATTATTGATATACTCAAAGCGGGTGCATGGAGTTTGAAGCTCCGCGCACCCGCCTTTTTTTATACTATTTCCAAATTCGCGGCGCAAGCAGATGGCGCAGGCGAATGCAGGAAATAGTATTAGTCCACCGTAATCATAGTATTAGTCCACCGTAATCAGCCCCGGATACTGCGCCATCACTTCGTCCGCCTGATTCACGAACGTCGTTACTGCCGACGGCTGCGCCTCAAACGGCTTTCCTTCCACCAGCACCTCAACTTTCTTCACGCCCGGAAATTGGCTCGCCGTGAACACAATTGCCCGGAGCGCCTGGCTTGTCGCCGCGCTCGCGTCCTCCGCCGTCGCAAGGGACGCAAATTCTTTTGTGAAGTCAATTGTCGCGACACCGTTCTTCAGCGTCACCGACCGCAGACCACAGTCCTTCGGCAGCGGAATTTCCAGCCCGCTGTCCTTCTCCGGGCCTTTCGCCAGTTCCAGCATTGCCGTGGTCAGGTCAGCAGGGGAAAACACCGTCCGCGTAACAGGCACCATCAGCCGCCCGTCCGCCGACGGGAAATACAGCTGCACCCGCGACGCATTTGTCAGGTTCGCCGTCGTTTCCACGCTTTCCAGATTCACGCCGTCCGCCTTGAACACGCCGGATACGTCTGTCCCGTGCGTCAACTGCGAGCGCTTCTGACCGTCAAAGAGGAACGTTACCTCCTGCACCGTGTCAAATCCGCACAGCGCCGCCGCCGTCCCCTGCACCATCAGCAGCTCTTCCTCCGCGTTCTGGCAGCTCAGCGCCTCCTTGCTCAAGTCCACGCGCGCCTTGCCGCCAGAAATGTCCAAATCGAACGTCACGCCCTCTGGAATAACGTTCCGCAGCCCCATCCGCGCCGCCGCGAGGTCATTTTCCGACGACTTCACCATCAGGCTCAGCGTCGCCTTCGCCACGCCGTCCTGCAGCGGAATCTGGCGCGTGACCGGCACGAGATACCCCTCGCCGTCCTCATACCAGCAGACGGTAGCGGTCATTTCGACATCCGGCGATGCGTCCGCGATGGTTTGGGTGCTGACATCGGGGGTGAAGTCAGTCTGCTGCATGGCGGTTTGGGTCTGCTGTCCGCCGCGGACGGCGAGGACAACTACAAGCGCCGCCGCAGAGACAATGAGCAGCCGTTCCATGGTGATGCGGCTGGGGAGATGAAGGGATTTGAGGGATGGAAGTTTCGGAAGTTTGGGAAGTTTCATGTTTGTCCGCCTCCTTGCCCGTTGATTCGGCTGATGGATGGTATGCGGGCGGGCGGCGGAAAAGAAGGGCGCGGGGAAAAGAAAAAACGGGTGCAGGGAGCATTGCATCCCCCCCTGCACCCGTCCCTTTGCAATTTTCCCTTCAGCCCAATCAGCCGATATATTCCTTCCCGCCCATGTACATCCGCAGCGCTTCCGGAATGCGGACGCGGCCGTCGGCCTGCAGGTTGTTTTCGAGGAAGGCAATCAGCATACGCGGCGGCGCAACACAGGTGTTGTTCAGCGTATGCGCGAAGTATTTGCGGCCGTCGTCGCCCTTGACGCGAATCTTCAAGCGGCGCGCCTGCGCATCGCCCAGATTCGAGCAGCTGCCGACCTCAAAGTACTTCTTCTGGCGCGGAGACCACGCTTCCACGTCCAGCGACTTCACCTTCAGGTCAGCAAGGTCGCCAGAGCAGCATTCCAGCGTGCGAACCGGGATGTCCATCGAGCGGAAGAAATCAACGGTGTTCTGCCACAGGCGGTTGAACCACATCGGGCTGTCCTCCGGCTTGCAGACGACAATCATCTCCTGCTTCTCGAACTGGTGGATGCGGTACACGCCGCGCTCCTCAATGCCATGCGCGCCAACTTCCTTGCGGAAGCAGGGGGAATAGCTGGTCAGCGTCTGCGGCAGCTGGCTTTCGTCCAGAATCGTGTCAATGAACTTGCCGATCATCGAGTGCTCGGACGTACCAATCAGATAGAGGTCTTCGCCCTCGATCTTGTACATCATGTTCTCCATCTCGGCGAAGCTCATCACGCCCGTCACCACGTCGCCGTGGATCATGTACGGCGGGATGCAGTAGGTGAAGCCGCGGTCGATCATGAAATCACGGCCATAGGACAGAATCGCGGAGTGCAGGCGAGCAATATCGCCCATGAGGTAATAGAAGCCGTTGCCGGAGGTCCTGCGGGCGCTGTCAAGGTCGATGCCGTGCAGGCGCTCCATGATATCCACATGATACGGAATCTCGAAATCCGGCACGACGGGTTCACCGAAGCGCTCAATTTCCACGTTCTGGCTGTCATCCTTGCCAATCGGCACAGACGGGTCAATGATGTTCGGAATAACGAGCATCCGCTTGCGGATTTCCGCCTGCAGTTCGTCTTCCTTCGCCGCCAGGCCCTCCAGATCCGCCTTGTAAACGGCGACCTGTTCCTTCGCCTTTTCGGCCTCTTCCTTCTGACCCTTGCCCATCAGCATGCCAATCTGCTTGGACGCAACCTTAATTTGGTTGCGCAGGGTGTCCGCCTGCTGAATCGCGGCGCGGTACTCCTTGTCCATCTCGACGACTTCGTCGACCATGACGAGCTTTTCGTCCTGAAACTTCTTGCGAATGTTCTCCTTCACCAATTCGGGATTGGTACGGAGCAGATTGATGTCCAGCATCGGAAAAAATCCTCCTTTTTTGCTTGGCGGAAACCAAAAAGGCTTCCCATCCCGTAAAATTCCGGGACGAGAAGCTCGCGTTGCCACCCAGTTTGCCTGACGCACGTCAGACCACTCATGCTCGCTGTATCGGGCGAACCCGGCAGACTCCTCGTCTGCCCCCATTCAGGAGTGGAAGAAGCACCCGCGCCCTGCCGCCTCGCACCATCCGGCGGCTCTCTGGAAGGACAAAAGCTGCTTTTCTCCCGTCAAGCGGGGTCATTTGACAGGCTTATTATACGCCATTTTGCGCGCTGATGCAAGAGGGAATTTCAACTTTTGGGCGAAATGGTGCGCATCCGCAAAATTGTTACAAAAAAATTAAATTTTCGTACATGACAACGTTTTCCCCTTTTGATTCGTCTGATATGTAGAATACCGTAGGAGGTACATTTCCCGATGAAACGCCTGATTTCGCTTTTGCTCTGCGCGCTGCTGATTGTTCCCGCTTTGGCGGAGGACGCGCCTGATTTCGAGCCAATTCCGTGGGATATCAAGGTTTCCCCCAACCTGCCGAACCCGGATTGTTACCTGCCCAATAACGGCGGCTACCATGATGATTCCATCGACATCCAGATTAACGTCACCTACTGGACGCAGGATTTGCAGCAGGTTGATGCTCCCGGCGAAGGCACAACGACCGTCATGTCCGCACGCGTCAAGCTGACCGACGTGAGCCAGTTCCGCACGGGCTTCGCGAACAAGTACCCGTCGAAGCAGGCGCGCCACGTTAACGACATGACGAAGCGCTTCAACGCCGTCATGGGCATCGACGGCGACTACTGCCTCTACCATGAGCAAGGCATCGTCGTCCGCAACGGTCAGACGCTGCGGATGCGTCCGCATAAGGGCCGCGACGAGCTGATTGTGGACGAAAATGGCGACTTCCACCTCATCACCCGCACCACGCAGGCGAAGTGGGACGAGTACATTGCCGGCGGCGGCACCGTTCTGCACGCCTTCTGCTTCGGCCCTGCGCTGGTGGTGGACGGCGTTCCGCTCACGAGCCTTGATGACGTGACCATCGACAACGGCAAAGCCAAGAAAGCCCAGCGAATGGTCATCGGGCAGATCGGCAAGCTGGAATACCTGATACTGACGAACGAGGGGCCGGAAAGCACCGCCCCGAAATCCGTCGGCTTCGACCTTGTGCAGATGGCAAACCTGTGCGTGCAGTTTGGGCTGGACAACGCATACAACCTCGACGGCGGCTCATCAAGCACGATTGCGCTGAATAATCAGAAGATTAACTCGCCATCGAGCCACAAGAACCGCATGGTTGGGGATTGCATTTGGTTCGCGACGCTGGTGAAGGAAGAGACGTGGCGGGAGAAGGAGTCGGTACAGACGGTAGAAGTGGAGGAAAATAAGTGAACCTTGCGGTGCGCAGGCGATTGTCAGACCTGCGCACCTTGCTTTTTTGGGGGGCAAATTCACCGTCAAGGAAGCGGCAGGTGCAGAAAAATAGGGATGAGGTCAGGAAAATGTCAAGACTGCATGGTGTGCTGCTTAAAAATGCAAAATTCCGCCCCAAAACACGAAAAAAGCCCTGCAAAATGCAAGGCTTATGGAGCTGATAACCAGATTTGAACTGGTGACCTCATCCTTACCAAGGATGCGCTCTACCAACTGAGCTATATCAGCATCCGTGTGCCGGCGAGTGAATCGCACTGACAACATTGATATAATAGCACACTTCTTCGGAAAATGCAAGAGGGAAAATGAAATTTTTTTCGGGAAATTTGCGAAAAATATCGTTTGCGGGAAAATCAGCAGATTTCAGCACGGAAAATCAGCGTTTTCGGAGGAAAAAATGCGTTCCAGCCTTGACAAAGTGAGCGTTTGCGCCTATCATTACATTTGTTAGATTCTCACTTTTTCAGGAGGAAATCACGATGGCTGATTTGACGATGGACAAACTGGTTGCGCTGTGCAAAAACCGCGGTCTGATTTTTGCCGGAAGCGAACTGTACGGCGGTTTGGCAAATACATGGGACTACGGCCCGCTTGGTGTGGAATTTAAGAACAATGTGAAAAAGGCGTGGTGGCAGAAATTTGTGCAGGAAAGCAAGTACAATGTGGGACTTGACTGCGCAATTCTGATGAACCGCGAAGTGTGGGTGGCGTCGGGTCACGTCGGCGGCTTCAATGACCCGCTGATGGACTGCAAGGCGTGCAAAGCGCGCTACCGTGCAGACAAACTGATTGAGGACTTCACCGGCGGCGCGGAAACCGGCGACGGCTGGACGAACGCTGAGCTGGAGAAGTACATTGCCGAGCACGACATCGTCTGCCCGAAGTGCGGCAAGAAGGATTTCACCGGCATCCGCCAGTTCAACCTGATGTTCAAGACCCACGCGGGCGTGATGGAAACGCCGGAGAACGAGATTTATCTGCGCCCGGAAACCGCGCAGGGCATCTTCGTCAACTTCGCCAACGTCATGCGCTCCACGCGCAAGAAGCTCCCGGCGGGCATCGCGCAGATTGGCAAATCCTTCCGCAACGAAATTACCCCCGGCAACTTCATCTTCCGTGTCCGCGAATTTGAGCAGATGGAGCTGGAATTCTTCTGCAAGCCCGGCGAGGATTTGCAGTGGTTTGACTACTGGCGTTCGTTCTGCAAGCAGTGGCTGCTTTCGCTGGGCATCAAGGAGGACAGCCTGCGCCTGCGCGACCATGAGCCGGAGAAGCTGGCGTTCTACTCCAAGGCGACGACGGACTTCGAGTTCCTGTTCCCGTTCGGCTGGGGTGAACTCTGGGGCATCGCCGACCGCACGGATTACGACCTGACGCAGCATCAAAACCATTCCGGCAAGTCGCTGGAATACCTCGACCCGGTGACGAACGAGCGCTACATCCCCTACTGCATCGAGCCGTCGCTGGGCGTTGACCGCATGGTGCTGGCGTTCCTGTGCAATGCTTACGAGGAGCAGGAGCTGGAGGGCGGCGACGTGCGCACAGTGCTGCACCTGCATCCGGCGCTGGCGCCCTACAAGGCTGCCGTTCTGCCGCTGCAAAAGAACAAGCTGGGCACGCTGGCGAGCGAAATCCACGCGGATTTGGCGAAGTATTTCCCGGTGGATTACGACGAGACGGGTTCGATTGGCAAGCGCTATCGCCGTCAGGACGAAATCGGCACGCCGTTCACGATCTGCGTGGACTTCGACACCGAAGCGACGCAGTCGGTCACGGTTCGCGACCGCGACACCATGCTGCAGGAGCGCGTGGCGCTGAAGGATCTGCGGAGCTACATCGAGGAGCGGATGCGCTTCTAATTTCGCCCGTTTCCCTCATAAACACGCGGACACTGTATGCAGCCGCATCCAACTCAATCGCGCGAACGGGAGTCCAGAGGGTCGAAGACCCTTTGGCAGG
>ERZ791801.2290-NODE-2290-length-9887-cov-29.684805_pt1 | contig 9887 bp, 9 predicted proteins | sample MGYA00510309_ERZ791801 | MGnify/ENA primary metagenome ERZ791801 (study PRJEB30046, sample SAMN00791979) | human gut metagenome | study: EMG produced TPA metagenomics assembly of the A metagenome-wide association study of gut microbiota in type 2...
GTTGTTTGCATAAGAAATACAGATTGTTAAAAACACAACAATATTATATGAGCCGCAAGAACTGCACCGATATTTTTAAAACGCATACTTCTTTGTTGGTGCAGTTCTTGCTCTGGCAAGCGGCAAAGCCGAGCGGAGACAACTGCACCCCCTGGAGACAACTGCACCCCCTGGAGACAACTGCACCCCCTGGGACAACTGCACTCCCTGGGAAACCTGCGCCCCCTTTGATTTCCCTTCGCTTTTAAAATAATGTGGTTAAAAGCGCAGAATTTAGTCGAAAAGTAGTAATTTTGCAGTTGGAAAGATTTCTCATTCTTATAATTACTATATGAAAGAATTAGCACTCAAGTACGGATGCAATCCGAACCAGAAGCCTTCACGCATTTACATGGAAGAAGGCGAACTCCCCATCGAAGTACTTAACGGTCGTCCTGGCTACATCAACTTCCTCGACGCGTTCAACTCTTGGCAGCTCGTTAAGGAGCTGAAGGCTGCAACCGGTCTGCCCTCTGCAGCATCGTTCAAGCACGTATCGCCTGCAGGAGCCGCTGTTGGTCTGCCTTTGAGCGACACTTTGAAGAAGGTGTACTTCGTTGACGACGTGAAAATGGAGCTCTCTCCGATTGCATGTGCGTATGCTCGTGCTCGTGGTGCCGACCGTATGAGCTCTTACGGCGACTTCGTGGCGCTCAGCGACACTTGCGACGCTGCTACGGCTACACTCATCAAGCGTGAGGTGAGCGACGGTGTTATTGCTCCCGACTTCACCGACGAGGCTCTCGAGATCCTCCGTGCGAAGCGCAAGGGCACATATAACGTAATAAAGATTGACCCGAACTACGTGCCGGCTCCAATCGAGCGCAAGCAGGTGTTCGGCGTGACGTTCGAACAGGGACGCAACGAGGTGCGCCTTGACGACCCTGCACTGTTCGAGAACATACCTACAAAGTCGAAGAATTTCACCGAGGAAGCTATCCGCGACCTCATCATCTCGCTCATCACACTGAAGTACACACAGTCGAACTCTGTATGCTACGTGAAGGATGGTCAGGCTATCGGCATCGGCGCCGGTCAGCAGAGCCGAATCCACTGCACACGCCTCGCTGGCAACAAGGCAGACATCTGGTGGTTGCGCCAGCACCCGAAGGTGATGAACCTTCCGTTCGTTGACGGCATCCGTCGCGCCGACCGCGACAACACCATCGACGTGTACATCTCTGAGGACCACGACGACGTGCTGCGCGACGGCACATGGCAGCTCTTCTTCAAGGAGAAGCCCGAGGTGCTCACCATGGAGGAGAAGAAGGCATGGATAGCAGAGAACCGCGGCGTAGCGCTCGGCTCAGATGCGTTCTTCCCGTTCGGCGACAACATCGAGCGTGCGCACAAGAGCGGTGTAGAGTACATCGCACAGGCAGGCGGATCGGTTCGCGACGATAATGTTATTGATACCTGCGACAAGTATGGCATCACAATGGCGTTCACTGGTGTGCGCCTCTTCCATCATTAATTTGATGAGTTGAAGTGGTGAGAGGTTGAGATGTTGATATATGTTGAGGCTTTCACCCGATAAACGATTTGAATAACTAATAAAGACAGATATGAGCAAAGGTGACGATATTGATGCAATCATTGCTAACGGCATTTCTTGGGGCCGTGGTGGAGCGTCGAGCAGAAAAGATGATGACGGCAAAGTAAAGACCAAGGCAAAGAAGAAGAAATACATCACAGGTGCCCATGGTAGTGGTTCGGCACGTCAGAAGGCGAAGTATCGCGAGCAGCGTGCCAACAGAAATAAGAAGTAATGATTTGAACAAATAAAAGCAGCGAAGACTTTTGTGTCTTCGCTGCTTTTTATTTATATGGTTTAATAACCGTGATAGTCGACTTTCGGTGCTATTCCAGCGGTTCGGTTGTCAGCTCTGTGACTGCTCCCGTTGCGCTGTCGAGCAGTATCTTCGATGTTAGTTTCTTGCCGAAGAGAGCTCCGTTGAGCATTTCGATCTTTCCGAACTGTGCTGCCCACATCTCGTAGCGAGCTATCTTCTTGTCGTTGTTCGAGAGTGTGAGACGTATCTTTCCGGGCAAGCACACTGCCAGTTGCAGTTCGTCTTTCAGTTTCTTAGCCATTTCGTGCACAACGGGCGGTTCTGTCGTCACGTTCTCCTCTGCGATATCCACGTAGTAGGGCTCGCCAGAGAGGTCGTCGGCTGTAGAGAGTCCGAACTTCTTCGAGAAGCGGAACGCCATGACGCGCTGTGCCTTCTTCTCGGGTACGAGCGTTACGACATACTCTGTTGTGTCTACCGTTGTGGTGCCCTGGAAGAGCTGCATGAGTGCGCGTTCCTGACGGTTCAGTTGCTCGTACATCAGTCGGAGCTGTTCGCCATCCTTCGGCATGAAGTCGGCTTCGCCACGCGATAGCAGGTTGCGCGAGTCGCGCACGTCGTATATCTCCTGTGCCACGAGCTGCGCCATCTTTGGCTGGTTGGCTGCGGCGAGGATGTCCTGGCTCATATAGTCGCGCGGATTGAGCGGCTTCGCCTTTGGTGCGGGGCGGAATGGTTCCTCCTCCTTTGCTGCCGGTGCCTTTGTGTTGATGGCGCGCAGCACACCGTTTGCGTCGCAGTCTACCGACAGCACAGTGTGCTTCTTGTCGATGCCGATGACGTGGCGCTGACTCTCGTCGCGCATAGCTGTTGTGCTGAACGTTACGCCAACGATGCGGTAGTCGGTTGTTGTCACCTGCGGTGCTGCGGTCTTGAAGTAAAGGTCCGAGTACTCGTTGAGCTGTCCGGGTGTGGTGACGCTTTTCTCTACGAGCACGTGCATACGTACAGCTGTCTTCGGGAGGTAGTAGACGAGTCCGTCAGCCTCCTTCTTGCCGCCTGCGAACGCTGGTAGGGTGGTGAGTGCGGCGAGGATTAGTGTTGAAAGGATGTGTTTCATATTCTATTTCTCTAAGTTCTTGAATGCTTCGGGCAGACTGTCGATGATGTCGCTTGCTATCAGACTCTCTTTGCCTACGCGCTTGGCGGCGATGTCGCCTGCCATTCCGTGCAGATACATGCCCATGAGGCAGGCGTTCTTGCGCGAGTAGCCACGTGCGAGCAGTGCGGTGATGATGCCGGTGAGCACGTCGCCGCTGCCGGCGGTTGCCATTCCGGAGTTGCCGGTGGTGTTGAACACCACGCCTCCGTCGGGCAGGCAGAGTGCCGAGTAGTGACCCTTCAGTATGATATAGGCGCAGAGGTCGCGTGCCATGTCGCGTGCGAATGTGAGGCGGTCGTAGTCGGAGGTGATGCGTCTGCCAGCGAGTCGGTCGAACTCGCGTGGGTGTGGTGTCATAATCATGTTGTTAGGCAGCTGTTGCACCCACGAGCCGTGTGCGCCGAGCATGTTCAGCGCGTCGGCATCGAGCACTACGGGGCAGTTGGTCTGCTGCAGCTGCGACATGAGTGCGAGCGCGGTGCTCTCCTCCTTGCCCAGTCCGGGGCCTATGCCCACGGCTTGATAGCAGTCGGTGTCGATAGCCTCCGAGTAGTAGTTCTCGCGGTCGACGAGGCATATGGCCTCCGGCACAGCCATCTGCATGATGTTAAGGTTGCACTGCGGTGTGAGTGCAGTCACCTTTCCTGCGCCACTACGCATACACGCCTTCGAGGCGAGTATGGCTGCGCCCGCCATGCCGCGACTGCCGGCTATGAGCAGCGCGTTGCCCATGGAGCCTTTGTGTGCGAAGTCGTCGCGTTTCAGCATCAGACTTTTGATGTACGAGGTCTCAATGGTGTCGTATAGCGAGGGGAATGTGTCGATGAAGTATTTCGAGAGGCGTATGTCGAGCGTGCGCACCTCGCCTAAGTACTGCTGGCAGTCGGCGAAGAACATGGCGAGCTTCTTGATGTGCAGCGTCAGTGTCACGTTTGCCTTCACCACGGCAGGTTCCTCCTGCGGGCGATTGCTCTCCGTCATCAATCCCGATGGTATGTCGATGCTCACCACCTGCGAGGGCGACTGGTTGATGTACTTCACGAGTGAGGCGAAGCCACCCGTCAGTGGTTCCTTCAGTCCCGACCCGAAGAGTCCGTCTACGACGAGCGTCTTCTCGGTGAGTTGTGGCGGTTCGAAGTTTGCAGTTATCTCTGTGAACTTACGCACTAAGCCTTCGCCGATGATGCGGTCGCGATTTTTGGCGCATTCCTCCGATAGGTGGTTGTGTATGTTGAAGAGGAACACATCCACCACGTACCCTTTCTCTGCGAGCATACGCGACATGGCGAGTGCGTCGCCGCCGTTGTTGCCCGGACCGGCGAACACTACGATTGGTGTCGACTGTGTCCACTGCTCACAGATGGCGTTGCAGATGGCTCTTGCCGAGCGCTCCATGAGGTCGATGGATGCTATGGGTTCGTGTTCGATTGTATATTTGTCGAGCTCTCTGATTTGAGCTCCTGTTAGAATCTTCATATCTTCGGTTTTTTGCTTTTCTTTTTCAAATTACAAAGTTAGTGCAAATTGAAGACAATACAAAATAAGCGTGTTTATTTTTTTGTTTACTGGATAGCAATAATAAAGTCACTAAATAAAGTCATCAAAAAGTGCTGCGTACTTAGCCTATGGGCACAAAAAAAGGGGCTCCGCCGAGTCCCAACCTTTGTTAACCTTAAATCTAATACCATGAAAAACATTGCAAAGGTATTGATTTTGAGGTACATCGCCAAATTTTAGTGCCTCTTTCTTATGCTTTTAATATCGCAACAGAAGCTTTTTTGATGTATGTCAATAGTATAGGTGGTTTACAGTAGGAAAAGTAAGGTCAACAGGTGCTACCATAAAGCTACTTTTCCTATCGATCCCATGTCAAGACATGCAGGAATATTCATTGCCTTGAATATCCTTGCCATAGTGGCGAAAGTGATGCCATGTCCACGCTCCAATCTTGAGATCTGAGCTTTTTGCACACCTATTTTCTCTCCCAACTGTTCTTGCGTGAGGTTGTTTGCTTTGCGAGCCTGTTTAATGGCTTTTCCTATTCTGTATGCTTGTATGGCATCATCCACTTTTTTTTCAAACGCATCGCGTTCGGGAGTGCCAATCTTTCCAAAATTCTTATCCTGGAAATCCTCAAATGATGTCAGTTTCATTTCTTCCATTACTAAACCCTCCTATGTTTTATTTCAAAATATCTACGTTTTATATCCTCCGCCTTTGTTATTTCTTTTGATGGAGTTTTCTGTGTCTTCTTGATAATGCCATGTGTTGCTATCACCAATGTCTCATTCTCTGTGTCCCAAAAAGCAAATAGGCGGTATGCTATTTTACGATAAAGAGTGCGGAACTCCCAAATGCCATCAGAATTCTCTAACTTTTTGAAAAGTTCGTTATTCATTTCGCCTGCCATTACGCGACGGATGTTGTAGGCTATTTTTTCTTTAGCCTCATGGGGTAAGGATTCCAAGAATGCTTGCGCACCTTCCGTCAAGACAACGCTGAATTTATTATCGTTCATATTGGTTTGTTTACTGCTGCAAAGATATATAAAAGTTTCTGAAACACGAAACTTTTGTATATCTTAATAATGTTTTTTTCAGTGCAATATGCCTATGCAAGTCATCGTTCACCGAACGGAATCCGATTGGACGGCGAACGGAATCCGATTGGGTGGCGAACGGAATCCGATTGGACGGCGAACGGAATCCGATTGGACGGCGAACGCGAGCGGTGGCAAAACGAAAGAAACCACAGCACCAAACAAGGTGCTGTGGTTTCCGTAAGTTTATGTATAAAGCTACGCTTTAGTATCTATAAAGTAGCACTTTAGCACAGTTAAAGTAGCACTTACTTCAGCACTACTTTCTTGCCGTTCACTACGTAGACACCGCTCTTGAGAGCCTTTGTGTTCACGCGCTGACCATTGAGGTTGTAAACCTTTGCGTCCTCAGGCATGTTGTCGATGGTGATGTTCTGGATGCCGTTAACCACCTCGTCGACAACCTTGAGTTTGTAAGAAGCCGAAGCTGCCTTGAAGTTCTTGTCGCCAGCGAACCATACGGTGATTGTTGTCTCGCCAGTGCTGCGAAGTATTACAACGCCATTGGCTGCCACCTCTGCCACCTCTTCGTTAGAGCTGGTGTATGAGAGCGGAGCAACCTCTAATTCGTTGTATAGTGTAGCACCGCTGAAGGTGTTACCCTCACGCATGTTGGCTGTGTACTCCTCCTGGTCGAACGAGAGTTCTGGTGTGGTGCGGTAGTCGTTGACGATGAGTGTGCAAGAAGCAGAAGCTGCCTTGTACTCGTCGTTGCCTGCGAAGGTAACGTCGATATTCACGCGACCAGCCTTCTTCAATGTCACGTTGCCCTCCGCGTCAACCTCTGCAACGTCAGTCTTGTTAGAAGAGTATGTCACTGCGAGGTTGTTCGGGTTCAGGAAGCCGAGGTCCTTAACAGTTGTGTTCGGGTTTGCAAGGTCTATCATTATCATTGTGTCTTCGAACGAGATGCCTGCGTCCTTCTTCTCCTTCTTAATCACCTTAATGACGTACGAAGCCTGAGCCGGCAGATAGTCGTCGTTGCCGGCGAACTTGGCTGTGATGGTCACTTCGCCCGAGTTCTGCGAGAGCAGCACCGTGCCGCTACCAGTTACCATGCAGAAGTCTGTGTTGCTGCTTGAGTATTTAACGGGGAGTTTAAGATCGTTGCCTGCCTCGTCCTTAATGGTCGGCTGGAAGCCGTCGAAGAGCGGAGCCTCGTTGGTGTAGCAGGTGTAAATGTCCTGCGGGAATGTCATGGTTACAGGCTTCGGCTCCTTCTTTGTTACGTTAATCTTGTAAGAAGCCTGGCAAGCCGCATACTTCTCGTTGCCGTAGAAGTAGGCTGTGATGGTGGCAGTGCCTTCCTTGTCGCCGAGAAGCACTTCGCCAGTGTTCTCGTCTACCACTGCGATATTTTTGTTGTCGCTGGTGTAGAGGAGTGTAAGACCCTCGATAGTCTTGCCGTCCTCGCCCTTCACTGTTGCTGTAGGAGCGGTGAAGTCGTCACCGATGTTGAGTGTGTACTCTTTCTGTGGGAATGTCATCGTAGTAGCCTCCTTCTTGGCAAGCGGAGTAAGCTCGATGCTCTGGACGTAAGTAGTCTGGCTTCCGGCTAAGAGTTTGAATGTGCCGTCAGCGAACGGTACGTCCATGTACATTGTACCGTTTGCATCGTCTTGTGAGCAAACTTCTGTCTCATGACCCGGGCATTCGAGGTCAGGTGCATGACCCTCTTTGTATGTCACGGTTACGCGGTAGCCGTAAGGGAATTTGCTGAATGTCGGTGAAACTACGTAGCCCTGCTGTGTAGCGTCAGAGGCAGAAACTTTCTTCAGCTGCAAGCTGCCGTAGTTGTTGAGCATAGCGTTGTGAACGGTGAAGGTGTAGTTGTCGCCGTTGAGGTCTACGAAGGCATACTTGTCGTCTTTAGGATAGCCACTGGTAGACTTGATGCTTGCAAATGCATCCTCGTCGGAAGCATCGAATACGATAGTGTTTGGGTCGGCTGCACGCTTGTGCTTTACATAGTAGAAAGCCTCGCTATCCTTGAAGAGAGCCTTTTCGGCAGCTGTGTATGTGGCTGTAATCTTTGCTGTACCGTAGGCTGTGCCCCATGTGAGTGCACCTGTTGTCTCGTCAACAGCGACGATGTCTGTACGGTCGCTCTTGTATGTGAGCGTACCATTGCTTGTGTTGAGAGCCTCTGCAGGAGTAACGCTTGCAGACTTGCCTACTGGAGCTTCGTCGCCAGTGAATGTGATGGTGGTTCCATCAATGTCGCTGCCGAAGGTCGTTTTTGTTTCAGTCTTTGTAGGAGCACCTGCTACTGTGAACTGCATTTGAGCGATGTAGTAGGAAGCGGTTGCTGTTGTGAAGATGAATTTGCAACCTGCTACCTGTGCTGCAGTAGGTATGTCTACTGTAATGTCATTCCACTTACCTTGTTTTACTTCTGTTGCAGTGATGCTCTTAATGTCTACTGCCTTAGCTGTACCAATTTGGTAGGCAATGGTCAGTTTTGTACCATTGCCACTTCTTGTTGTTTGTATGGTAAGCTTGGTTGCTGCTTCTGTCATTGCTGGGCTTGTGATAGAAGTGTTTTTTTGCAACTGTATGCAAGGTTTTCCTGCATAGGTTTGTTTTGCAACTGTGCCAGTTTTTGTCCAGTCGCTTGGCAGACCATTTGAGAACACAACTCTTGTCTGCGCCATAACCGCTGCGCTAACGAGCACGAGCAGGTTAAGCATGAAAAAGCGTAGATGTTTAATCATAATGCTTGGTTTTTTAGTTGTTTATAATTAGTTGTTTATTCGTTTTGCTTGAATTTGTATTGTTCCGCTTGAATATATTCTGTTATTGATGTATTACAACGCAAAGTTACTAATTAATTGACATATAAACAAGTGCGTGTGACAATAAAGATTGCATTGTAATGTTTTATTCTCAACCGTTGCTGTTCGGTGAAACAGAAGTGCTAAAATGAAAATGGTCGGTTAGCATTGCGCCAACCGACCATTATGTCTTGATTTATCGGAAATCAAATCCTTACTCGCCAAGGCTGATAGCCTCCTGCGGGCAAACGCTTGCGCATGTGCCACACTCTGTGCAGAGGTCAGGGTTGATTGAATACTTTTCGCCTTCAGAGATAGCCTCTACTGGGCACTCGCCAATACATGTACCGCATGCGATGCAGTCGTCACCAATTACGTAAGCCATAATCTTTAATGTTTAAATTGTTATTGTTAAATGTTTATTGTTTGCTTAATACCTACTTTTGTAGTAGTTGCAAAGGTAGTGTTTTTCTTCGATATACCTACAAATAGGTATTACATTTAACATTTATTTTCTCTCCAGCGTGAGTTTTATTTTTCCCACGAACACGGCGTGCTTGCCGTTCTGGTCGTCTGGGATTGGCTTGCCGTCGGCGTTGGGCGCATACTTCAGTTCGGTGAAGTAGGAGTGGGAGTGTCCGCCGAGCACGAGGTCGATGTCGTGGTTTTGTGCGAGCATGTCGGCATCGTCCACGTCGTTCTCCATGCTCCAGCCGAGGTGGGATAGGCATATCACCACGTCGCACTTCTGCTTGTGGCGCAGCTCGCGTGCCACCTCGTCGGCTGTGGCTATGGGGTCGAGATACTTCACGCCTACGCACTTTGTGGCGTCAACAAGTCCGTCGAGCTTCGGCGACACGCCGAACACGCCGATGCGCAAGCCGTTGCGTTTCAGTATGATGTAGGGCTTTGTGAGTCCGTCGACGACGGTGCCACGGAAGTCGTAGTTGGCGCAGACGATGGGGAACTTAGCTTCGCGGAAGATGCGTGCCATGTTCTCCAAGCCGAAGTCGAACTCGTGGTTGCCTATCGCCACCGCGTCGTACTTCATTGCCGACATCAGCTCCGTCTCTACAGAGCCTTTGAAGAGGGTGTAGTAGGGCGAGCCTTGCGAGAAGTCACCCGAGTCGAAGAGGAGCACGTCGGGGTTGGCTTCACGCTCCTGGCGTATCATCTCCATGCGGCGTATGAAGCCGCCTCTGCCGGCTACGAGCGTGTCGGCGAGGTTGGGGTTGAGCGGCATGATGCAGCTGTGCGTGTCGTTGGTGTGCAGTATCTCTATGGTCTTCTGCGCTGCCGCGCTGAGCGTGGTGGCGAGCGCAAGGGCTATAATGTATATGTAGCGTTTCATTTTACTTTTTTACCTTTTTACTCTTTTACTTTTAAAAGCTTTTAGGCTGCGTGGTATGGGCAAGATGCCCATACCTCCTACTTTTTACTTTTTTACTCTTTTACTTTTTTACTTTTCAGGTAGGTTCTATTAATTCATAAATTCGAGTGGAAGCCGTTCCGTCAGATAC
>ERZ791801.2291-NODE-2291-length-9887-cov-3.357404_pt1 | contig 9887 bp, 9 predicted proteins | sample MGYA00510309_ERZ791801 | MGnify/ENA primary metagenome ERZ791801 (study PRJEB30046, sample SAMN00791979) | human gut metagenome | study: EMG produced TPA metagenomics assembly of the A metagenome-wide association study of gut microbiota in type 2...
TTTTCTTAGCACTTCTATTTTCATCATATTTGCTATTATTTTTTTGTTTATCAATATTTCTGCTATATTCACGAGCTGACTTCTCTTCGATATTTGTTTCAACAGTAATAATGTTTTTGATGTTTTTCTCAATTCCTTTTTCATCTAATGGACGTCTATTATTGTTTCCAAATCTGTTTCCGCCATTGTTGTTATAATTATTATTGTAACCATTTCTACCATTTTGATTATTGTTTCTGAAATTATTTTGACCATTATTTCTACCATCTCTATTATCTCTTTGCCAAGGTTTTTCTCCATTATTATTTTGATATCTGTTATTATCTCTTTTTTGGAAACCATTTTGACCATCATTATTTCTGTTATTTGGTCTAAATCCATCTCTTCTATTATTTTGATAGCCATTTCTATCATTATTTCTATTATTGTGAGATTGGTAATTTCCTCTTTCTGATGATTGGTTTCTTCTATCTTGGAAGTCATTATTTTTATTCATATTTATATTTTGATTTTTTGTATGTACCACATTTTCTTGGACTTTTGGTTCTACTTTTTGTTCTACCTTTTTTTCTTCTACTTTCATTGCCTCTTTTTTTTCGGTATCCTCTTTCTTTTTATTTTCAACTTTCTTTTCGTCTTTATTCAAACCAAATAACTCACTTACAGTCATAGGTTTAGTTGGTTTGTTTCTATAGACTATATTATAATCCTTTTTTTGATTTCTTTGTACAAATGGATTTTTATTATCATTACGTTTTGGTTCTTGCTTTTTCTCTTTATTTCCCTCTTCCTCGATAATCACTTCTCTTCTAATTATTACTGGATTATCTTTCTTTTGTGAATTTTCTTTTTTAGGCTTTTTCTCCTCTTTTGGTTTTATTTCTGTTACACCTTTTCTTTGATATTTAGCTTTTAAATTTTTAACATCATCATCAGAAATAACACTTAAATGGCTTTTTATATTTATACCCATCTCTTTTGCTTGTTCTAGTAACTCTTTACTAGATACATCCATTTCTTTTGCTAGTTCATATAATTTCATTTTACCCAATAATCTCACCTCCATTTATAAAATTTCTTAAATTCTCGTATATACTTTCATCAATTTCCATCTCAAAAGTTCTAGAAATTCTTTTATTTTTTATAGCTTTATTTAGACATTCTTCAGATTTACAAAGGTAAATTCCTCTTCCATCTTTCTTTCCTGTTAAATCTATACTGATTTGCCCATCTTTATTTTTTACAACTCTTATCAAGTCTTTTTTGTCTTTTTTGCTATTACAACCTATACAAGTTCTTTGTGGTATTTTTTTCAAATTAAATCTTCTCCTTTTTAATCTCTCTTTTGATTTTATATTCTTTAGAATTGCTTTCTATTCTTCATTATTCTCTATTTCTTCTGAAGAATCTTCTTTTTCGCTACTTTCCTCTTTATTTTCTGAATTTGCCTGTTCTTGTAGCATTTGTCTAAATTGGCTTTCAGATTTTATATCAATTTTCCAATTAGTAAGTCTTGCTGCAAGTCTTGCATTTTGACCAGCTTTTCCTATTGCTAAAGATAATTGGTCATCTGGAACTATTACTTGAGCAAATTTTTCATCTTCTTTACTATCAACAGCCATTATTTTTGCAGGAAGAAGTGCTGCTGCTATATATATTGAAATATCTGGGTTCCATTCTATAACATCAATTTTTTCTCCATGTAATTCATTTATTACATTTTGAATACGTATTCCACGTTGACCTACACAAGATCCTACTGGGTCAATATTAGGGTCTTGAGAATATACCGCAACTTTGCTTCTCTTTCCTGGATCACGTGATACACTCTTAATTTCTATTAAACCTTCATATATTTCAGGTATTTCGAATTCTAAAAGTTTTCTTACAAAATCTGGATGGCTTCTAGAAACTATTACTTGTGGTGCACCTTTTTCACCTTTTTCTACATCTACAACATAAGCTTTTATTTTATCATTAACATTGTAATTTTCTGTTGGGATTTGTTCTTTTAATGGCATAACACCCTCAAGTTTACCTAAATCCATTACAACAATTCCTCTTTCAGCTTTTTGAATAGGACCAGAAACAATTTCACCTTTTTTGTCACTATAATCATTATATAAAATTTCTCTTTCAGCTTCTCTTATTTTTTGAACTATAACTTGTTTTGCCGTTTGTGCTGCTATTCTTCCGAAATTTTTTGGTACTATCTCAATTTCTACATTGTCACCTATTTGTATTGATTTATTTATTTTCTTAGCTTCATCTAAACTAATTTCTTGTACTGGATCATTTGCTCTTTCTACAACTTCTTTTATAGAGTATACATAAGTTGCTCCTGTTTGTTTATCCATTACAACTTTTACGTTTTCTAATGCATCAAAATTTCTTTTATATGCTGTAACTAATGCTGATTCTATTGATTCTAATAAATATTCTTTTTTTATTCCTTTTTCTTTTTCTAGGTCTTCTAGTGCTAATATTAATTCTTTGTTATCAATTGCTTTCATTTTTTAACTTCCTTTCTTGGCACATTGACACATTTGGACCGGTTCTTTTTGTGCCATTTCCCATTGGGACCGGTTCTTTTTGCGAAAAGATTGTTTATTTTTTTGCTGGGACCGTTTCTTTTCGCTAAAAAATTTTATTCGGTGTATACTGTTTTTACTTGTGATATAATTTTTCTGTCTATTGTTGTATTTTTACCTTCTGCTTCAACATCTAATGTGTTTTCTGTTATATCTCCTAAAGTTCCAGTGTATTCTTTTTTGCCATTTTCATCTTTTTTGAATAGTTTGATATTTACTTCTTCACCTTTGAATTTTTTTAGTTGCCAATCTTTTCTTAGTAGTCTTTCTATTCCTGGTGATGATATTTCTAAAAAGTATTGTTCTTCTATCGGATTTGCTTCGTCGATTGTTTCTTTTATTTCGTTGTTGACTTTTTCACAATCGTCTAATGATATTCCTTTTTCGCTGTCGATTACTATTCTTAGGATTTTGTTTGAACCTTCTTTTGTGTATATTACATCATACAGCTCATATCCAATTTTTTCTATTTTGTCTTTTACTAGGCTTTCAACCTTTTCTTCGATTTTTGCCAAATTTTACCTCCTATTTTACAAGAATTAAGAGCGAGATTTTTGCTCTCGCTCTTTCCTTTCTCTTTATGTCTTTTATAGTATACTACTTTTTGGGGTGAATTGCAAGTGTTTTGGGGGACTTTTTTTATTTCTGATGATATGCAATCGTTTTCATATAATTTTCCATTATTTCATCTTGAGATAACTTTTTGTTATACAGCTTTAAATTATATAAACTTATTTTCGAATAACTCCACTGATTAGTCCCCTGTGATGTTCCCCCATAAGCTCTTCCAACATAGCATTTTATAGTATCATCTTCTAATATTTGTTTTCCTCCATTTTCTCCATGCCAATAATTAAAATCTGTTGTTGTTCTGGCAACTTCTTGTCCTTTATCATACAGAATAAAAATATTTTCATTTGGGTCAAACGTCAAATCATAGTACCCAACTTCTCCCATTGTATAATCACACTTTACACACAAATTACCATTATTATTTCCGCCCTGAACATCATCTGACCAAGTTGAATTTGCTTGGTTTTTAGATGTATTAAAATAGAATATTTTTTCACTCATTCCAAATCTACAAGAATATATAAAATTATTTTCTTTTTGTTTAGAGAAAAAATATGAAGTACTAGCCTTTCCATAAAAAGAAATTGTAAAACCCTTCTGAAAATCTGTTCCCGATTTAAAAGATACATAGTCATCTACACCATCAAAGCTTATTCCATCTGAATCTTCCTGATTATTGTCAAAACCAAATGCTTCAACTCCATCTCCCCAAGTATTTTTATCTGAAAGAGAAAAATCATTACTATCCAAATTAAATACCAATCCATCCGTTATTAGCACATTATTTACAGAAACCTCTGTATATTTTTCATCTTCAAGTTCTATAATTTCCCCATCAGAATAATTTACTAACCATTCTTTTTGTGCTTTTCCATAATTCTCTATATTTGTTCCTTTGTTTATATAATACCAATTATCTCCGTATATTTTTCCATCTGTTTGTAAATAAATATAATCCCATTTGTCACTATTGGCAAAATTTTTTGAGTATAGTTTCTTGCCTATTCTATTTTCTAATTCATTTGCATTAGTATTCATAGTATCTTGTAAAATATTTAAACTTATTGCTTCTTTTTCTGAAGATAGTAACGTTTCTTCTTTTGCTTCTATAGCTCTATTTAGTATTCCATTCTGCCCTGTCAACATACTAACACTAACTCCGTGCTAAAATTAACAAAACTATAATTGTTACAACTAAAGCAATCAAAGTAATTCCTCTTTCTCTTTTATTTATTCCCATTTCGTTTACCTCCAAATATATTCGTTTTATGCATCTATTTTAATTCTATCATTATAGTTTACCCAATTCAACGTTTACTAACAAATGTATTACAAATATAAAATTGCTGTAATATTCTATATTTTTCAGTACTCTTAATAACTATTTTGGATATATTTTCGTACATACCATTGATTTAAACTCATTATATTTTTGTAATAATTTTAAAAAATCGTTTTGAATTAACTTCAAAACGATTTTTCGATATTTATTTTCTCATTAACTTTCTTTGATTTCATTCAATAATTTTTCAATTTCTTCTTTCTTCAAACCTGTTATTTGAAGTTCTATATTTACTATTATTCCGTCATTTAGTTTTGCTTGTAAATCCAGTCTTCCTCCTTTTTCATCGACCGATAGTTGTTCTATATTGATCTCTTCTTTTATTTTTATGTTTAACAATGCTTCTAAAAAATCTATTAAAAATATTTCGTTTACTTTTCTTGAAAATTATGGCAGAAAAAATTCACGTTTTTCCACCCCAACTATTGACATTCAGCCTTAATTTTTTTACATTAATTCCATTTCTATGGAATAGCATTAGAGCACAATTTTTCTCACTGTTACCTCCAAAGTACAATTCTGAACCCCATAAGATTATCATAACCATCAATAATACAACTACTACGTTCTTTAGCTGGAATGCTTGAACCAAAATCATAGCACCTGCCTCCTCTGTAAACACAAGGATTACTAGTAATATAGAACTCTAAAGTCCATTCCCATACATTTCCAGCTATATCATATATATTTTGTAGATTTGTAGCATTTGTTGCTCCTGTCGTTAATAATATTGCATTTGAGCTCAAACTTTGTGATTTCTTTTTTCTTCCCGTAACTAAATCTTTTTTATCTTCACTATCATAATCAAACCAATTTGATAATTCAGTACATTGTGCGAATTTTCCTCTATTTAATGTAAACTCTGAGTTACAATAATTTCCTATTGTTGTACTATTTGAAATTAAATTCGATTTTTGATCAGGATTCTTTGCTTCTATATATTTTAATGCCAAATCCCATTGTATTCCATACATCAAACTGCTTGTTACCTCATTATAATTCATTCTTTTTGCTAATATTTGTGCTTCATCTCTTCTTATATAGTTATACGGATACATATTTGGTTTTATAACTGCTCTGTCATTATCTTTTAACGCTGTATATGCTGTCCTTGGTTCTTTTTTTTCTACTCCTGCTTCATATCTTCCTATCCAAAATCCTCCATTTGTATACACACTTTTTAACATATTTTGATAATCATTCGAATACGTTATTCCATCTGTATTTGTATCTTTAGAATATACATCAAAATAATCAGATGTATACGCTTTTAAACAATCTCTTATCTTTTCCCAATCATTTTCATCACTTGGTGTTCCATTTGTATTATATTGTATATTTGTATATACCGTTGTTGGTACCTCAACCCACACATACTCATTACCATCCGCATCTTTTATAACTAAACCTGAATTCAAATCACCTTCCTTATAAGAAAAAGTATCATTTGGAAAATATGGCTTAGTTTCTGCTCTTGATGGCAGTTTTCCCGTATATTGAGCCATCATATCTTCATATCCTTGTAATGTTTTTTCTTCTTCTTTTTGCGCAACTTCCGTTTTCTCTTTAGCTTCTACTGCCCTATTTAGTATTCCATTCTGCCCAGTCAACATACTAACACTAACTCCGTGCTAAAATTAAAAGTACAATTATTGTTACTACTAATGCTACCAAAGTAATACCAGTATTTTTATTTTTCAACATTTCAATTATTCCTTTCCTATATTAAACCTATTGCGTTACTAATACTGTACGGAAACCGTCCATAATATTCATAACAAACACCAACAACGTCATCATAAGCAAAAATTCCTGCGAATTTATCAACATACCATCCATCACCTCTTGATACAATTGGTCCTGAAACATCATTATTTATGTCATCATTCAACCAGAATGCTGTTTCATAAATTGCGTCTCCGTATCTATCAGATATACCTTGTAGCAACTTTCCTTCTGCATATTCTGGATAAACAGTTGCATATGGAGTACTTTCCTCTATTATATTATCCCCTTTATAAGTGAATTCTGCACAATATGCCTTCAAAAAGTTTTGTAGCGTTATATTACTTTTTGCATTAACATATGAACTAGTATATTCTGCTAATCCTCCACTCATATCATATATACCATATATATTTCCCGTTGTACTTGCTTTTATTCCGTTTTTTGTATACCAAGCATGAGATACTCCAGCTGTTCCTGTTACCACGTCTCCTAAAATTTTAGAAGACAACACATTTTCTGATGAAGACGCATCTTCCCCTGCATAACCTGTTATAGCATAAGAACCAATTCCTCTTATAGATGTCTTTATACTATCTCCTAACATATATCCATAACTTACATTGTTAATATATACTTCTTTTGTTGTATCATATGTTCCACCTGTTTTGCCATATTTACTATAAGATAAATATGCTGCTGCTCCCCATTCACTGTCTTTTATTAAATGACTATCTGTTGAACTTGAAAATCCATATGGATTATTTTTTTCTGTTAATGCCTTTGATAACAGATAACATTGTGATACAGTTATATAATTATATGCTTCCTTTTTTCCCTGAAATACGGGATAATAACCATTATCCAATCCAGATATAGATGTTGTTTTTGGTGCTGAGCTTTCATCTGGCAAACCTGCTTCAAATTTTGCAACCCAGATTCCTCTTATTTCTGCTTTCCATTCTCCGTTTTGGTATCCTGTTTTGCTTCCATTTTGGAAACAAGGATGTACTCTATATCCTTCTGGTAAATCCTCTGTTTTCTTTGTTTCTGGATTATACCATTTATTTGTTGTTCCTACTAAAAATTTTATATCCATAGATTTATCTTCATTTATTATATATGCATATCTTGGTATCCATACCCACATACTTCCATCTTTTGTCATTACATTTGCCCATTTTTGCGAATTATAATCATACCAATCAGTAGACCATCCGCTTTCACCGTCTTTTATTATTGTACCATTTGAGCTTGATGTTGGATCTGTAAACATTACTCTTGTCATTCCACTTGCTAATTGTGGTCTGTTTACTCCTTTTTCTTTGTCAAATCCATCATCCTGGTAATTATTTATTTGATTTTCTAATTCGCTCAATGCCGATTGCTCTCCTGATTTAGCTGTTTCTGTTTTCTCTTTTGCTTCTGTTGCTCTATTTAAAATTCCATTTTGACCTGTTAGCATACTTATGCTTACGCCTGCCAAAATTAACAAAACTATTATCGTTACAACTAACGCAATTAATGTTATTCCTCTATCTTTTCTCATTTTTCATAATCCTTTCTTTCGTCTAATATCCCCAGTGGATATTCTTAATTTCATTTAATCATATTTTGTACACATTTTCAATTCTTTTTTGCAATGTTATTCATTTGTTAATGTAATGTAATTTTTCTGCAACACTCGTAGTATAGCTACATATATAACTTTTAATTAAACAAGTTTGAAAACTAAAAAGGATATAAGATAATTCAAAATCTTATATCCTTTTTATTACACATTCTTAATATTTCTTTTCTTAAACACCATAAAGCTTACAACCATCATTATAGCAAAATAAATTAAGCAAATTACCACAGAAAAAGGAACTTTCATACCTTCTAATAAAGGTAATCCTCCATAGAAAAATTGTGTAAAATCCCAGTTTGGTGTAACAAAAAACTTTAACCATTTTATATCATAGTAATATGCAAATTGATTAATTATGCTTGATGCAATATATCCCATTAATGTTATTGTTATTGCAACCGGTGTATTATTAAATATAGTACTTAATGCAAAAGCTAATGTTCCAAGTAATATATAAATCGGCATCTTGCCAAGTCCTGTAAGTATAATATTTTTTAATATTCCCATTTCGACAAGTTGTCCTGTTGTATGGTTATATACAACTGCTGGTATACTTAATGAGCTATATCCAAAGAAAATTCCACCAATTATAAATTGTAAAATCACTGTAACTATCATTATAAATAATACTGTTATTATAACTGTTATAAATTTTGCAAGCAATATTTTTGCTCTACTAAAAGGCCTTACCAGTAATAGTTTTATTGTACCTTTATTAAACTCATCACTTACTATTGCACCTGCAATTAAAACTACTGTTATTATTATAAACAATTCATATTTTGAAAATACATTTAATAGAAATCCTCTTGAATCTGAAGAATTATAGATGTCTTTTCCTTGCTCTATAACATATTTGCTTTTTTCGGAATCTTCTTTTGCTTTTTGATATTGTTTTTGTTCTTCATATGTTTTGTTGTTTTTCTTTTCTAAATCGATTAATGTCATTTTATTTTGCAAATAGTTATTTAATGCATTGTTTTTATAATCATTACCATACGGAATATCATATTTTAATCTCATTTCTAGTACTTCTATTTGAAGCTCCGTCCCTTTGTCTTTTTCTGCTTCTTCTATTCCTTCTCGAGATAGTTTTAAAGTTTCTATCTCTTCTTTTGCAAAGCTTTTCCAATCATCTGCCTTTAATCTTTCTACAAATTTATTATATCTATCTTTTGCCTCATTTAGGGCTTCTTCGTCTTTTGTTTTATATGTGTATGTATTTATTTCTGATAAATAACTTCCAGCTTTTTCTGGTATAAGTTTATATTGCCAAGATTCTTTATCATATTGCTTTAAAAGTTCATATATATCAAGCTCTGTTTTGTCTCCTATATAAATATCTACTTCTTGTTGATTTTCTAGGTTTAAATTTTTCATTTCTTGCCTTAAAATTTCAGCATAGCTATCACTATAATATTCATAATTAGCCGTTGAATTGTAAACATATTTATACATAACATTGGAAAGTACAATATATGCAAGAAAAACGATTAACATTATATAAAAGCTTTTCTTTTTTATTATTTTTGTTATTTCATTTTTAATCAAATTATTCAATTACATTACCCCCTGTCTTTTTTAAGAATGCGTCCTCTAGGCTTAGAATTTCTTCATTAACCATATAAACTTTTTTATCCGCTTCTACTAATTTTTTAACAATTCCGGGGTATCTCATCTCTGCTTATGTTTATTTTAAATCTTGTTTCATTTATTTTTTCTATCGATTCTTCCAATATTTGCTCTACATTTTCTAAGTTATTTAATTCAATAATATATGATTGCTCTACTTTTTTTACTTCATTTATTGTACTAGTTTCTACTACTTTTCCATTTTTTATTATTGTAACTTTGTTGCAGAAACTCTCTAATTCTGCTAAGTTATGGCTTGATATTACTATTGCCATATTTTCTTTTTTTGCTAAGTCTTTTATTAAATCTCTTAATTCTTTTATTCCTTCTGGGTCTAAGCCATTTGTTGGTTCATCTAATATTAATAGGTTTGGTTTATGTAATAATGCTTGAG
>ERZ791801.2294-NODE-2294-length-9868-cov-17.096199_pt1 | contig 9868 bp, 10 predicted proteins | sample MGYA00510309_ERZ791801 | MGnify/ENA primary metagenome ERZ791801 (study PRJEB30046, sample SAMN00791979) | human gut metagenome | study: EMG produced TPA metagenomics assembly of the A metagenome-wide association study of gut microbiota in type 2...
TGTTGTGGAACATTCTATAAAAGAGAAGCAGCATAAGAGTTCCCTCAAATGCTGCTCACTTTTAGTATGAACTATAATTTTTTTATTCCACTCTCTGATAAGAGTACTTCTGACCTGTGGGTGTAACTCCGTCTGCTTCCAATTCCTGTACTGATAAGGTCATAGAATTAAGTAACAGAATATCACTTATAATCCAATCTTCTTCATCACTGTACATTTCATAGAGCTTGTTACCGTCTATCTTGTACTTGCCCACTTCCTTGTAAGAGCTATCTTCTGTACTTGTGTATTCAAATGTACCATCATTCTTATAAGTAACATGGGTAGCAATAGCATCACCACTTGTCTTCTTCCATTTACCTATAATAAGAAGAGAATTATAATCATCTTCTCCTTGTACTTCTCCATTCTCAATATTAACATTTAATGTGACCTCTTTCTTTGTGCCATCATAATATGTAATATTTACTTTGTATTTCCATATGTCAGAAGATTTGTCCGTAATGGAATAAGACAATTTAGCTTTAGCTTCATAATCAAAAGGCAAGTTGATATATCTTTGTTCTCCCCACATATTTTGAGCTGTCCTATAATTAATTCGTGCAACTCTTAATTGGTAAGAGCCATGAAAATTATCTATATCTAATTCCGCTCCTATGGCTTCTTCTGCTGACACTTGTTCAAATCGGTATTGAAAAGAACCATAACCGTTTGTAGCAATTCTACTCCCGTACATATTTATATCATTATCATCATATTCTCCATATTTGATAGTATAAACAGTATCACCTGCAAGCGTATATAAACAGTCATGAATGAAGCAGAACTCATTATCGTACCAATTAGGAATGAAAGTTCTTACTCTCCAAGAATCCATAGGTAAGATGTTCGCCATTTTGGATTGTCCTCCATTGACAAACAATGCCCTTGTGAATGGCGATGTTCCTCCATAGAAATCAAGCAATGTTATAAAGTCCTTATTGGACTTTAGATGATATTTCCCATGAGATAATCCAATAGCTTTAACTCTTACCTCTTCATATTCTCCATAACCCTTATGTATTTGATAGATGGTATCAGTCTTGACATTATCTATCCAATCAAAGACCTTAGTCTTAGTAGCATATTGGAATAGATTTATCATTAGATAACCTTTAGCTGTAATTCCTGTAAATTCGATAGTATCACCTTTGTCTTCGAATCGTTTACAGGTTATATTCTCATAATCATTAATGTACTGCGAGTATGTCTTTTCTAAATCAGATGAACCATTATTCCCATTGGGGTCAAAGATGTGAATTGGCTCCTTTTCTAATTCATCATCGCCACAGGAACTAACTCCCATGCTTAATGCAACCAATAGTGAGGTTGCCAATAATCTAAATGTTTTCATTATTCTGTATGTTTAAGTTCTTAAAATTCATCATCATTTGTGGTTGCTGTTCTATATGTAACTGTTAATGTACCACTGAAATTTATTCCAATTTCATCTTGGGAATTATTAAGAGTAACATTTAGGGTTATAGAGTTAGAATTTGTATCTCTCCATATAGCATTACCGTCAGAAGAAACTGTTGGATTACCATATTTAGAACATAAAGTGTTCCCTAAGCCGTTAAATGCCTGTGTAAACTTATTCGTAATTTGGTTCTGCTTGGATTTGGCTTCATTCAGAATGGTAGTCCTGTCTTTAAAAGGATTATCTACTACAGATGCATCATCAAACAATGTAAATGTAGCTTCTACAAGTTTTTCATTTTTATAGGTGATAACTAAGTCGTTGAATTTGGTATCAATGAATGTAACATTTTTCAAATGGATGCAAGGATGTTTCCATTCTACATTAGGGTATCTTTTCTTTAGTTTGTCTATGGCTACATAAGGCTTATCTTCTAACTTGATTCCTAAGAACCCTGTAATTTCACTTTGAGCATTGATATAAGTGCTTATAAACAGCATAGATAAGAACAGTAACAATCTGTACCTCATAATTAAAATATTATGCTCCCTGTTCCCTATGGATAAGCTGTTAAAATAAAAGAGGTGTGGGAACTATATTTGTCTTATCCTGTGATGGGGCTTCTCGCATTGCCTTGACTGTGGATAAAACAATAGCAACCCACACCAATTTGACAATATCTAAGCCTTACAAGCATAAGGTAGGTATATATCAATGGCGGGGTGCTATTGCTATCATCTTCACAGTCAGTTGAAATTTTGCGAGAATTTCATCACGAAGATAATTTCAATAACACCTTTCGTTAAATATGTCCTTCCAACTTCCTAACGCATTAGTTCATTGGAATTGGTGCAAAGGTAACAAAAGGTTTTAAATCTATCAGCATGGAGTGAGGATAAATAGTAATTATTGTGTTACTAAACAAGGAATTAATGGAGTATTTAATCAGAATTGCATCTGAAATCTCTAAATCCATGTGGGTATCAAATTCACTTCTTCCCATGTAAGGACTAAATTCTGAATATTCTTACCTGTCTTGAATTATCATCTTTAAGTCTGCATATTGTTGGATATTCAAGAAGTGCTACCTGCGACATGATTAATAAGAGTTGAGATAGTTATAAACTCTGTAAACTTATGGAATTGACTTACTTCTATAAGGCTGAAATGCCAAATCTAAAGAAGCAGACTTTAGATGTATCTAAGCTCAATATTTCATGGATTTGGGACAGAACCATTCAGACCACTATAAAGATGTATCTTAATAATCCTGTCCCAATTCATTAGAAGCTCAAACAGTCATAAGTCTGTAAGATTTCTTCCTGCCTTAATCCCAAGTATCTTTTAGTAATGGCAACAGAACTATGGTTGAACAGTTCCATCAGCTTTACTAAGGCAAGTTCAGCATTATCGCTGTTCATGTTATAGACCTGCCTGCCAAAAGTCTTTCTAAGTGAATGGCAGCTAAAGTTCTTAATCTTTAGCCTGTACTTCTTCTTCACCTCTTTAAGAATGATATTGATTCTCTGAATTGTGAAGATAGTGCCTTTCTGACTGATAAGGATTGGCGCATTGATTCCAACTGGATTTATATGCTCGTAGCACTCTTTAATATGATGTTGTAATTGGGGGTTCAGTCTGATAGTCCTTACTTTGCCTGTCTTCTTCTCAATTACTGTAAACTCGTCAGTACCTAATATCTGCTTCCATCTTAGAGATAGAATATCAGATATTCTTAATCCTGTGAAGCATCCTAAAGCTATAAGGAGTGAGATTTTATAATTCTCGTCTTTGGCTAACTTCCTTATGAGGTTCATTGCATCAGACCAAACAAGATAGTCTGCCGTTGTGCTTGAATATTTAAGTGACATAATGTTCTGTTTTATAATGAAATGAATAGAAGTGAATATTAATTCTGAGTTGGATTTACTAACTCACTGATTACTAAAGGAACATTCACTAATTATCAAAGTGAATATATTTAGGGTGGGAACATCTTATTAAGACATTCCACACCTTATTATATATAATATTCCTTAAAATGGTTTGTTCCCATATTTATAGTCCAAGATGGAGTTGCACACCCTATCATAAAAGGAGAATCCGCAACCTGTATAGAAGTAGCTTAGATATATTGCTTGATATTCTCTTTGTAATGTGGTATTATCTTTCAGCATATTATCCAACTTCTCTAAAGAGTGTTTCAATGCCTGTACTACCTTTATATATCTAAGGTTGTTATCCACCTCTCCCAAACGGGCTTCCAATTCTCTGATATGTTCTATAAGTCTGTCTATCTGTTTATTCATAACTCTAAGTTTTAATAGGTTGTTAGATATAAAGAAAGGACAACTAAGTAGCTGCCCTTTCCTCTCTCAATCAATAAGCCCATTTAATCAATGAACCATTTGTAACGCTCATCTCCATGCAAAGCCGCATTGATTCCTGTTGCCATTTCAGTAGCATTTAAAGAACGGTCTAAGAATGAATCAATATAGCTTGACTTGTTAGCTCCTGTAAGCAGGTTATAGAACTTCCACATATTAAGTTCACTTCCAAAGCTACCAAAATTATCATCGTGAATGTATGCTTTGGCTACGCTGTTAATCTGTGTGTCTGTAAGCAACATTCTTGGCAGTACCTTTTGATAGCCTGTTGGCAAGCATTGGTAAAGTCGCATCTTGCCTATTATCTGTGCGAATTGGTGTTCACTCATGGAAGTGTTGCCTAATTGCTGCATCAGATAAAGATGCTTGGCAGGATTATAGTTGTTGAACAGTTCCAAAGCCGCACGATAGAGTTCAGTTGTGCTACTCACTCTTAAATCATCCTTGTAGCCATTGGTAAAGATGCACATATTGCAACAAACTTGGTTCTTGAAGCCAATCGCCAATCTGAACAACTCTGGAACTTTCTTGCTGTATAAATTCATCTGATTATAAGCCCTCACACCTACGATTGAAAGATTGAGCTTATTTCCACCTACCGTTTCATAAATGGTTGGAATGTTTATGCTGAAAGCTGCCCTCTCATAATAAATGGTCTTGTCAGATTCCAACAGTTGGTTGGCTGGCTTATGGATAGCTTCTGGGATTCTGCCTTTAATAATGTGGCTTACACGAATGTCTGCCTGTTCCACTTTCTCACCGTTAAAGAATGATTGTGCTGCATCCTGTATGGTTTCCACAAATGCAGCATGATTAATGGTAAGTTCATTGTCTTTGGAGAACACAGGGGTAATGCACTCATGTTTCAGATGATGCAAGGTTACTTCCTGCGTGTTTGCTTCAATGAAATGTTTGGCAGGTCTTACAGGTTCGTCCATAATAATTGTAGCTTCTTCTGCATATTCACCCAAATTCATTCTCTCACGATTCTGTGCCATAGCTGGCATGATAACTAAATTTCTCATAATGATAAATTGTTTAAATGATTATTGATTGATTTAACTCTTGAATAGGTAAAGCCCATATCGTTTTGGATTGCTCCGTTACGATTTGGACTTTACTACAATTCGCTGAATTACATTTAAGTGATATTACAATTAGACTATATTACCATTATGTCTGTATTGTGTATCTCTTTAAGAAGTCCATGAATGATGTGAGGTGAATAGTAAAATTTATAATGGTTGAGGGGGTGGGTAGGTGTCTGACCAATTCCGTTTTTATTCTGCTTGGTGAGAGGGGGTATAAATTAGGAGTATGGTATCTCGTGCAACATTTTGGAGATTGGGGCTATAAAATCCATTCTTCACCTTAAATGTAGCATCTGACCTTAAAAATCAAACTTCAAATGCTTATAAAGTGGATTTAAGGCAGACTTGGGATTATTCGTACTATCTCTAAATGTATTAATAGACAGTATAAACAATCCCAGCTATCTGTTATTGAAACATTATTTGGTATAATTGTGAATCTTTCTCTCTGCTATATCTTCATCAGTAAGAACATTGGGATAGACATTCTTTACAAATGCAAATGTTGATTCAGAGGTAATGATGAATATCTTTCTGTCTTTAAGGTGTATTCCTTTATCATTCCTTTTTATATATCCGCAATCTTCTGCCTGTTTTAAATATCTTGAAACGGAACTTGGGCTTATGTTCAATTCTTTGGCTAATTCACTTTGGGTATATTGACAGGTATTTGTAGCGTTCAGACACTTGCACTTTAGTAAGACAAGAAATCCTTTTAATTGGCGGGATATGGGTTCACTGTACAACTTCTTGCTTATAAGGACATAATGCTCAGTATTCAATGTATATCTGCATCTGTCAAAACTTCCATATTTACCTTTAATTGGGTGTTTGTCTATCTGAATCAAATTCAAGCTTTCAAACTTGTGTAGCCATTGCCTTATCTGTTCTTCTTTCTTTATTCCATAGAACTCTGTCAATGCCTCTTGCTTGACATTTGAAACCATTGTGTAGCAGTCAGAGCATAGAGCCAAACAATAGAATAGGTATGCTTCCAGCAAGTTCAATTTACCTGCAATAGTTTCAGTTATTCTTCTGTATGATAATTCTGTTCCTGTCATTAGCAACTGGTTTATTATAGTCAGTAAAATAAATCTTGTTCTCTTTTACCAATCTCCTGTATCTGTGATTGCCAAAATAAGACTTGGCATCTTTCTGAGTGATAAATTCCAACCCTGTGGGTAAATGAATAATCATAATGAATAGATTGAGTTTATAAATTATCATCATCTTAATAAATTGGTATTCATGCGGCTTGCGTAGCAAGACGAATGATAAGTAGAGTATTTATAGGCAATAGGTATTTATATATAGGTATTTATAAGTAGCCTACCTGTATGAAAGTTCCACCCTACCTATTTGAAAGAGCCGCCCTACCTATTTGAAATCTCAATATTTCAAACTTTAGATATGTGTCAGCTTAAATATTACTGAGTTAATAAGCCAACTTCTGCAATGAGATATAATAAGTAGTAACCTTTCCATTCTTCTTTCTCCTTGTCTTTAGATAGTTGTTAAGATTAGCCCACAATCCAATGTGAACCCTGTTATCTTTTATTCCCTGTTTAAGAGCCTTTGCCCTTATCTGTTCATAGGTAAATTCTTCCATTTTAGATATTCTGAATAGTTTGTAAGTCCGTCAATCTGTGTGGTGGGATTATCTGCTTGTAGTACTGTAAAGATAGTAACTCCATAAGTGAGAAACTAATGATAAGACCACACATTTAAGAATCAGACTTTAAACTATTCAGAATGTCTAAGAACTATATTGGAGAACGGGGTTACTTCTTTCTTAGCAACCCAAAGGGTGTTCCAATTATATCTTCTGCTTCTTCAACTTCTACATAAGGTATGTCTTCAGTAGCTTCATCTGTTACTTCAGTTGCTGTTCCTTGAATAGTTATTCTCTTTATCTGTTTAGCCTTATATCTTTTAAGGATTTTCTCAAACTGAGTTATTACTAAACTTTCATCCAGATTACCATTAGAATTGAACATGGCAGCTTTATCATTAGAAGTTATTGATTGGAATATCTTGTATGCTTCGTCAACGCTGGTTGTGGTAGTCTTGATGTTATTAAATTCAGTAATTAAGTATCTTTTGGCTATATCCGTGTCCTTGAAACCTTTGCCCTTGCAGATTTTGATGAATTTGTTTCCTACTTCCATGTTATGTGCAGGGATTATTGGCTTCTTGGTCTTCTTACCTTTCTCCTCTTTACCAGAACACAATAATGAGAAGTCGTTTTTGGATATAGCATTGTTGCTGCCACAGAAGATAAGATTTAATGTTGATATTGGATAACCGTTGGGATTGTTCTCACTCTTTATTAGTTCATTGTATCGTTTTAAGAACTCATTCTCTGGATTGATGTTGGCTGCACCACGCACATAGTCTGGAGTACTCCATTCTTTCTTAGTGATATTAATATCATTTATGTACTCAGCAATAGTTTCGTTCTGCAACTCTATTATTATAGCAGGAATTTCAATTTCATCTTGTTTGTTAGCTATTGCCCATTCGTAATAAAGGCTTGTAGCAACAACTCTGTGCTGTCCGTCCACGACAAGAAAGTAGTTGGCTGCTTTTGATGGAGCTATCTCTTTGCCATTAATATCAACTAAAGTAATATCTCCTGTTTTAATCGCTTCCTCAGCCTTGATTACTTGTATCATTTCAGCCTTTCTGTAGCCCTTGACTTTCATTATGGCTAAAATCTTCTCTACATTACCTAAGTTGATAGTTCTATTAATGCCTTGTGCGAAAGCTGCATTCCTTACTTCGTTATTAGCTACAACCTTAACTTCTAAAAAAATCTTCTTCATTATCTTTAAATTTTAATAGTTAATAATGTTCTGTGTAACCGTCAAACCTATGCGCACTTGGCTTTTTGATTACGCTGCAAAGGTAGGTACTTCCTGTCCTCGCTATAGGTAATAATTTTAAGCTCTAATTTATTACCCTTAGTTTGGAACTCTGCCATCTTTCCTTTGGTGGTGCAAATATAGAGTGGTATATTGGTAAGGTATGGGTAATAAAAATCCCACTACTTTTATTCCCCTTAGAGAATAGAGTAGCGGGATGTTATAAATTAAAGGAGTGGATTACATTCTGAATGATGGATAGACACTGTTGATAGTGCTTGGTTCAAAGTCTTTATATTGTTTTAGGAATGCTTTAAGTGTGTCATTCTCTGTTTGTGACCAGCACGATTTAGTGGATAGTTTAGTAAATGCTATCAGTTGGCAAATGAGGTCAGTTTCCTTTTGTGAATATTTAGCACCTTTCTTCCTTTTAAGGATAACTTGGGATTGTGTGTTGAAGAAGTCAAGGAACATCTTTGCAAAGAAAGTGATGAATGGAGAATCCTTGGTAGAGGTAGAAGTTCCCAATCTCCTTTTATGGCTCATTATTCCAATGCTGTTTAAATCGTCCTGTTGCATCATCTTGAGAGTAGCGTCAGCTATGTAATGAATGGCAGTGGGGTTGTCTATTATAATGTTGCGTTCTCCATCCACGCATATTTTTAATGTAGTGGATTGAGTAAATATGCTTCCTGTCTTTTCATCAAAACTTTCTACATTATCTATAATAGCTTTGGTGAATTTAAGAAGCTGTTCGTTAGGGGATTCTCCCATGTCTATTCCCTCTATATAATAATGGTAGCTGTAATCATAGATAAACAGCAGAAGCATCCAAAACTTATCTGCATCTAAATCCAATCCTCTTATAAATTGCTGTATTAATTTATGTTTCATGTAGTTGGCATAACTGAAATGCTCTGCTATCAGACCTTTGTTATATCTATTGCCAAATGTCCGCAAAGTTTCTGACACATTTATATAAATGGGCTGGTTACAGATTTCTTCCCATTCTTCTACGCTCACTTCTGATTTGTTTATCCTTTCATAACCATAATAGTAAGGGCTGTCTGTGTCGTGGTCAAAGTCAGGAATATATAGTTCTTCCAATATGGAGATATATTCTAATAAGTCTTTCTCCTGTTCTATATTATCTTTCCATTCAAATTTAGTTATGGGATTCATATCTCTTTATATATTTAAGTTTTGACGGACAAAATTAAAAAATAATCCTCACCTGCATTTGCTGCAAGTGAGGAATTTGTGGATAGGATATGCTTTAGTAATCAGAAGCTCCTGTAAACGTATCCATAAGTTTATCCATCTGCTCACCAATGCACTTGTCTATTAGCTTTGCATAATGGGCAGTCATTCGTGTATTGGTATGTCCCAACATCTTAGAAACGACTTCCAGAGATATGTTATTGGCTAAAGTAACTGTACTTGCAAATGTGTGCCTACTTGTGTGGAAGCAAATTCGTTTATTGATTCCACAGAGTATAGCTATATCCTTTAGATATTTGTTGATGTCCGCAGGGTCTTGAATAGGGAGTAGTTTCTCTCCACCTTTGTACTTATCCAATATCAGTTTGGCGATAGGGAGTAGGGGAATGCGTGATAGAACCCCTGTCTTAACCCTACGTTTCTTAATCCATATTCTGCCTGCACTGTCTTTCTCAAAGTGCTCTGGTGTCAAGGTCTTAATATCAATGTAGCTAAGCCCAGTGAAGCACCCAAAGAGGAACATATCTTTAGCACGCTCCAATCGTGGCAGGGGAGTATCAAAGTTGATAATCTTCCTCAATTCTTCTTCATCCAAGAAATCAATATCCACAGGTTCACGTTCCACCTTATAAGTAGAGAATGGATTGAACGCCATATAGGAGTTGGCTACTGATAGATTGATAATCTTCTTCAATAGCTTTAAATGTTTAGTGGATGAGTTCTGTGCCATGCCCTTATCAATTCTTAGAAATGAATGAAATGATTGGATGAAGTTTAGATTCAGTTCACGTAAACCCGTTGGCGGAATTAATTTAAGTTGATAAATATGAGTAAAAAGTTGTACAT
>ERZ791801.2298-NODE-2298-length-9854-cov-3.811001_pt1 | contig 9854 bp, 10 predicted proteins | sample MGYA00510309_ERZ791801 | MGnify/ENA primary metagenome ERZ791801 (study PRJEB30046, sample SAMN00791979) | human gut metagenome | study: EMG produced TPA metagenomics assembly of the A metagenome-wide association study of gut microbiota in type 2...
CCACCATCCACACCGAGATCAGCCCCATTGTGGGTACCGAGAAGCAGAGCGAAGATCTGGTGCGCAGCCTGCTGGCAGATTTTGCGGATGACCCGGTCAAGCTGTGGCAGTCCAACATCTTTGGCAAAAGCCTGCATGAGTTGGTGAACGACGGGCTGCAGAACAAGTTGCTGCACATTCCGCAGGAGGCCCGCACCCAGCTGCAGGGCACGCTGGAACGGGTCATCAACGAAGGCTGTACCGGGCTCATCTGCATTCTGATCTGAACACAAAAAAGGCCGCCTGCCGGACAAAATTTCCAGCAGGCGGCTTCTGTATGCTTATGCGTTTTCTTCGGTCAGTTTGTTGACCAGAAGCTGATAGATCTCGTTGCCTTTCAGGATGAATTGCTTTTTCACCAGTTCAGCCGACAGCCGGTCCGGGGTGCCCAGATCCAGGCAGAACAGCGCCTCATCCAGGCCCTTTACGGTGCAGCGGACGCTGCAATGGCCGTCCGGCTTTTCGGTGATGCTGGCGCTGTACTTGGCCTCTTTGCGGGCCCAGGTCTGGCAGCGCAGCACAGCGGCCACCGCTCGTTCCCGCACGCTGCGGGGCAGGTCGTAGGCCAGCTCCTGCGCCACTTTGCGGCCCTTGTCGGTAATGGAATACACATTGTCCTGCACGGTCACGAGCTGCTGCCGCGTGATGTCGTCCAGGCAGGAACCGATCTCAAAGTAGTTGACCAGTGCCTCTTCCATCAGGGCGTTCTCGATCTCCTGCCGGGCAATGGGTCCGGCATTTTTTACCAGATAGCACAGCAGCAGCCGGATCTCGGTGCTGCTGGTCAGTCCGCCGGGGCGTACACCGGCAGTAAAAGCATCATTGGCGGGCATCGTTCATCCATCCCCTTTGCATTTTCACATTCTCAAACGACAGGTTCCCTTATAGTATAAAGGGTTTCACGCCGGATTGCAAGCCGCTGCGGCAAAATCCGTCTCAATGCGCTTGCTGCTGCCGGGCGTGGAGTAGACCCACCGGTCCAGATGTCCCTCCGTGATGAAGTACCGCAGCTCGAACCGGTGGCGCTGGTTCAGGCTGTGGTTCACGATCACCAGCTTGATCTTCATCTTTTCCGGCAGGATGTTCTTGATGTAGACGCTCACGGCCTGCCCGGGGGCAAGGTCGGTGCAGCTTTCGGCAAGACCGGCCAGATTGGGCGCGATCTCAATGAAGGTACCGTACTCTTCCACGCTGCGCACGATGCCCACCACTGTTTCACCCACCGAAAAATGGGCGGCGTTCTCGGCCCAGGTGCCCAGCAGTTCCCGGATGGTGAGCACAAAGCGGCCCTGCACGTCCCGGTTCTTGACCGCGCACAAAATCTGCTGCCCCACGCTCACCCGGTCGGCGGGGGAGGAAATGCGGCTCACCGACATACAGTCGATGGGCAGCAGGGCACTGATGCCGCACCCCACATCGCAGAACGCACCAAATGGCTCAATGTGAGTTACGGTGCAGGGCAGGATATCGCCGGGAGAAAGGGTATCGAGATAATCGGCCTTGCACATCCGCTGCGCTTCTGCGCGGGAAAGCCGGTAGAAGGGCTGCCCGTCCTCGTCGGTGTCCAGAGCCTGCACCACAAAGCAGGTGGGGCGGCCCACCCGCGTCAGCACGGCAATGTCCCGCACGGTGCCGTTTTCGGCTCCGTCGGCGCACTGCACAAAGGGCATCACGGCCCGGACGCCGCCCAGGTCGAACCGCAGCTGCCGCTGGGTGTCAAAGGCCAGGGCGGTGGCCTGCAAAATCTCGTGGCTGGCCATGGCGGCCCGCAGCTCTGCAGCGGACAGCCGGGCAGCGGAACGGTAATTGCCTTCGGTACGGTATGCTTGCATCATCTTTCATTCCTCTTTCTCTGTTGATTTTTGGGTTCTGCGCTGCGCGGGGCAAAGCACGCTCCCATTTTCAACGATATGCATCCGGCGCGGCAGATATTTGCATTTTGCAGGCGTTTGCATTATACTATATCTGTATGTGCGGCAGGGCCTGTGGTCCGGGTGCCGCACAGTTGCCGCCGACCATTCTGAGGGGCGGCAGAAGGGAGCGACCAACGCTATGGATATCGCTGTGGGAGATACCATCCTCACCCGCAAGAAGCACCCCTGCGGGGCTTCCAGCTTTGAAGTGCTGCGTGTCGGTATGGATTTCAAGATCCGCTGCACGGGCTGCGGGCGCGAGGTGATGCTGCCGCGTGCAAAAATTGAAAAGAACATCAAAAAGGTGGTCAAACCTGCACAGCAGGCGGAGTGACCGCCCTTGTGCCCATTTCCATCTGAGAACGTTTGTAAGGAGAACTGCCTGTTATGCCCGATCTTTCTGCCCAAATGGATGCCGTGTGCCACCGGTTTGAGGAGCTTTCCGTCCGCCTGAACCAGCCGGATGCCGCTGCCGACCCGGCACTGTTCCGCAAACTGATGCGGGACTACCACGAGACGCAGCCGGTGGTGCAGGCCTACCGCGACTGGCAGACCGCCCGGGACCATCTGGCGCAGGCCAAAGCCCTGCTCGAAGAACCCATCTCCGATCCGGACTTCAAGCAGATGATACAGCAGGAAATCAGCGAAAAAAGTCAGGATGTGGCAAAGCTGGAAAATAATCTCAAAATTCTGCTGCTGCCCAGGGACCCGCGGGACGAAAAGAACGTCATCATGGAGATCCGGGGCGGGGCAGGGGGAGAGGAAGCCGCTCTGTTTGCCCACAGTCTGCTGCGCATGTACACCATGTATGTGCAGAGCCGCGGCTGGACGCTGGAACTGCTCAACCTCAACGAGACCGAGCTGGGCGGCGTGAAGGAAGCCATCTTTTCGGTGGAAGGGGCCGGGGCCTACAACCGCCTCAAGTACGAGAGCGGGGTGCATCGGGTGCAGCGCGTGCCCGAGACCGAGACCCAGGGCCGCATCCACACCTCCACCGCCACGGTGGCCGTGATGCCCCAGGCAGAGGAAGTGGACTTTGCGCTGGACATGAAGGACCTGCGCATCGACACCTTCCGTTCCTCCGGTGCGGGCGGCCAGCACATCAACAAGACGTCCAGCGCCATCCGGGTGACGCACATTCCCACCGGCATGGTGGTGGAGTGCCAGAACGAGCGCAGCCAGTTCCAGAACAAGGATAAGGCCCTGGAGATCCTGCGCAGCCGCTTGCTGGCCCAAAAGCAGAAGGAACAGCAGGACGCCATCAACTCCGAGCGGCAGGGGCAGGTGGGCACCGGGGACCGCAGCGAGAAGATCCGCACCTACAATTTCCCGCAGGACCGCTGCACCGACCACCGCATCGGCCTGACGGTGCACAACCTTGCAAAGATCCTGGACGGCAACCTCGATGAGGTCATCGACGCCCTTGCCACCCGCGAACAGGCGGAAAAGCTGCAAAAGCTCGATTTGTAAAACAAAACGAATCAACGAAAGAAATCGCTGAAAAGTAAAAATACTTTACACGCAGAAAGAACGATAAAACATATGAAAATTAAAACCGAAGTTCTGCCTGCCGACAAGGCAGAAAGCATTGCAAAGGCCGCCGAGCTGCTGCGCAGCGGGGAGTTGGTGGCCCTGCCCACCGAGACGGTGTACGGCATTGCCGCCGACGCCCGCAACGGCGAGGCGGTGAAGAAAATCTTTGTGGCCAAGGGCCGCCCGCAGGACAATCCCCTGATCGTCCATGTCACCGGCCCGGAGATGCTGCCGGGTCTGGTCAGCGAGGTACCGGAGCGTGCCCAGCTGCTGATGGCGGCCTTCTGCCCCGGCCCCCTCACCATCATCATGCCCCGTGGCCCGGAGGTGGCAGCCGAGTGCTGCGCCGGTCTGGACACGGTGGGCATCCGCATGCCCAGCCACCCGGTGGCCCGTGCGGTCATCGAGCAGAGCGGCTGCGCCTTTGCAGCCCCCAGTGCCAACCTCTCCGGCAAGCCCAGCCCCACCAATGCGCAGGATGTCTTTACCGATATGGACGGTCGCCTGCCCCTCATTCTGGACGGCGGCGAGTGTGATGTGGGCGTGGAGAGCACGGTAGTGTCGGTGGTGGGCGACAAGCCCACCCTGTTCCGCCCCGGCCACATCACGCTGGAGGATCTGGAGCGTGCCCTCGGCGAAGAGGTAGAAGTGTCCAAGGCCATTCTGGAAAAGCTGCCGGAAGGCGCTGTGGTGCGCAGCCCCGGCATGAAGTACAAGCACTATGCCCCGAAAGCAGACGTAACCCTGCTCAATGGCACCTTTGAACAGTTCAAGGCCTATGTGGACGCCCACATGGACCAGAACCCCAGCTGCCTGTGCTTCACCGGCGAAGCTGAAAAGCTGGGCGTGCCCTGTGTGGAGTATGGCCGCGAGGGCGACGGTGCCGACCAGGCAAAGCATATCTTCCGCTCACTGCGGGCACTGGATGAGCAAGGCAACGGCATCGTTTATGCCCGCTGCCCCCAGAAGGACGGCCTGTCCATGGCGGTGTACAACCGCCTGATCCGCGCGGCGGCCTTCCGGGTGATCGACCTATGATCACGCTGGGCATCACCGGCCGCAGCGGCTGCGGCAAGTCCACGGTCACGGCAGTGTTTGCGGGCCACGGCGTGCCGCTGGCCGACGCTGACCAGATCAGCCGCGAGATCCTGCTGCCCGGCTCGCCGCTGCTGCCCGCGCTGGCAGAGCGGTTCGGGGCAGACATCTTAAAAGCAGACGGCACACTGGATCGCCGCCTGCTGGCAGACCGCGCCTTTGCCACGCCGGGAGGCAAGGCCGCGCTGGACGGTCTGACCCACCCGGAGATCGTGCGCCGCATCCGGGCGGCAAAGCAGGCGGCACAGGAGGCTGGGGCACCGCTCTTCGTGCTGGACGGTGCCGTCATTGTGGGCACGGCGGCACAGGCGGAGTGTGACCGGTTATGCGTGGTCACAGCACCCTTTGAAACCAGTGTGGCCCGCATCGTAGCACGGGACGGCATCGCGCCTGAAATGGCCTGCCGCCGTCTCAACGCCCAGACGCCGGAAGCAGAGCTGACCGTACAGGCGGATTACGTTCTGCACAACGACGCAGACCTTGCCGCCCTGCAGGCTGCTGCAGAGCAGCTGTGCATCGCACTTCAGACAGAAGGAGGTGCGTCCCACCGGTTTTGAACGAACGATTTGAAAAAGACTCCAACGGCATGCCGCAGTACGACCCGGCTGCCGCCCATGAACGCCGCATGGCCCGCGCAGCAGCCCGCCGCCGTGCGCAGCAGCGACGCCGCAAGCGTCGGCTGCGCCTGCTGATTTTGTGCCTGCTGGCGCTGGTGCTGCTTGTGGCAGCCCCGCACCTGTGGCACCGGGCCGAACAGCTAATGTACCCCCGCAAGTATGAACAGCTGGTGGACCAGTGGGCGCAGACTTACAACCTGGACCCGCTTCTGGTGGATGCCTTTATCCGTACCGAAAGCGGTTTTGACCCGGTGGCCACTTCCAGTGTGGACGCCCGCGGCTTGATGCAGATGACCGAAGAGACCTTCCTCTGGCTGCGCAGCAAGATCGCGGCGGACGAGGATCTGGCTTTTGCAGACCTGTACGACCCGGACACGAGCATCCGCTTCGGGTGCTGCTACCTGCATCTGTGTCTCGAACGCTACAACGGTGATGTGGCCACCGCTGCAGCCGCCTACCACAGCGGCTGGGGCACTGTGGACAATCTGCTGCGGATGGAAGAGCACTCGGCCGACGGCCAGACGCTGCAGGGCTTCCCCTACAGTCAGATGAACCACTATGTAAACAAGATCACCTCCTGCTATGGTGCGTATCAGCGCATCTACGCGGGAAATTGATAAAAGTAAGGAGAATGTCAACCATGAGTGAAAAACTTTCTGCCAAGCAGTATGCAGAGCAGCTGCTCTATAAGCCGGAATACGCTGCCGACAAGCAGCCGGACGTGAAGGAAAAGGCCGCCGCTTTTGCGGAGGGCTACAAGAACTTCCTGGACCATGCCAAGACCGAACGCGAGGCTGCCGCCACCAGCGAGCAGATGCTGCTGGCTGCCGGTTACAAGCCCTTTGAGCCGAAAAAGACCTATGCACCCGGTGAGAAGATCTACTTCATCCAGGAGCACAAGGCCGTCGTGGCGGCTACCATCGGTCAGAAGCCCTTTGAGGAGGGCTTCCGTCTGGTCATTGCCCACATCGACAGCCCCCGTCTGGACCTGCGCCCGAACCCCCTGTATGAGTCCGACCACCTGAGCTACTTCAAGACCCACTACTACGGCGGCATCCGCAAGTATCAGTGGGGCACCATGCCGCTGGCCATCCACGGCGTGTTCACCCGTGCCGATGGCTCCAGCGTGTCCTTTGCAGTGGGTGAGGACGAGAATGACCCCGTGTTCTGCATCACCGACCTGCTGCCCCATCTGGGTGCCGAGCAGAACGACCGCAAGCTGAGCGACGGCATCAAGGCCGAGGAACTGAATGTGCTCATCGGCTCCGACGCCGTGGAGGAAGAGGACGTCAAGGAGGCTGTCAAGCTGAACACCCTGATCCTTCTGCACGAGAAGTACGGCATCACCGAGCGCGACTTCACCCGCGCTGAGATCGAGGTTGTGCCTGCTCACAAGGCCCGCGACGTGGGCTTTGACCGCTCTATGGTGGGCGGCTACGGCCATGACGATCGTGTGGACGCTTACCCCGCCCTGGTGGCCGAGATCGAGACCAAGGACCCCATGCACACCACCGTCTGCGTGCTGACCGATAAGGAAGAGATCGGTTCTGACGGCGTGACCGGCATGCAGAGCATGTATGTGTTCCACTTCCTGCAGCTGCTGTGCCGTGCCGCCGGTCAGGATGACATCATTGCCTTCCAGAACAGTGTCTGCCTGTCCGCCGATGTTACCGCCGCCTACGACCCGTCCTGGGCCGGTGCCTTTGAGCCGAAGAACGGCACCTATGCAGGCCGCGGCGTGGCTTTCTTCAAGTACACCGGCAGCCGCGGCAAGAGCTCTGCCAGCGACGCCAACGCCGAGCTACTGGGCGACATCACCCGGATGCTGGATGCCAACAACGTGGCATGGCAGATCGGCGAGATGGGCCGTCTGGATCTGGGCGGCGGCGGCACCATTGCCAAGTATGTGGCAAACCGCGGCATCAAGGTGCTGGATATGGGTGTGCCTGTGCTGTCCATGCACTCTCCCTTCGAGGTCATCCATAAGACCGACCTGTACATGGCTTACCGCACCTTCTCTGTGTTCTGCCAGTCTGCGGACTGATCCCCCGCGCTGACGGATATTTTGCATTGAAAAACCGAGCTGCCTGCACATTTTTGTGCGGCGGCTCGGTTTTTTGCGCAAAACCCTTGACCTTCAACCGGCTTTAAGGTGTAATGTAAGGGCGGAGGTGAAGCAAATGAACATCAAACAGGCTTCAGAGCAAAGCGGTGTGTCCGCCCCGAACATCCGCTTTTACGAAAAAGAAGGGCTTCTTACACCGGCACGCAGACAGGGCAATGACTACCGCGATTACACCGCCGGGGATGTCCGCACCCTCAAGCTCATCCGGATGCTGCGCATGCTGGATGTGCCGTTGCCCACCATCAAGGCGGTGCTGCGCGGGGAACAGCCCCTGCAGCAGGCGCTGCAAGCCCAGCAGACCGTGCTGGAGCAGCAGGCCGCGCATCTGGCGGCAGCCATGCAGTTTTGTGCCGACCTTGCCCGGCAGCAGCCGCAGGCAGAAACGCTGGACGTGGATGCCTGCCTGACCCGGATGGAACACCCCGCCACGCAGCAGGGCTTCTTTACGGGCTGGCTGCAGGATTACTGCACGCTGGTACAGGTGCAGCACCAGAGGCATTTTTCCTTTATCCCGGAGGGCAGCATCAACACCACGCAGGAGTTCACAGCGGCCCTGCAGACCTATGCAAAGGCCAACGGGATGCAGTTCAGCCTTGAAAAAGAGGGAATGTACCCGGAGTTTTCGCTGGACGATATCCCGTATAAAGCATACCGCAATCCGGGCAAGTACCGGGATGAGATCTGCTGCGATGCCGTGCATCCCGAGCAGCTTGACACCGGACTTCCCTCCCGGCGGGAAAAGCTGCTGCGCATCGCGCGTATCGTGCTGCCGCCGGTGTGCACCTTTGCCGCCATCATGGCGGCAGGGTGGGTAGTCACCGGCGGTGCAGGCTGGCTCTGGCTGGCGGCGCTGGCATCCGGCGGGGTGCTGCTGGGGCGCTGTTTTGAAAAGTGGCTGTAAGGCGCATCACCCCAGCGGCAGCGCCTCGGCTACGGTCAGAAAGGTATAGCCGTTGTCCGCATACCACCGGATGATATCCGGCAGCGCCTCTGCCGTGGTGCGTGTAGTGGAGGAATCGTGCATCAGAACAATGCAATGTGTCTGCTCGCCGGTCTCCCGCACGACGTTGCGGTAAATGGTGTCCGCACTGGGGTGTCCGCCCACGGCGTCCTCGGCGCAGACGTTCCAGTCCACCCATTGCCAGCCTTTTTGTTCCACTTCGGCTTTCAGCTGCTTCATCAGCCCTTTGCCGCCGTAGCGGCGGCTCACCGTGTTGGTGCTGCCGCCTGGGAAGCGCAGATAACGGATGCTCTCTGCGTCCACATAGGGCGCGATGCGCTCCTTCAGCAGGGCGATGTCCGCCCAGTAGGCTTCGCTGCTGCGGTAGATGTCGCTGTATTCGTGGGAGGCAGAGTGCAGTGCGATCTGATGCCCGGCGGATGCAGCTTCGGTGAGCAGGGGCAGATATTTCTCGTTGTAGTCGGTAGCCACCACAAAAAAGGTGCCGTGCACCCCGGCGGCATTCAGGGCCGAGAGAACATCCGGCGTGGTCTTGCTGGGGCCATCATCAAAGGTCAGACAGACCCACTTTTCCGGCAAGGTGGCATTGGGCTGCGTTTCCGCTGTGGCCACCGTGGACACAGCAGGGGAGAAGGGCACTGCATCCGGCCGGACGGTCAGATCCGCCTGTGTGCAGACAGCCGGACTGCGCGCCGGAAAACACATTCCGGCCGCAAAAGCAGCTGCCATACTCGCAAGGAACCCCGCCCCCAGAAGCACCCGCCGCAGACGTGGTACAGACAAACGCATGCTAAAACCTCCCTCGCACGTTGTTTCTGGATTTTTGTTGGCTCTATTAAGATATGAACGCCGAAAAAATCTATGAAAAAGCCGAAAAACGCTTGACGATTTCCGGCAAATGTGGTACTATATTCAAGCAGTCCGCACAAACGGCTTCCCACCTCAGATGTCCGCAGGGCTGCGCGAACAGAATATGCGAGGGTGGCGGAACTGGCAGACGCGCACGTTTGAGGTGCGTGTGGTTTATCCTTGGGGGTTCGAGTCCCCTCCCTCGCACCAGAAAAGCCCCACGAAATATCGAAGAAAATTCGATGCTTCGTGGAGTTTTCTTTTTGCCGTCGTGTCAGATACTGCCAGATACTGCCGCAAAATGCCTGATTTTGCGGTGCCATTGTAGGGAGACTGCAGGGTGAAAATGTCCGTTTTGATGGGCGACGACTTCTGTCGGATTGTCCTGTCGGCCGCTTGCGCAATGGGCGGGGGTGTGGTATGCTGAAACAAAAACAGCGGGCATCCGGCCGAAACTGCGCCGGGGAAGGGAGCGATCCGATGAAGATCACAGTATATCTGGGAGCCAGCGAGGGCAATGACCCGGCGCTGAAAACAGCCGTGCAGGAGCTTGGCCGCTGGATCGGTCAGAGCGGCAACGCGCTGGTCTACGGCGGCTCCCGCAGCGGCCTGATGGGGCGTCTGGCCCACAGCGTTCTGACGGCGGGGGGCGAAGTGACCGGCGTCGAACCCCAGTTCTTCATCGACTCTGAGGTGCAGTATGACAGCCTGACCAGGCTCAT
>ERZ791801.2328-NODE-2328-length-9724-cov-16.551867_pt1 | contig 9724 bp, 7 predicted proteins | sample MGYA00510309_ERZ791801 | MGnify/ENA primary metagenome ERZ791801 (study PRJEB30046, sample SAMN00791979) | human gut metagenome | study: EMG produced TPA metagenomics assembly of the A metagenome-wide association study of gut microbiota in type 2...
CTGTGCAATGTTTGATGACTGCGGCGATTGTCCGCTGAAAGAGTATTGTGAAAGTTAGGCAAAAGAATGAGGATACTTGTGTTTGAACCTCTGAAAGAACCATATGTAAAGGATATTGAAGATGATATCCATGCCATGCAGGAAGTTGTGGGCGGCAGCATCGAGCCTATATATTTTGAACCAAAGCAGGACGCTATTTGCTGGTGCAATGATGAGTTTCTGCTGAACGGTTCTAAGCCTAACAGGATAATTGGAAATACTCTTGTTCACGGCACTTTCTATATTTCAGGCAATTATCGTAACGAATACGGCGAATGGGACAGCTGTTCACTTACCGATGAACAGATAGAAAAGTACAAACAGCAGTTTGATCATATCATAGTAGATCTGCCCGGCATAGGGCTTATCGCAGTGAGGGAAACAAAACCGGAAATAATCGAACCGCTTGAAGAATTTGATGAAGGACCTGAGATAATTATGTAGTATGCCAAATCTTATGCTGTGCAAATTGTCACAAAGGTAGAACTTCAATAAAAAGTCTGGATTTTAAAGTACTAGTGTGATATATTGCTTGTCAAGGAGCGTGATGATATGAAAAGAGCGATATATATTTCAATACTTTGCACAGTAATGCTGACTGCCTGCGGCAATGTATCGGAGTCCGTAGAAAGTGCAGAAATCTCAGCTGTGAACCAAACTACGGTCACGGTAACATCGGTAAAGGAAGAAAAGGATACAAGCGAAACCGCAACTACTACACGAAAGAGTTCGCAGACGGTATCCGAAACTTCCTTAGCTAAAACAACCACAAAAAGTATGCAACCACCGCAGGAACAAATCAAACAGCAGAGTTATCCTCAGACAGTAAAGCCGCAGGAAAACACACAGGTCAATACTACTCAAAAGCCTGCGGTAACAACTACACAGCAAAAGCAGACTACCGCAAAGCAAACCACAACAGCTCCGCCAAAGCCTGTGACCACTACGCAGAAACCGCAAACAACTACTCCGCCGACCACAAAACCGCCCGAAAGCACAGTAACATGGTCTGATACCATGAAAGCATGGAGAAAGCTGTGTGAGGGTCAAAGCCTAAGCGGTGATGAACAAAATCTCATAAGATCTGAAATACTTGAATATGCCAAAAACTTCAACGGCAAAAGAGATATCCATGTAAGCTTTGGAATAGATGAGTATGACATATCTTATGCGAATCCGATCAATATGACGGTGCGAGAGGACATGACCGACCTGTCATATGCTCACATGGACGCATATGCTGACTCAGACAGCAAGTGGCTGATAGATCATGCAGAAAATGAAGAAGAGATCTGCAGCATAGTCAGTGAAACGAGAGAAAACTGCCTGCACGTCATAGACTACGGACTGTTCAACAGGTGGGAGATATACAGCGGCAATAATGCCCTCAAATATGCAAGCGATATTGAGTTTAATGTAGGCTTTGACGGCACGGCAATATGGTTTCTTACGGAGGACTAAAAACAACTGAATAAGCAGGGAAAAGAGTCGAAAATTCGGCTCTTTTTTCTTTGCAAAAAACAAAGGAGTAATACAGATGAAGATAAGAAAAATATTAAAACGCTGCACAGCGGCAATGCTTGCGGCGGCAATAGGAATGACTACGCTGGCGGCGAATGTTTCCGCAGCCACATCGGGAGTATCCATAGGATACACTTGGAACAGCTCGGTCAATCCAACTATCAAAAACAGAAAGAACGGAGTAACAGGAGGAGTAAGCGGACAATATATCAAAGCCGGAGAACAAATATGCAGATTCAGTCCCTCATCAACTTCCGACTGGGCGTTTTGTATCGAGCCTGCAAAGTCAATGCAGGGAGCAAGCTACAAGGATTGGTATACTCAGAACGGCTTTACAAAGTATGATACATTTGATCTGACCGATAAGAACAAGGCAGACAGCTTTGCATATTGGAAGTCCATAGGCGGAACCGACGGACCTATGGCGAAGTATCTCGGTCTTGTGCAGTATTACGGCTATTCAAGCCACAAAACAGGTGACTACTATGCCGCAACTCAGTGCCTTATCTGGGAGCTGATACTGGGTTACAGAGGTCATACGCAGGCAGGCTTCGGAAAATGTTCGGATATTCTTTGGAATGATTTCACCTATCCAAGCGGTGGCTGGTGTACAAGATCGGGAGTTGAAAAGGCGTACAACGATATTGTGTCAAATGTGAAGGATCATTACAAGCTTCCCTCTGCTATGAGATCCACCAAAGCTCAGGCAAAGGACGAACCGAACGTTATGAAATACAACGCTGAAAATCTAAGATACGAAACAAAAGTGACTGTGCCCACTTCCTATGTCACAGCCTCAAGCCTTGCACATAATTTCAGCAGCCTTGAAAGCAAGCTTGGATCGCTGATAAAGTCTAAATTCAGCGGTACTTTCGGCAAGGACTATGGCCTTGAAACAGAAATGAGCGGCACAAATACTGTTTACACCATATGGTCAAAGGAAAGGCAGTTCACTTCAAGCGGCGACAGCAGTATATATGTTACGGAAAGTATCCCGATGCAGATGAAGAACAGCCTGAAAAAGCAGGAAACTTTGTTTGCCAACAGCTACTATCAGACCTGCCTGCTTTCAACAAGGCTCGACCCCGTTGTGGGATATGTGGGACTTGCGTCATACAATGAACCGAATCTTACCGTTGAAAAGACATACACAGATTCAAGCAATAATCAGATAACGGCGGCGGAGCTGAATAACCTTCTGGGCAAGACTACGTTTGTGGTTTCATGCCTGTATGACGGCAAAAAGTATTATGTTCAGGCTGATAAAAACAGCACGGGAACGGGATATGTTTTTTCAAAGTATGTGACTTCTGTCAGCGAGGCTACAAAGTTTAAGACCATTAAAAACACAGACACAAAGGGTACTTTCACAGTAAACGATCTGCCGACCTCAACTTCAAATGGCAGGACATATACGGTAACGGAGTATACTGTCCCCGATAATGAAAGGTATGAAAAGCTGTCAAAGAGCGTCACTTTGCCTTCGCCGACATCTGACTTTACCTCAAACGCAGGAACAAAGACGGTCAAGATGAACAACAGCGAAACAAGCTACAATGCTAAATTTGGAACTGCGGTGCTTGACAAAACCATTCTCAACGGTGATGGAAAGGCTTTATCAAGCGATAACGAGAGCGACATCAAGACCCTCTCCGACATCTACAAGTCCACCAAATTTATTGTGGGTTACTGGGACGAGGAAAACGGCAAGCCTGTTATGAGATATATCTCGCAGGGTCACAAGTCTGCAGAAAAAGCTTTTTCAGGCGATCTTAACGACCTTGACGGCTTTAATGGAAAGACCTACTCCTCAGGTGACGGCTGTTACTATGTGCCAACAAAATTAAACGCAAATCACGACCTCATATTCGATACCACTCGCACTACGACTGACTTTTCAAAGGCATATGTTTTCAGCACAGGCTCGAACTACAGCGGCTGTGACACCTGCGATCACTTCGGACAGCTTTTCTTTGATCTTGTACCTCTTGACAGCTCAGGCAATGCAAAGGAGCTTGTGTTTATCGAGATAAACGGAGCAAAGGGATATGGCTATGATGAAAGTCTTGAGACTTCAAAAGCATACAGCCTCAGCGGTCTTAAAGACGCTGTTTCAAAAAGAGATATCTGCGGTATCATAAGAAACGATACAGGTAAGTCATATGCTCTGACTGATGAAAATGGGAAGAAATATATTCTCGGAGCAGAAAATCTTTATCCCATTTCATCAAACAAACTTGAAGATAACAGACTTCACAGCAGTGCTGAGATAGTAAATCAGCTTGTAAATTACAGCCTTGTGCTGACAAAGAAAAATGATTCGGGAGAAGTTCTCTCCGGAGCAAGGTACGGTTTGTATAATTCATCAAAAAAGCTGCTGAAAACCGCAGTTACTGACGACAACGGAAAAGCAAAGTTTGACTATGACCTTTTGCCAAACACCAACTACTATGTCAAGGAGATAACTGCACCCGAGGGATATGCTCTTAACAATGAATATCATCTTGTGAACCGTGCAAATACGGCGGTAAACGACCTTGATAACTTTCAGAATGCAAAGCTTTCGGATCACAATTATTCAGTAACGGACAAGCCTTTTACACTTAAGCTGGAGCTTAACAAATATGATGTTCTTAATGATATCAAGATAGAGGGAGTTACTTTTGATATTTCTCTAAATGGAAAGGTTGTAAAGAGTATTACAACCGATAAGAACGGCTATGCAGAGGTAAGCGGACTGGCTCTCGGCAAGCTTAACGGTGAAACTTTTGAAAATGTCTACACCGTTACAGAGCGTGAAAACGACAGGTATATCATGCTTGACGAGAACGGAGAACTGAGCCGCTCGTTTACAGTAACTACAACCCTTGCGGATATCGATGACAATACAGATCCCGTCATAACCTATACTGCGGATATTCCGAATACGCTTCAGCTTGTTGACCTGAAAATTCACAAGGTAGATGAGTTTGATAACCCCATAAAGGGCGTTGCTTTTGACATTGTGCCTACTCAGGACATTGCTTTTAACGGCAAGACGGTACAGAAAAAGGGCGAGCCTGTGGGTACTGTTGTGACAGATGAACAGGGATATGCCTCAAGCACCTACACAGAATATGAGACCGATGGAACACAGGGATATACAAAGACTATACCGATCTATCCGAACTTTGAGTATGAACTGGTGGAGGTTTCAGCTCCCGAGCCTTACGTTATATCTGCTGAGAACACAAAGTTTACGGTTAAATCGGATAAAGCCGATACTCTGACTATCCCTTATGAAGTGATCGTAACAAACGATGTTCAGAGAGGAACGCTTGAAGTTTTCAAGGCGGACAGCGAAACCAAGAAGCCCATTGAAGGAGTTGAGTTTGAGGTAAGAGCGGCGGAAGATTTCTTTGTCGGTTCGGCACAGCTTCACAAGCAGGGAGACGTTATATGCACAATGACCACAGACAGCACCGGTCATGCTGACACGGGAAACGCACAGATGTATGTGGGAGCAAAGTATACTCTTACCGAAACAAAGGCGGCAGAGGGGTATGTTATTGACTCAGAAAGCAGGACATTTGAATTCAATTACGCAGGCAACACAGCCGTATATTCAAAGCTCAGCATCGACCTTGGCAACGATTCGCAGAAAGGAAAGATATCCGTATACAAATCGGGCAAAGCATTTACAGGCGTGACGGCTCTTGGCAGTGCGATATCCGTTGACGAAAACGGAAATATTGAAGAAAGCGGTCAGACCATATACAAGCCAGTGTTTACGGAATGTGCTCTTAGCGGAGCGGTATTTCAGATAACAGCCGCAGAGGATATTGTTACAGCAGACGGAACAATTCACGCAAATGCAGGCGATGTTGTGACTGAAATAACGACCGACGAAAACGGCTATGGGGAAACTGAGCCGCTGTATCTTGGCAGATATGAGGTCAGAGAGATAAAAGCACCTTACGGATATGTGCTGAATAACGAACCTAAAGAAGCAGAACTGACATATGCGGGACAGGAATTTGAGGTGAGAGATACTGTGGATACAGAGTTTGAAAATGAATATCAGAGAGTAATGATAAGGCTTTCTAAGACAATGGAGAATGATGAGCTGTTCGGTATCGGCAGTAACGGAGAGTACAAAAATGTTGTTTCGGACTGTTTGCCGCAAAAGATATCACAGCTTCAAACGGCACGTTGATCCCTGCCGGCGGGCTGATCTCTGCGGTGTCGCTTGATGAAAATATGACTGCTGTTATTGCAGAGAAAATTCCGTTTGGAAAGTACTATGTTCAGGAAATTGCCACCGACGAACACTATGTCCTTAACGGCGAAAAGTACCTTGTGACTTTCGAGTATATGGGTCAGGATATTCAGACCGTGGATATCGACTGCGGAGAGTTTGAAAATGTTATCAAGCGTGGCAGGATAGAGGGACATAAGACCGATGACAAGAGCGAACCCCTTGAAAATGCTCTGTTCGGACTGTTCAGAACGGACTGTACAGAGTTTACGGAAAGCAATGCCATAATGACAGCGATCTCCGATGAAAAGGGATATTTTGAGTTTGGAAACATTCCTTACGGCGAGTATGTTGTAAGAGAGATAAAAGCTCCCAGAGGATATATTCTCAGCAATAAAAGCTATCCCGTAAGCATTTCAGAGGACGGAGAAGTTATTGAGATAACTGCGGAAAACAAGCCTATTACTGTTGAGATTTCAAAACGTGATATTTACGGAAACGAGCTTAAGGGAGCAAAAATGCAGATCATTGACTCTGAGGGAAATATTGTTGATGAATGGACTTCCGACGGCACGGATCATATTGTAACCAAAATTCCTGTGGGAAATTACACGCTGAAAGAAATCGCCGCTCCCGACGGTTATGTTATCGCAACGGACATTAAGTTTACAGTCGATGTTTACGGCAATGTTACCGTAGAAAATGCAGATGCGACAGTGATTGCTGAAGACGGCACACCCATAGTCATAATGGTGGACGAGGCTAAGCCAAGCTTGCCTGACACGCCTCACACAGTCACAACAGACAACCCTCACACAGGTGTGTCATCAGACAATGGCATATGTATCTATCTTATGATCGGATCTGTAATGCTTTTGTCCTTAATATTTGCAATCAGAAAGAATAATGAAAGGAGAGATGTGTAATGAAGATAAAAAAGTCAAAAAAGAAAGCTATTGCATCAGCTGCAAGTGCAATGTGCTTTGCGGCAATGACATCAATAACCGCCTGCGCCTCGGGCGATGTGGCAGGAGCAGTCACAAGCACTTGGAACACAGCCAGATCGCAGATAGTGTCGGTGGTGAACAATGTTGTTTTTCCGTGCCTTGATGTTATCCTTGCGGTATTGCTGTTTGTGAAGATAGGTGCGATGTATATGGACTACCGCAAGCACGGACAGATAGAATGGACTCCTGTTGCGATAATCTTCGCCTGCCTCATATTCACACTTACCGCTCCGCTGTATATATGGTCTATTGTGTAAGGAGGTATGACAAATGAAGAATATTCTTATACTCACCGTACTGTCTGCGGTGATCCTTACAGGCTGCGGAAATATCTCGCCGCCGTTCAAAGCCGAGCAGACAACGGTCACAACAGCCGCACCGACAGTAAGTGCGGCTGCCTCTTCGGAGGCTGAAAGTACCGTCGATGAAGAACAGGTAAAATATGATACCTTTATTGCGGAGTTTTTCGATTCAAATATATGCTTTGCAGATACAAGCACATTGGTAACAGAAGCAATGAAAGGCAGTTCCTTTGAGAACGAAATTGATAACTCAAACGGTGTGAATAAAATTACTTTGAAAGGCTCAAACGGCGGCGGTATGATCGATGTTCTGTGTATTGATCTAAGTCAGAGTGATCTTGATCACGATATGGAATATATCCTTGAAAACTTCGGAGATTATTACTTCGGACAGACCTCCGCACAGATGAGCGGTATCACCGAAGATGACTTTGTTTCGAGTTACCGAATGACAAGCAGTGTTGTTTCAAAGGGTAAGTATCAGCAGTACGGCTCTGTTCAGAAATCCGATGGTATGGCGACGCAGTTCGGATACACGGAAACCTACGCTGTGCTTTCGGAGAACAAGCTTACCGTTGTATCGGGTGCATTTCTCAGTACGGATATGATGGAAAGGCAGAGTTTTTCACAGCTGATGAGTAAGTTTGCGGAGAATGTGAAGTATTAAGGCGGTGATAAAGTGCCATATATCCCATTTACAGACGAACAAAAAGTCCTTGCCAACAGCGTAGACTTGGCAGAATATCTGCGTGTGCGTGGTGAAAAGCTTGAGCGTGCCGGCATAGAGCATAAGCTCATATATTACGACAGCTCAGGCAAGCACGACAGTATAACTATCCGTGGTTCAAAATGGTTCGACCATAAAAATCAGACAGGCGGCGGAGCAATAAAGTTTATGCAGGAGTTTTATGGTATGGACTTTCAGACTGCGGTACAGGAACTGTTGGGACAGAGGGTAACTCCGCTGTCTAACAGCCCACCGAAAGCTGATAAACAAGAGCAAAAAACAAGAGAATTTAAACTTCCCGAAGCCAATTCAAATATGCACAGAGTGTATGCTTACCTCATAAAACAGCGGTTTATCGCACCGGATATTATATCGTATTTCGCAAAACAGCACACGCTTTATGAGGACAAGGAACACCATAATGCGGTGTTCGTAGGCGTTGACGAAAACGGCGTTCCAAGGCAGGCAAGCAAGCGTTCAACAAATTCTTACGGCAATAGTTTCAGGATCACTTGTCAAGGTTCTGACACAAGATACAGCTTTGCACATTTCGGTGAAAGCAAAAGGCTCTATGTGTTTGAGGCTCCCATAGATATGATGAGTTTTCTTACGCTTTATCCGAAAGACTGGCAAAAGCACAGCTGCATTGCAATGAACGGAGTGTATGAAAATGCTGTGCTTTCGGCTTTAAAGAATCATACCAACTTGTCGAAAGTAATTCTCTGCGTCGATAATGACGAGGGTGGTATCGAAGCTGTGGATCGTCTAAGGGACATTCTTCATAAAAAAGGATATCCGGACGTTAAACGGCTTGCACCGAAGTTTAAGGATTGGAACGAGGCGCTTAAAGCAAAGAACGGTGTTGAACCTCTTCCTGCTGTTTCTCACAAGCGAAAGGAAGAGTATCTGAAAGAAGTGAGCAAACTTCTTTATCTCAAATGCCGTCCCGATAAGCAGACCTCGCAAATTTATGCAGCGTTTAAAAACGGACAATACAAGTATCTCGCCGAGTATGCTCTTGCAGCCTCGGCATTTTTTATCGCAGGAAACAGCGGAGAAAATATGTTTGACAAGCTGAAAACAAAGCTTAAAACAGAGTACAAGCCCTATACAGACAAGGGCAAAAAGGCACATAAACAAAGAAATTTGCAGGACTGTGTGCAGGCGGTCATGCGTGATCTGAAACAGACCGCCCGAACCCGTGAGCAGTCGCTGAATACGGCAAAACTGCTGTATCAGCTTGCAGACAGTGCTGTAAGAATGTCGGTTGAGGAAACTTTAAGCGTTCCCATTCAAGAGCAAAACAGATCGGAAGATATTGTTCCCGAACCCGAACCTTGTATGGAATTTGGTTGATGCGATACCGTCTGCTTCACGGTGCAATACCTTGAAGATAACAAACTAACTGTTCTTTTAAATACAGAAGAAAGCATATTTCTATGGATAGGAAGTGAAATTTTGAGTGAAAAACAAATGATTTTAATAGGTTTGCTTGTCATAGCTTTCATTGCCTTTTTAGTGGTAGTAAATCTGCTTGACAACAAGTCGCTTAACGGAATAAAGGCAAAAAAAGTCGGCAATGGACAGCACGGAACTGCAAGGTGGGCGACGAAAACGGAGATAAAGAGAACTTTTATCCCTCTGCAATTCGAGCCGGAGATGTGGAGAAAAGATCAGAACCTGCCGACTGTTCAAGGTACAGTGGTAGGGTGCAGAGGTTCAGGGAAGAAAACTGTTGCTCTTGTAGATGACGGCGATGTTCACACTCTGATGATAGGTGCGGCAGGTGTCGGAAAGACTGCATACTTCCTGTACCCGAACATTGAACTTGCTTGCGCAAGCGGAATGTCGTTTATCAGTACTGATACAAAGGGAGATGTGGCACGAAATT
>ERZ791801.2338-NODE-2338-length-9679-cov-7.799460_pt1 | contig 9679 bp, 5 predicted proteins | sample MGYA00510309_ERZ791801 | MGnify/ENA primary metagenome ERZ791801 (study PRJEB30046, sample SAMN00791979) | human gut metagenome | study: EMG produced TPA metagenomics assembly of the A metagenome-wide association study of gut microbiota in type 2...
TTGTTTCTGGAACTCCGGGTCAATTTTAAGTTGGCTCAGTTTTGTCATAGGCAAACCATCCTTTCTGAAATGAAATAGAATGTCATTGTTCTTACGCCGTTCTCTCTGTATGGTGTTCCTGCCCCCTTCCGGCGGCGTTTTCCGGCTCTCCCACTTGGAGGTCATGGCCGGGTATCCCATGCAGACGGTCATGCGGTTTTCAAGGTTCAATGAAGGCTCTGAAATTAGATTAACACATTCATAGAAGATTTTTTAGGAGGTCGTACCTCCGGTTTTTGGTTATAAAAAAGCGGAAGTAGTGCTTCCGGTTTTCTGCTGCAAACCACTGAAAAAATTGTATCACATCGTAAATTTTATTTTTAGGAACTGGTAGTTCCGGTTTTTAAAAAATACGAAGTAAATTTCAAGGTGAAATCGGAACTACTGGTTCCGGTTTTGCGTATCATCGTAATTTCAAATTTGGAATGCCGTTATCCCTGCATGGCTTTCCTGACCCCTCTCGGCGGCGTTTTCCGGCTCTCCTTCTCAGGGTCATGGCCGGGTATCCCATGCAGACGGTCATGTGGTTTTCAAGGTTCGATGAAGGCTTGTAGAAAGCATATCACAATGAAGCAGAAATTTTTAGGAAGCATTCCTTCCGGTTTTCAGTGGATTTTAGTAGAATCCCAAGGAAAAACCGGAAGGGATGCTTCCGCTTCTTGGAAAATGTTCTGGATAGAGCATACCATAAAGTCACTCGATTTTTTAGGACCTATTAGTTCCGCTTTTTACTTTCAAAACCGGAAGTAATAGGTCCGGTTTGATGTAATATTGGATGAATCAACGCTGATTCTTCTGAAACAATTTTTTCTCCAAGAAAATTTGCTTATTCGGTATCAGCGGAAACGTGCAGCCGGCGCAATTTTGTGCTGAATATCGGGTTTGGGCGAAGCTCAACAAGCGTTTTTGAAGTTGGATTTGAAAAATCTGATTCAAAAATTGCGAGGCGGTACCAACTCGCCCTGTTTGCTGCGGTTGCAAACTCGAAAATTTTTGTGCAGAAAAATAACCGCCCGCTTCAAGTTGAACTTGAAAACGGACGGTCCTGATTGCAAAATAATTTTCAAATTTGGAAGTCGCGTTGAGAGGCTTCATAGCGCTCGCAAGCAGGGCAGACGTATATACAACGTCTGCATCTGCAAGCAATGTGTCTGTCTATACAAACACCATTTGCGTTGCAAAACGCTTGTTGGGGGACACCCAAACCCCTGAACTGCATCCGGTGGATGCAGGCTGTTTTAAGCAAATAAAAAGGGAAAACTGTTTTACTTCTTGCGGAATTCCCCATACAACCACTCTGCCAATGCCGACATAATAGCCTTATACTTGCTGGTGTCCTCAAACAGGGAAGAGAAGGTGTCCTGCGCTTCAAGATAGCTGTCCTGTGCGGCAGTGTCAAAGGCTTTGGGGAAGATGCTCTCGGTAAAGATCTGCGGGTCGGAGCTGCGCGCCAGTTTTGCCAGCTTCGGGTCAGCCAGCAGACGGTCATGCAGGGCAGTAAGCAGCACCCGGTCGGCATTGGTGAACTCACCCTTGAACTTCTCGTTGATCTTCAAAATGATCTCGTCCAGCGGCTCCTTGGGGTCGTGGCCGAGAGCACCCTTCTGGGTGACCGGCTCGTAGACGCCCTTTGCGTGTTCCAGCTCAATAGCACCGGCAAAGGTCTTTTGCAGCTTGTAATACTCCAGCTGCAATTTGCCATTCAAGTCCAGCGGAGAGACCTCGTCCGGCGGCAGCAGCTTGAGCAGGTAAGCGCAGAATACGTTCTCCTTGTGCAGCTCTTCATCGAACATCCGTGCCACCTGCGAAACATAGCCGTACCACTTGACAAGGCTGCGCAGCAGACGGCGGAACTGATACCGCTCGGCCTGCGTTTTCTGGTTGTAGCGGTCCGCCACGGGCTTCAGGATGCTGCTCATGCGGCCCACGGCATTTTTATCCTGCTTGGCGCTGCGGAAATACTCCTTGGCAAAGGCTTCCACGTCTGTATCGGAATAGACGGCAAAGCTCCGCAGCTCCTTCTGGGTCTTGTAAATGAGGTCGGTGTTGACCTCCTGCTCCAGAAAAGTCTCCTGATAAAAGGGCTGGAATGCCTCCCGGATGTCCTCTGCCTTGTTCACGAAATCCAGCACAAAGGTGTCGGTTTTGCCGGGACAGGTACGGTTCAGGCGAGAGAGGGTCTGAACCGCCTTGACGCCCTTCAGTTTTTTGTCCACGATCATGGTATGGAGCAGCGGTTCGTCAAAACCGGTCTGGTATTTTTCTGCCACGATGAGCACATTGAAGCTGTTGTGGAACTCCTTTTTGGTCTGGCTCTCCGCAATGTGGCTGCCGTCAGTGCGGACGTTCAGAGACTGCTCCGTGTACTCCACGCCGCCGTCCGGTACGGCACCGGAAAATGCCGCTAAGATCTGCACATCGTCATAGCCCTGCTCCGCAATGTAGCGCTTGACCTCGTGGAAGTACCGCACCGCCGCCAGCCGGGAGGAGGTGACCACCATCATCTTGCCCCGCCCGCCAATTTTATGGCTGGTGGTCTCCCGGAAGGTTTCTACAATAATCTTTGCCTTCTGGCTGATGTTGTAGGGGTGCAGCTCCTCATACTTGCGGATGAGCTTCGCCGCCCGGCTGGCGGGCAGGTCGGGGTTGTCCGGGATGGTCTTGGCGATCTTGAAGCAGGTGGAATAGGTCATGTAATTTTGCAGCACATCCAGAATAAACCCTTCCTCAATGGCCTGCCGCATACTGTAAATGTGGAAGGGATGGTGGCTGCCGTCCGGGTACTCGGTGCCGAACAGCTCCAGCGTGGCGGCTTTTGGGGTGGCGGTAAAGGCAAAGAAGGACAGGTTCTTGTGCCGCCCGTGGGAGGTGAGCTCCTTCACCAGCGCATCCTCCGGGTCGATCTCGTCCTCCGCTTTGCCCTCCAGCTCGGCATATTCCCGCAGTGCATCCTCGGTGTCGGCAAGAGCGGCTTTCAGCTTTAAAGCAGAGGTGCCGGTCTGGGAGGAGTGCGCCTCGTCGATGATGACGGCATAGTTCTTCCCGGCGGTCTTGTTCACCTCAGTATAGATGACCGGGAACTTTTGCAGAGTGGTGATAATGATGCGTGCGCCGTTGTTGATGGCATCCCGCAGGTCGCCGGAGTTTTTGTCCTCGCCGATGGCCTCCACCGCACCCAGCGTATGGTCGAAGCCGGAGATAGTCTCCTGCAGCTGTGCGTCCAGCACGGTGCGGTCAGTCACCACGATGACACTGGCAAACACCGACTTGTTCTCGGTGTTGAACAGGGAAGCCAGCCGGTACGCCGTCCATGCAATGGAATTGGACTTGCCCGACCCGGCGCTGTGCTGGATGAGATAGTGCTGCCCGGCACCCTTCTGCCGCACGTCTGTCACCAGCTTGCGCACCACGTCCAGTTGGTGATACCGGGGAAAGATGAGGGTCTTACCGTCCTGCAGGCTCATGAACTTTTGCAGGATGTCCATCATGCTGTCCTTCTGGAACACTTCTTCCCAGAGGTAGGCGGTAGGGTAGCCGCTGGGGTTGGGCGGGTTGCCTGCACCGCCGTCCCGCCCGGCACCGTTGGAGCCCTGATTGAAGGGCAGAAAGCGGGTGTCCTTGCCTGCCAGCCGGGTTGCCATCCACACCTCGGTCAGGTCTACGCAAAAGTAGCCCAGAATGCGCTTGTTGAACTGGAAACACACCTCCCGGGGGTCCCGGTCGTGCATCCACTGCTGTTTGGCGTTCTCCACGGTCTGCCCGGTGAACTGGTTCTTCAGCTCAAAGGCGAACACCGGGATGCCGTTTACCGCCAGCACCATGTCCACCGAGTTGTGGGTGGTGTCGGAGTAGAACCACTGCCGGTTGCAGGTGACCTCGTTTTGGGCGTAGCGCTGGGCGTCCTTCTGGTTCAGCGCAGATTCCGGCTGAAAATAGCACACCCGGAACCGCCGTCCACGGTGCTTGAACCCATACCGCAGCACCGAAAGCAGCCCGTCCGCATCGCAGGCATTGTTAAAGGCCGTGCAGAATTTCCGCACCGAGTTTACCGGGTTCTGCTTTTCAAAAAATGCCCACTCGTTGGGCTGGGTCTTTTGCACAAAGCGAATCAGGGTATCCACAAACAGCCCCAGCTTGGGGTCGTAGCAATCCCCGTTGCGGGTGTAGCCCCCGGCAGGAGAGAGCAGCGCCGCCGCAATGTCCGATTCAAACTGCTTTTCGGTGGTGTTGAGGGGCATGGTTAGACCTCCTATCGAAAAAATCTTTTTTTACAGAGTTCAATTAGAATTTGGTCACTTACACCAGAACGGTGAAGGATAGAGCAGTAAACTGTTACAGCGAGATGTAAAGCTGTTATACCGATATCCATATTAAGTAAATTGTAATTTCCGTGAGTTTCTTTATTGCGATAATCTCGAAAATTTTTAATATCATTGGGGTCAATAACTTTTCGATGGAAGGGTGTTATGCCCCCGACAATGTTTTGATAGGATTCATATAGTGCAATGTCTTTGCTTTTATTTGGAAGAGATACATTATTAAATCTTTTTGTAAGTTGAGATTGAATAGAATCAGGAAGAGGGCCGTTTGAAATTTCATCTTCAGAAATGACTTGCTTGATTTTCTCGAGGAGTAAAGAGAGCCGCTTACTTTCATCATATATTTCTTTGGATTTTAAGTCTCTCTTTTTACACACACATTTTGTTTCACATTCTAAAAATGTAGCAATTTCACGAATGTCGAAAGGAGATATAAGATTTGCTTCTTTATCGCTTTTAGTAATAAAGCCTAAGTGGTTTATGGGATTGTAGTCAGAACAATCATAAAACATGGGAAATAAATTAAAAACAGAATCTTTTATATCATCAAAGCAGATGCATTCGTGGGGCTCTTTTTCGGTTGGTGAAAAGCCGTAATTGATAAAAGCGTAAGCATCGTCACTATAATATTCATGTTTAAAATTATCCTCGTCGGTGATAAAAGATTTATGTTGGAAGCAAATGCTATCAAATTCTGTGTTGTCCCGATAGGATAGAAATGACATTAACTCTCTTGCTCTTTCAACATGCATCAGAGCTTCATCCAAATTGACGGGAACACTAAATTCAAAGCGAAAATAGGGATTGTTTGTGCTGATTTCAACTTTTCGTGATTGATTATGTTCAGTTGTACCCCAACCAATAGTGATTTTGACGCGCTGTTTGTTCCAGTTCAATATTCCCTGCAATTCAAATGAGTCTTCTTTAATGATATAATTGCTATCAGAGTAATCAACATGGAGATACTTGGTAGAAAAAAGTCTATTTAATGTTCCACCTCTTAATTCGATTGCATCGAATAAATAGTCATGCTGTTCAGTACTAATAGCATTTTGAATTACATAGGTCGATGTTCGGAACATACATTTCGAAGTTGAACAATTATCAAGACAGTCCTTTGCGTAAATAGCGATTGAATTACCGTCATTTGTAGCACCAATAAGAAAATTACCCTGTTTTTTTAATGTGAAAAGAAAATTAGCAGCATTGTACGTTTCACCAAAGCGGTTAGTGACCTTTTTCATAACATTGTTCATGATACAAAAAGAAAAGTCATCAACATAAAAAGAAGCAGAGCCTTTTTCGCATTCCAATACACCCGTTCTAGGAGCATGAGGGTCTTTCATGACTTTACACCTCCGGTTTCTAAAGATAGTCGATTAAGATTGAGTGGGAGGTAAGTTTTTATGAATAAGTTCTTCAAGGCCATTTTTAACAGAAGTTGCAAGGTTGTCCTTAAAGTCGGGATTGAGTTTTAGAAAAACAAAAGTCTTATATGCGTCTTTAATTGAGAGATAGTTGTCGGCCTGCTCTTTTGTTAGAAGGCCCTCTGAAAAATATTGCTGGATGATAGTTTCTTCATCAAATGGACGAGTATCAAACAAGGAAATGAATTCCAGCATCTCTGAATGATTTGTAAAAGTAAGAGGATTGTTTTTGTCGCAGTATTTTTCAAGCAAATTGGAAAAATATAGACAGGACTTGTAACAACGGTATAGTGCTGATTCAGCAAGAGCCTTTTGATTGGCTAACTTTTTTACATTCCATTGCTCCACAAGATGATATCCTAATGCGAAAATAGCAACGGCAACCACAGCGTTTACAATAATGCCGAGAGCATCCATGTTGAAACGTGAAACTTCAATTCCAATAGCAGTCGGAATGTTGAAATAGTCAAGAAGCAAGTAGACAAAGAAAAGAATGAACGCAATAAAAATGGATGCTAAAGCGGAAATACAAAAATTCTTCTTCATAAGGTATTTTACACCTCCCGTTTCCCTGTTACAACCTCATAAATCAAACTTTTCTTATAGCTTTCCAGTTCTTTTACCAACTGCTCCTTCTTCGCAATTAGCTTGTCAATCTCAGCACACTTTGTGTCGAGGTAGTCAGAGATTTCTTTTTGTTCCTGATAACTTGGAAATTGAACTTTAAGGTGTTCAAAAGAAGACCTTGAAAGATTAGCCTGCAACGCACCGGTTGCAAGATAGTTCATTCGTTCAGAGCTGGAAAGCATCAAATAATATAAAAAGTTTTCACAGGTGTTCTGGTCTGGAATAATGCCAATAAAACGTTGATTTGAAACTAGTTCACGGGAAACAATGGCGCATTTTCCCATAATGCAACTCGAAGTGCACAGGATGGTTCCAACGGGATAAATCTTTAAGTTCATAGATCGCACGGTCTCTTTAGAAACGCCTAAACTTGCTTTTGAAGAAGATATATATTTTCCATCAAAATCTTCAATTCGTATCCATGGAATAGGACCATCCAAGTTTTCGGGACGATCACGCATAGGGGTAAGCATAGAAGTATGTGCAACTAAATTTAAAATATCCCACTCTTTCGGAATCTCCCCAATCCACTCAACCCCGCTATCCTTCATCTCCCGCTCACCACGCACGCCTTTGGTAACAGCCTGCGTAATAACTGCTTGCTTGAGCTTTTTGTATTCCTCAATGCTGGAACTGGTTCTGAAAAGCATAGTGTCAATGTGGGAACATTTAGAATCCAAATATGCGGAGATTTTATTCTGTTCTTCTTTGCTGGGCAATAATAGCGGCTGATTTTTGAACTCTTTGTAGCCTAATGTTTTGCGGATACCAGCACCCATGTTATGAAAAGCCATCTTGGTTTCATAACCTTTGAAAAGGTAGGTTGCATACTGAGGGGAAATCTTTTTTCTATCTGGAAAAATTGCAAGATAAGCAGAAGTTATTACGCCCTTCTCCTTGACCAAAGCAACACGCAGAGACTTGAAGTCATAGTTGAGATTCAAACCGTTAATCATAACAGTGTCGGGCAAGACAACAGTATAATTGGTAATGGTATCTGCGACGTAATCATCTGTGTTCGCATTGAAATTGGATTTACTAATAATATTGCCGGATTTGAACTGCAAGGCGTTTTGCTCTTGACCATCAGTATTCTTTGTTCTGACTTCATCAAAACAAGAGCGAACTGGAACAACTTCCCATCCCTCCGGGATCTCCCCAATCCATTCAATGCCGCTGTCTTTCATTTTCCGTGCCATGGTCAGCCCTCCTTATGGAACAGCTCTGCCAGCCCGACGGAGATATCCTGTTCCAGTGCAGTGATGCGCGCTACGATATCTTCCACGGCTTCCGGTGCCTGATACTCGTAGAAATAGCGGGTCATGGGGATCTCGTAGCCTACCTTGGTCTTGCTGTGGTCGATCCATGCGTCGGGGGCGTAGGGCAGAACTTCCCGGGCAAAGTAGGCGTCAATATCCTGCACCAGCGGCACGTTTTCGGTGTCCCGCAGGCTGGTGTCCGGCACAGGTTTGCCGCGCTTCAGGATAACGTTGCCTGCTTCGTCCCGCTGGGGGCGTTCCACCACGATCTTGTTGTAGCCGAACTCCACGCTCTCGAACACCTTGCTCTCGCAGTAGATGCCGTTTTTGTCGCCGTACACCTTGCCGTTGGCAAACTCGCCGTAGGCGGTGACGATCAGCTCCCGGCAGGCATCGGTGATGTCGTTGCGCTTGGTGCCGATGCTCTTGCGGCGTGGCTCAAAGCAGTGGCTGGCGTCAATAAGCTGCACCTTGCCCGCACGGTGGGCGGGCTTATCCTTGCTGAGCACCCAGATGTAGGTGGAGATGCCGGTGTTCATGAACATATCGGTGGAAAGCTGGATGATGCAGTCCAGCCAGTCGTTTTCCAGAATATACTGCCGGATGTTGCTGGGCCCGCTGCCGGCATCGCCGCTGAACAGGGGAGAGCCGTTCTGGATAATGGCCATCTTGCCCTTGTTTGCCAGCTTGGCAAGGCCGTTCAGCACAAAAAGCTGCTGACCATCGCTGATCTTGGGCAGACCGGGCGCAAAACGCCCCATCTCGCCCCGGGCGGCTTCGGCTTCCACCGCCTTCTGCTCCCGCTTCCAGTCGATGCCGAAGGGAGGGTTGGAGATGATGTACTGGAAGGTGAATCCGGGGAACTGATCCTCCGACAAAGTATCACCGAACCGCATATTGTTAGGGTCGCCGCCCCGGATCATCATGTCCGCCTTGGCGATGGCAAAGGTGGAGGGGTTGAACTCCTGCCCGAAGCAGGTCACCTCAATGTCGCTGTTCAGCTCGTGGATGCGCTCCTCCATGCAGCTGAGCATCTGGCTGGTTCCCATGGCCATATCGTAAACGGTCATGCTGCTGGTATCGAGGTCGGCTTCGGACAGCAGCAGGTCGGTCATCAGATAGATGATATCTCGGCTGGTGAAGTGTGCTCCGGCTTCCTCGCCAAAGCTCTCGGAGAACCGCCGCACCAGGTCCTCAAAGATGTAGCCGCAGTCCACGGCGCTGATCTTGTCCGGGCCAAGATAGCCCTTCTCGGAGCCAAACTCCTTGATAACGAGGTAGAGGGTGTTGCTCTCCACCATCCGCTTGATGATGTTGTCAAAGTCAAACTTTGCCAGCACGTCCTGTGCGTTGGCAGAGAAACCGGACAGGTAATCCCGGAAGTTGGACTCAATGTTGTCCGGGTCTGCCAGCAGGGTCTCGAAGGTGAAGCGGCTGGTGTTATAGAACTGGTAGCCGGAGGCCTTCTGCAAAAAGCCGTCGATGACCTGCAGCTTTTTCACCTTTTCGTAGGTGTCCAGCACTGCCTGATGGGTGGGCAGCAGGCAGTCATGGAACCGCTTTACCACGGTCATGGGCAGAATGACCAGACCGTACTCGTGGGGCTTGAACGGCCCCCGCAGCATATCGGCTACGTTCCAGATCATGGCGGCTTTTTCGGCAATATTGGCACCTACGGCGGCGATCTTATCGTTTGGCATACGTTGCTCCTTGTTTTTTGTGATAGGTGGACATCCTGATTTTACAACGATGGGTGTCCTATAAATTGGATGGCAGGGTGCTTTTCCTGAAGAATGATTCTTGCATCTATTGTACCACGGATTTTGTAGAATGACTATATTTTGCCAAAAAGAAATGCCCGCCTGAAAACCAGACGGACATACTGTAAATCATATCATCTGAAAATGCTTCAAAGCCTCCACAATCGCATCCTCTTTCTCCTTCGGACACTGAGGCTGCTTCGTATTTTCGGACTTCGCCTTATGGTGGTTCTCTCGTACCTCCAGAC
>ERZ791801.2371-NODE-2371-length-9554-cov-3.677229_pt1 | contig 9554 bp, 11 predicted proteins | sample MGYA00510309_ERZ791801 | MGnify/ENA primary metagenome ERZ791801 (study PRJEB30046, sample SAMN00791979) | human gut metagenome | study: EMG produced TPA metagenomics assembly of the A metagenome-wide association study of gut microbiota in type 2...
TACCACCATCGCCTGACGCCCATACTGATTTATTATTGGAGAGAATATTTATCTGGTCACTTGTTAAGTTTACTTCAGGAACACTGCTTTTATTACCCTCCACATATACTGCTGAAGATTCACTGTTTTTTGAAATATCGCTACTTTTATTTATCAAAGTGATGCTTCCATTAGTATCATCTTCTATAGTAACAGCGGAATCTCTCATTGCTACTAACGCATAATCGCTACCTAAAATATAAACATCATCAGAGGTAATAGTTAAATCACTATTATAAATTTCTGTACCCGTTTCAAAACTATCATACTTTTTAGAATCACTGCTTCCTATAATAAAAGTTCCTGTAGTAAAAGATGCTTCTGAATTACTTAAATAAAGTCCAACATCTGTCCAATCAGGCCAAATATTCTCATCACGATTAAATTCTCTAAGTATTTTTACTGACTGATTATCAACTGTTAATTTTGAATTTGCTTTTACCATAATACCAGCAGCATAGTCTGATGGATCATTAGGATATAAGTTTTTCACAACTAAATGCCCATTGTTTATTACTGCACTAGATCCAAAATCCAAATGAAAATTTTGTTCATTATTATAAGAAACAGTAGAACTTATCACAGAAAGAGTTTTATCCTTGTCTAAATTTATAACAACATCATCACTCTTGTTAAATCCACCCAGTTTAAAGGAAGATTGTCCTACTCCACTATCATTATCTCCTCCGTCAAACGTTGCATCTTCATGAAAATTAACAGTGATATTTTTCTCATTAGAATAACCACTTAAAAAAAATATAGTTCCTATATCATTTTTTCTTTCTATTGTTGAATAAATATCAATTACAACACTCTTTCCATCATCGACTACTTTGTCACTTTCACCCGCTAGTTTATCTAATATAAACTCTCCGTTTTTATCCCATTTTATATATGACTCATTGTATTCATTTCTACCTATATGGAAAAAATCATCATAAGGCATCCTTGCCTGCACGCTTCCCTGCATCACGCTCAACAGTACTAAAGTAGTCAGCAATGTTCTTTTCTTAATCATCTTCTCTCCTCCTGTAAACTTTGAATATCTACAAATGTAATTTCTTTATGCATCTTTACTTTTATATTTAACTTTTTCGATTTTCCCGACTTATCAGCTTCAATGCCGCAATGAGATCATCTATATCAATACGGTTATCTGAATCAACTGTATCTTTTTGCTCCTTTGTATATCTTTCCTCATCAGCAAAACTATCAATACTACAATCTAACACCCTGCTTATCTTCACCGCCGTCCACAAGCTAATTCCTGTATTTCCATTCTCGATATTACTCATATGCGTCTGCGATACATCTATCGCCCGCGCCAGTTCTATCTGTGAGATCCCCTTCTGAATGCGCAGCTTTCTTATAAGTGCACCTATCTTTTTGTAATTAATATTATCTTCATTCTGCATAAAATCCACCTTATAAATATATCGTTTAGCAGATACATATAGTGTGAATATTTTATCATATCTGTACCCCCCCGCAAGACTTTCAGGCTTTTCTAAATCTGAATTTTATCAGTCTTGCGGCTGGTACCTTTATTTATAAAAACAAAAACCGCAAGCCTTTGCATAGCAGCAAAAAGTTTACGGTAAAAATATTCTAACCCTATTAAATTTTTATCTTGCCTGCAGCTGTAACCGCTGCAGATAACAAAAAGCACTTCAATCACTGCCTGAACAGTGCTTGAAGTGCTTTTATACTTATTTATATATTTTCTTAAATCATCTTAGAAACTGTACACAGCCTGTACGTTGCCGCTGATGCCTTCCTGCTGACCTACATAGCCTCTTAATTTTGCGTCAAAAGACCAGGGAGATTCTTTGCCCGGTGTATAACGGAAGCCTACTTCGCCAATTACTGTGCTGCCCTCTAAGGACGGAGAGTGCATATCATAACCTTCTGCTGTACCGCTTACATCGCCGCTGAATTCATAGTCCCATGCCAGGCCGTAGTAGCTGGTGAGTTTTTCTCCCTGCTGTTCGCTGAAACGCGCGCCTATTCTCAGCTTGTTGCTGTCTACGGAGTCGAAGTCAAATCTGTCTCCTGCTATCATTATGCTGTCATCTTCATAATGCATATAGAAGTATTTTCCGTAGATGTCCCATGCTTTGCCGTTTTCCAGTTTAAAGGTTTTGCCGATGCCGATATGGCCGCCGTAGTAAGTGTTGTCTGTTTCATAACCGTAAGTGCTGCTGCCATTACTTAAAGCATTGCTTACTTCATTTTTTACGCTGCCTGCTCTTACTGCCGCTTCGGTGTAGAAGCCGTTTTCTTTATCAAAGCGCACAGCCATACCGCCGCCGTTATAGACTACGTTGCCGTCACCACGTAAAGCATTGCCGTCAAAATCATTAAAGGTGTTGTAGTTGCCGCTGCCGTTTTCAAAGAAGGCGCTGTAGTTTAATTTATCATTGCCTATTTCTTTGGTATTGGCTATACCGATAAGATTATTCCAGCCGTTGATGTCAATATAACTGCCTGTTTTATATTTACTGTTATTGCCGCTGACAATAGCAATGGTGTTTATACCTTCTTCTTCTCTGCTCAGCATATCCAGACTGTCTGTTACTACTTCCGCACCCTGATTTACAAAAGCAGCTGCAGCAGCTCTTGTTTCAGTAGTTATAGCAGTCTGTTCTGCTGCTTTAATATTTTCTATTTTAAAATTAACATCATCTTTAACAATAGAAACAACACCTTCGGCTTTTCTGGCAACACCAATCATGGCTGTCTGGTTTGCTTGTCCTACATCGCAATGTTCAATACTTCCCGCCTCGACTACAGTTGTAGTGCTGCCAGCAGTATATTCTCCGTTAGCCAGGGCCTTGACTTCAATACTATTGAAATACTTCAGGCTTTGTACTTGTTTATCTCCACCGCTGAAACCGGAAAGAACAAGTTTATTATTTTCTCCCAGGTACGAAAAATTTTGATCTTTACCTGGTTCTTGCTTTTCTGCATCTGTCCCTAAGCCGGACAAAGAAGCTTCTTTTAAATTAGAATCGCCTGTTATGGTAATGCTGTTATTTGTAATTGTACTATTAACATTATTATCATTTTTAACATTTGCTACATAACCACCATAAACATGACCTCTAATAGTAGCATTATCCAACACTATTTTATTATAGCTTACATCATCTTGATGAGCACGACCACCATATACATTCTTATTAACAGTAGAATCAGTAATGATAACTTCATTATAATTAGCTTGCTTACCGGAATTTGCACGACCGCCATAAATATCACAATTAATAGTAGAATCATTCATTATAATCACTTTATTATGATTTGTTTTTCCATCTACTATTTTTTTGGAATCGCTCAACGTAAACCCACCTACAATATAACTAGTACCACTATTATGAACGGTAGACTTATTTATTACTACTGTATTGTAGCTTGCCTCTCTGCCCGTTGAACTATCTTCTTGAAAATCAACATAGCCACCAATTACAACAGACTCTATAGTCGAATCATCAGTAATTAAAACACTATTATAATTTGCTTTACCTACAGCTTGTACTAATCCTCCATAAACATCATTGACCTTTGCACCATGAGCTACTGTCACATTATTCTCATTAGCAGAAACCCCATTATTTTTTACATGCCCACCAACTACATAGTTGTAGCTTCCACTATTGTCATCAAAGTAAACATTATTATCAGATGATGTACCATTATTGCCAACATATGCTGTATTGCTTTTATTATTCTCACCGCCGCTGTTGGCTGCCAGAGCAAAATTAACCGTACCGCAGATGCTCGCAGTAATGAGGCTGCACAAAATTTTTCTGCCCAAGTTCTTGTTCATTATTACCACTCCTTTTTATTCTCTGATATTATTTTTCCGGCAAAATAGTTTTTTTATTTTCCCGACTTATCAGCTTCAATGCCGCAATGAGATCATCTCTGTTAATACGGTTATCTGAATTAACTGTATCTTTTTGCTCCTTTGTATATTTTTCCTCATCAGCAAAGCTGTCAATACTGCAGCCAAGCTCCCTGCTTATCTTCACGGCTGTCCACAGACTGATGCCTGCATGCCCTTTTTCTATATTGCTCATGTGCGTCTGCGATACCGCAATCGCCCGCGCCAGTTCTATCTGTGAGATACCCTTCTGAATACGCAATTTTCTGATTCTTTCGCCAACCTTTTTATTGTCTAAAGTATGTTTTTGTTCCATATCGTCACCTTCACAGCAGCTTGTAAGCAAGTATTATAAAATCATTATAGCATCTTTGTACCCCCCCGCAAGACACCCAGGTTTTATCTAATCTCTCCTCTCCAGGTCTTGCGGCGCCAACTGAACTGCTCACCAAAACAAAAACCGTAAGCCTTTGCATAACAGCAAAAAGCTTACGGTCAAATGTTCTAACACTATTAATTTTTTATCTTACCTGCAGCTGCTTTTTACAGTACGGAGAATTATATTTCTATATACTGGCTTTTGCACCTTCTATCTGTCATAATGACGTTGCATGCAGCGCCAAAGCGCGGACGTCCGCCAACATTTAGGAAAAGAGGTCCTTGCCATCACTAATACCAAAGCAAAATACACCATGCTTACTGCCGACCAGCTCCAGGAGCTTATCTGCCAAGCGCAGCAGAACTCTGCCGCAGCCACAGACAGACTGTGCGAAGCCTTCCGTCCCCTTATCTACCGCGAATGCAGCAGAGAAAGTATCTACCGCGTTTTAGGAGAAGATGCCGTAAGCATTGCCTGGGAAATCTTTCTGCGTTTTATCCGCCGCTATAACGGCTGCGACTTTATCAACCTGCCGGGGCTGATTCGCTGTCACGTCCATTACGAGCTGCTGCACCAGTTAAGCAGAGCCGCCCGCCAAAGCGCCAGCGAAGTGCAGGATGACGGCAGCATTGCCGAGCAGCTTGCTCAGGCTAACGATGAGCTGCAGCGCCTTACCCTGCGGCTGGGCATCCAGCAGGCATTTACCGCCCTTACCCCTCTGCAGCAGGCCATTATCAGCGCTTCCTGTCTGCAGAAGCAGCCGACCAGACTGCTCAGCAAACGTTACAACTGTACCTGTGCCAACATTCTCAAACATCGCCGACGTGGACTGCAGCGTCTGCGCAGCGCCCTTACTGACGACTAAACAAAAAAGCACCCAAACACTGCCTGTCAGTGTCCTGGGTGCTTTTACTGTTTTTACTTAGAAGCTGTACACAGCCTGTACGCTGCCGCTGATGCCTTCCTGTATGCAAATTTAAGGACTATCCCATCAGCCATTCCAACGCATTAATCCTGCGGATACCATTATAATCTGCGTCAGGGTCTTCATCCAGTGTCAGCAGCAGCTTAGGATAATGGTCAGCTATTTGCTGCAGAGAACGTAATTCACGTGCCAGTGTCTGTTCATCCCGCACCGTAGCCGCAACCTGTATATACGCAGTCTCCGACTGACTGACTGCCACAAAATCAACCTCCAATGTTTCGACCTTGCCAACATATACTTCATAACCTCTGCGCAGCAGCTCCAGATAAACAATATTTTCCAAAATATGGCCAACATCAAAGCCTCGCTGCCCTAAAAGTACGGAGCGCAGAGAAATATCAGCGGCATAATATTTTGCATTACCGCGCAGATGCTGTCTGCCTCTGATATTATAACGTCTGGCAGAATAAATAATAAACGCTTCCTGTAACGCCTGCAGATATTTCTCAACTGTGCGGACATCAATCTTTCTGCCAGCGCTGGTCATGGTATCGGCAATCTTTTTAACAGCCAGCTCACTGCCGATATTATCTAGCACAAAGCTTACCACGCTTTGCAGCATCAGAGGGTCAGAAATATTTTTCCGAGCCACAATATCTTTGATAACAACCGTATTATAAATACCTTCCAGATAATCATGCAGCTGTTCAGGATTATCCTTAAACATTAAAGCGCCGGGGAAAGAACCCAGCTCCAGATATTTTTTGTATATAGCAGCCAGAGGCTCACCTGCAAACATTCCAGCAAATTCCTTAAATGACAGGGGCAGCATCTTTATCTCCACATATCTTCCGGAAATAAGGGTTGCCAGCTCACTGGAAAGCATATAGGCATTAGAACCGGTAATATATATATCAAAATTTTCCCGTAAATGCAGACTGTTAATCACTGCAGGAAATTCTGCCACATTTTGAATCTCATCAAAAAAAAGATAATATCTTTTATCAGCGGAAGTATTTTCCATAACGTACTGGTGCAGAGCTTCCGGACGCAGCAGATGACGGCAGGCAAAATCCTCAAAATTCAGTCTGATTATCTGCTTATCCGTTATCCCCTGCTGCAGAAGACAGTCCGCAAACATATTCAGCACCGTAGATTTGCCGCAGCGGCGGATGCCGGTAATTATTTTAATGACAGGCTTATCCTGCAGCGCAAACAGCCTGTTTAAATATTCCCGGCGTTCAATATACTTTTTCTCCATCGTGCTCACCTCTTAAATACATTATAATGTATTTATCGCATTATTATCAAGCTTTAAATACATTATAATGTATTTTCTTTGTCAATTTCTGAGTAAAATAACATTGCAATGCTGTTTTATTACCAATCTCTTAACTTCTTATACAAAAAAGCACCCAGACACTGCCTGTCAGTGTCCTGGGTGCTTTTGCTGTTTTGCTTAGAAGCTGTACACAGCCTGCACGCTGCCGCTGATACTTACTTCATTTCCTGTAGCATTTCCATAGCTAGCACGTCCGCCCTAGATATTTCCTACCTCACCGCCGCTGACGGTAACACTGTTCTTTACAGCATCGCTATCCTTAGTATAACCGCCAATAACGCCCTTAGCCTGCTCGTCCGGCAAATCACTGTCGATAATAACCACATTATCCGCAGCGCCATTGCTGCCTATATAATAAAAATCTTCATAACCTGTAATGTCTTTTAGCTCTTCACTCAACCCACTGTTAGCCTGCGCCGCCAATGGCAATACAAAGCCGCCCAGTCCTATCGCCAGTACACTGCATAATACCTTCTGCGCCAGTATCGCTTTCTTCATCCCGTCCACTTCCTTTCGCCTGTACATTAACAAAATTTATCTTTACTTAATTATCTTTAATTAGAGTATAACATGCACAGCTCCTGCAGCACAAAACAGATTTTTTGCAGCCGCACAGAGTGGTATTTTCTGTAACGTATTTTACACAGCTCCTGTCAGTCAGCACTTAAACTAAGTTTACTGCTTTTATGCACAAGGTTGGTAATGCTTACGCATTACCTGTTTAGGGACCTGCTGCGCCGAAGAAAAAAAGAAAAAGAAAAAAAGAAGCTCACCCTTCTAATGGCATGGCGTGACGCAAAAAAGAACCTGCGTTAAAAAAATTTTTTGCCTGCTGGTTCTGTTTTGGCCTTTTACCGCCCATTTAAAGAGTGAAAGGACGTGATACCATATGGCAGACACCAAAGAAGCCGTCAGTCTCCGCCAGCTCTACCAGCTGGGAGCGGCGGCGAAAGGCAGAATCAGCCGCATCTATCTGCACTGGACTGCAGGCCATTACGGACAGACTTTTGCCGACTACCATCTGAACATCGACAGCGACGGACAGATTTATAAAACCTGTGCCGCCCTCACCAGCCGCAAAAGTCATACCTGGCGGCGCAACACCGGCAGTATCGGCATCGCCCTCTGCTGCGCGTACAACGCATCCTGCAGCGCCGCAGGCAAAGTCAATCTTGGCCCTGAGCCGCCTACTAAACTGCAGATTGAAAAAACGGCGCAGGCTGTTGCCGTACTCTCGCTGGCACTGGGGTTTGCCGTGGACTTTGGCACCGTAACCACGCACGCCGAAGCCGCCTGTATGGACGGCTACGGATTCGGCAGCGACGACAGCGATATGCGCTGGGACCTTCTGCTGCTGCCGGATTATCCCCTTACCGACGCCCTGCGTCCCGGGGGAGTGGTACTGCGGGGCAAAGCCAACTGGTACCGCGCCCTTTATTTACAGCGCCGCGCACAGGCGCACACTTAAAGGAGGAAGAATATTATGGCAGTAACTGAAGAAATCCTGAAACGCAGTCTCAGCATCAACATTGAAGACGGTATGAGCGCTTCCGGCTCTCCCAAGACCAAAGCGCGCACCTACAGCGGCATCAAAGACGACGCTGCGGCAGACAAACTGTACGCAGCAGGCGAAGCACTGGGCAGCCTGATGAAAAAGACCGTGCAGAGCATTTCCGTTACCGAAAAGACCGAACTGGCAGAATCCATGTAACGGCTGACGGAAACGGAGGACAGCAATGAAGCTTTTCTGGAAAATCTTACTACACATTATCGGAGGTAAAATATGGAAAAAGTATTAGAACTTGTTTTTAAAGACGCAGCAGGCGATAAAAAAATCATCAAGGTTACCGACCCTAAAGACGAGGTAAATGCGGAAACTGCCCGCACGGCTATGCAGGCTGTTATCGACGCGGATGTTTTTGAAACTTCCGGCGGCAGTCTGACCGAAATTGTGGAAGCGCGCCTGCGTACTACCCAGGTGGACGTACTGGAGTAACGGCAGCCTATGGAATTTAACCAGCTGGGCGCATATCTTGCGGACTACGGCTTTCCCATGGTTTTGAGCTGGTACCTGCTGCTGCGCATGGAAAGCAGGCTGGATAAGCTCTGCGCCGGTATCGAAAATCTCAACCGTACCATTTCTCTGCAGGGCGCCGCAACCGCAAACAGAGCCTGAATTTTAGTTAAACGCAAAAAAGCACTGCGAATAATTTTCGCAGTGCTTTTATTTTTACATTGGTGCGAGTGACAGGAGTCGAACCTGCACGCCGAAGGCGCTAGATCCTAAGTCTAGTGCGTCTGCCAGTTCCGCCACACTCGCATAAAGGATAGTAGTATTATAGCATAAGGCTTGTTATGGCGCAAGCATCATCAGTTGCCTACTTTTCCTGTTTATATAAATCTGCTGCTCGTTCTAATTCGGCAAAATCACAGCATCTTGCCAATAATTTTATGCTGCCTCGTTTATAAACTACCATATTATACAAAGCCTTTGCTTTACGTTTAATCTGGTTCTCATTCTTTCTTATACATATAATCTGCTTCACCAGTAAATTTTTATACTGTTTATCAGTTAAATCCTGTTCGGGCAGGGCATTAATATCAATCTCAATTACATTTTCATTCTTCACAGGGACCATATTATTAAAATTAATAACACCGAGAGAGCCGTTATCAATTTTATAAATATCAAGTGCTTTATTAGGCAGTTTTAAATGCTTTGGTTTAGGCGAACTTAACGGAGCAAAATACAATACCTTATCCACACTGAAAACGACACCGACAAATGGTCTTAATCTTCTGCCTGTTTCTTTATGTTCCTTAGGAACACGTGCATCTATACTATATAAAAACTCTAAATAATGCGGCTCAATATTGACTATCTTCATTAAGTATACCCCTATAAACAATAAGTGGATAAAGCTACTGCTTTATCCACTACTTTTTTGGTTCTCACTTAACGGCAGAGAATCTCCGACTTTTT
>ERZ791801.2374-NODE-2374-length-9546-cov-2.694974_pt1 | contig 9546 bp, 7 predicted proteins | sample MGYA00510309_ERZ791801 | MGnify/ENA primary metagenome ERZ791801 (study PRJEB30046, sample SAMN00791979) | human gut metagenome | study: EMG produced TPA metagenomics assembly of the A metagenome-wide association study of gut microbiota in type 2...
TCCGGCAGCGTCACGAAGATGAACAGGCCGCCGTCCGGGCGCGTGTACGTCGTGCCTTCGGGAAAGGTCGAAAGTTCACTCAGCATAGCATCCAGCTGCGCCTTGTAGCTGCGGCAGATGCGCTTGATGTGGTCGGGCAGCAGACCGCGTCGCAGGTACTGATCCACAATCGCCTGTGTAAGGTTTGCCGTGTGGACGTCGGTGGACTGCTTGCCGACGGTGCATTTGCGCAGGATGCCCGCATCGCCCGCCATGAATCCGACGCGCAGACCGGGGCTGATAATCTTGCTGAACGAGCCGAGGAAAACGACCCAGCCATCCTTGTCGAAGGATTTGATGGAGGGGCACGCTTCTCCGGCATATCGCAGGTCGCGGTACGGGTCGTCTTCCGCCACGACGACGTGGTACTTCGCAGCGAGTTCCGCAATGGGCTTGCGGCGGTCGGCGGCCAGCGTGATGCCCGTCGGATTCTGGAACGTCGGGATGGTGTAAAGCAGCTTCGGGTGATACTGGCGCATCGCTTCTTCGAGCTTTTCCGGGATAATCCCGTTCTCGTCGCTCTCTACCGGCACCAGCGTTGCCTGATACAGCCGCATACACTGCATGTTGCCCAGAAATGACGGGTTCTCCACCAGAATCACGTCGCCGGGGTCAATCAGCGCTTTGCAGAGCAAATCCATCGCCTGCGTTGAGCCGGTGACGGGCAGCACCGCAGGCACGGCGCACCCAAGCTGCTGCTCCACATAGGCGTGCAGGCTTTCCAGCAGCGGCGGATACCCCTCTGTCGCGCCATATTGCAGGATGCGCTTGCCGTCCTTTTGCAGCACGTCGCGGGCGATTTCGGCGCATTCCGCATCGGGCAGCGCTGATGCCGCCGGATTGCCGCCCGCGAAGGAAATCATGCCGGGCTTGGCAATCATCTTGAAGATTTCGCGAATGGCGCTGCCGCTGATCTGGTCGAAGCGGTGCGCGAAACGCAGGGAATCAAGCGCCATAATCCAATCACTCCTTACTTTCAGAGAATAAGAATAAAAAACACCTTCTCCGGACAAAATCCGGGGAAGGTGACAAAACGCCACGGTACCACTTCCGTCTGGCTGCAAACAGCCCTCAAGGAGGAACAGTCATTCCTCGCACGCTGTAACCGGCGCACCGGATGCCGCCTACCCGCCGCGCAGACGCGGTTTCAGCGGATGGCTCGGAGCTGTACGTCACCCTATGCGCCGCCTGCTTCCTCACACCGCCCGGAAGCTCTCTGCCTGCGCCGCAGAAGCGGATGACCCGTCTCCTCATTGCCCTGATGGGTGCATGATAGCACGGTTTTTCCCGCTTGTCAAGGGGAAAATTTTTGGTCAGGTGGTATCGCGAAGGCGGGAAAATCACACAATCTGCAAGAAGTGTTCACGAAATCGACACATGTCGGCGCTTTTTCTGGAATTTCTGGCGGCATTTTTGTGAAACGGGCCGAAAAAGTCTTGCCATTTCCGCTAAAATCCTGTATACTATACTCTGACCCAGCTATGGGTGCATTTATCGTGTCCGCGAGGACAAAAGCTGGGAAGCCCCTGGATGAAGGAGGTCGACTACTATGGATTGCAAAATCAAGAACGACATCGGAACAATCTATATTACGGAGGATGTCCTGCTCAAAGTCGTGGGATACGCGGCGCTGGAATGCTACGGCATCGTTGCCATGTCCTCCAAGCGTGCCAAGGATGGCATCGTCGAATGGCTGGGAAGGGAAAACCTCTCCAAGGGCGTGCAGATTCGCAGTGTTGGCGATATGCTGGACGTCGATCTGTTCATCATCGTGGAATACGGCATCTCCATTGCCGAGGTGTGCAAGACCATTGTCGATACCGTGCGCTACAAGCTGGAAAGCATGACGGGCGTGAAGGTTCGCAAGGTCAACATCTCCGTGGAAGGTATCCGCGTGTAATGCAGGAAAGCCACACGGCAGCAGTTCCAAGGAGCTGACGCCGAAAGCAGGTAGGAGGAATTTACCTTTGATACAGCATAAAACCATTGACGGGCTGCTGCTGCGCGACATGGTCGTCGCGGGTGCGGCACTGCTCGAAAAGAACCGGGAAGCGGTGGACGCGCTGAACGTTTTCCCTGTCCCGGACGGCGATACGGGGACGAATATGTCCCTGACCATGCAGAGCGCGACCCGTGAGGTCAATGCGCAGGAGTACCTGCGCGCGGATGAGGCGGCGGCTGCCATCTCGAAGGGCGCTCAAGGGCGCGCGCGGCAACTCTGGCGTTATCACGTCCCAGCTGCTGCGCGGCTTCGCGACGTCCTTGAAGGGCGTGGAGAAGATTACCCCCGTGCAGTTCGCACAGGCATTGAAGGCGGGCTCTGACAAGGCGTACAAGGCGGTCATGAAGCCCAAGGAGGGCACGATTCTGACCGTCGCGCGCGTCATTGCGGAGGATGCCATCAAGTACACCGAGAGCAATCCCGATGACTACGATGGGCTGATGAACGTCATTCTGACCAGCGGCGAGGCGATTTTGAAGCGCACGCCCGACATGCTGCCGCCCCTGAAAGCGGCGGGCGTGGTCGACTCCGGCGGACGCGGTCTCATGCTGATTTACACCGGCTATGCGGCGGTCATGCGCGGCGAGGAAATCGCTGACCCGGCGGCGCTGCTGGCGGGCGATAGTCAGGTGGAGGAGGATATTCACGACCTGTCCGGCGATCTGCCTTATGCCTACTGCACGGAGTACGACATCGTGAACTTCCGCGAGGACTGCACCGAGGGCGACGTGGATTCCTTCCGCCGCCGCCTGAACCGCATTGGCAACTGCGTCAAGGTGACGGGCGACCTGACCGAGACGAAGGTGCATGTGCACACCAACGACCCCGGCAACGCCATCCAGTATGGCATTGAGCTGGGCGAACTGGTGAATGTGAAGGTGGACAACATGCTGGCGCGCAAGCGTGCGCTGGAAGCGGAAAAGGCTCCCGCCGCTGTGGAAGCCCCTGCCGAACCTGCGAAGGAATTTGGCATGGTGGCGGTGTCGCTGGGCGACGGTTTCTCCAGCATCTTCCGTGATTTGACGGTGGATGTGGTGGTCGAGGGCGGCCAGACGATGAACCCGTCGGTGGATGACATTCTGAACGCCATCAATCAGGTCAACGCCAAGTGTGTGTTCGTGTTCCCGAACAACGGCAACGTCATTTTCGCGGCGAATCAGGCGGCGGAACTGGCGGAGAAGGAAGTGCACGTCATCCCCACGAAGAACGTGGCGATGGGCATTGCCGCGGCGGTCGCGTTCCAAGACGACGTGTCCGGCGAGGAGAATGCCAAGCGCATGGCGGAAGCGGCGGAGCACGTCAAGACCGGTACGGTAACGTACGCGGTGCGCGACAGCGAGTACAACGGCGTGCAGATTCACAAGGGTGACATCATCGGGATGCACAACGGCAAGATTGAGTATTGCGGCAATTCTGTGCATGACGTTGTGCTGGACATGATGAAGGCCGTTGTGACCGACGATGCGGAGCTGATTACCGTCTACTACGGCGCGGATACGACGAAGGAAGACGCGGAGCAGGTGGCGGCGGAAATCGCCGAGCAGTATCCGAACTGCGACGTGGACTGCCTGCTGGGCGGTCAGCCGCTGTATTACTATCTGATTTCTGTGGAGTAAAAAGCAAATGGAGCTTTCCGCCATCAAGGGCATTGGCCCAACCCGGCTGGAATCCCTTCGCGCAGTGGGCGTCTGCTCATTGCGCGATTTGTTGTATTTTCTTCCGCAGCGCTACGAGGACAGAACACACCCGATTCCCTGCGCGGACGCAAACGGCGGCGAGGTACTGGTGATGGGTGTTGTACAGGACGCACCGAAGCTCAGCCGCTTCAACGGCTTGACGCGCGTGACGGCGTATCTCTGGGATGACAGCGGAAAACTGCCGCTGGTGTGGTATAATCAGCCGTGGATGATGCAGAACCTACCAGTCGGGCAGACCATCATGCTCTTCGGGCGTATGGGGCAGAGCCGGGGAAAACCCGTCCTGCAAAACGCGCAGCGGGTGACGGAGCCGTGCATCCTGCCGGTGTACCGCGCCGTAAAGGGGATTCCGGCGAAGTCCTTCCGCGAAATGATGCAGCAGGCGCTGGAGCAGGTCGATGACTGCTGCCCGGAGACGCTGCCGAACGACCTGCGCATCCGCCATCAGCTGTGTGAGCTGAATTTCGCCATCCGGCAGGCGCATTTCCCGCTGAATGTGGAGAATCTGCGGCTGGCGCGGCGGCGGCTGGCGTTTGAGCAGATGCTGATGTATCAGGCGGCGTTGGGGCTGCTGCGCGGACACAAGGCGGATGGCACGGCACTGCCGATTCCGCCGGATGCGCCGGATAAATTCTGGCAGACGCTGCCGTTCCCGCCGACCGGGGCGCAGAAGCGCGTCTTGGAGGAAATCGCGGCGGATTTGCGGTGCGACCGGGCGATGAGCCGCCTCGTGCAGGGCGATGTCGGCTGCGGCAAAACCGCGCTGGCGTTCGGGGCGATTGCCATGACATGCGCCTGCGGATACCAGGCGGCGATGATGGCGCCGACGGAAATTCTCGCGCGCCAGCACTACGAATCCGCCAAGGCAATGCTTGAACCGCTGGGCATCCACTGCGGCCTGCTGATTGGCTCGATGCGCCCGAAGGCGAAGCGGGAGGCGCAGGAGGCTTGCGCAAACGGGGAATATCAGGCAGTGTTCGGGACGCACGCGCTGATCAGCGAAAAGGTGGCGTATCAAAAGCTCGGACTGGTCGTGACGGATGAGCAGCACCGTTTCGGTGTGATGCAGCGCTCGACCTTGCAGCAGAAGGGCGCGGATGGCACGAAAGCGCCGCATGTGCTCGTCATGTCCGCAACGCCGATTCCGCGCACGCTTGCGCTGATTCTCTATGGCGACCTTGATGTGTCCATCGTCGATGAGCTGCCGCCGGGGCGCATGCCAGTCAAGACGCGAGTCGTGCCGGAAGAGAAGCGCGCCGGGATGTACGGCTTCCTGCGGCAGGAGGTGCTGAAAGGGCATCAGGCGTATGTGGTCTGTCCGCTGGTTGAGGATAGCGAGATGATGGAGGACGTTCGCAGCGCACAGGCGACGTTCGACGCGCTGAAAAACGGCGAATTGTCGGGGCTTCGCGTCGGATTGACGTGGGGCGCACAGCCCGCGGACGAAAAAGCGCAGGTGCTCAGCGAGTTTTCCGCCGGAAATCTCGATGTCCTCGTGTCCACGACGGTTATCGAAGTCGGTGTGAACGTGCCGAACGCGAGCGTCATGGTGATTGAAAATGCCGAGCGCTTCGGGCTCAGCCAATTGCATCAGCTGCGCGGGCGCGTCGGGCGCGGATCAGCGGAAAGCTGGTGCTTCCTGCTGGCAGCGGAAAATGAGCGATTGCGCATCCTGACGCAGACGAATGACGGCTTCATCGTCGCGCAGAAAGACTTGGAGCTTCGCGGACCGGGCGACCTGATGGGTACGCGGCAATCTGGCGAAATGATGGCGGATTTCCTGCTTGACGGTGACGTGAAGCTGCTGGATGAAGCTGCGAAGTGCATGAAGCGACTGCGGGAAAACCCAAAATTGGCGGCGGAGCGTCAGCAAGTGGAAGCGGAAGCGCTGCGCAATTATCGCGATAAATTGGCAGATATTGCAATGAACTGATGGAAAGGGGCAAAACAGGATGGACAACATGCTGACTTGCACGGAAAACCGCGAGCTTTCGTGGCTGCGGTTCAACGAGCGAGTACTGGAAGAGGCGGAGGATGAGCGCGTACCGCTGTGCGAACGTCTGTCGTTCCTCTCGATTTTCCAGAGCAATCTGGACGAGTTTTTCATGGTGCGCATCGGCAGCCTGCATGACCAGATGCTGCTGGATAAGGAGGCACGCGAGAACAAGACGAACATGACCCCCGGCGAGCAGATTGACGCTGCCGTCAGCCGCATCCGCACGCTGTGCGACCGCCGCGACCGGACGTATGCCGATGTACTGAAGAAGCTGGAGGACGAGGGCATCAGCATCGTCAACTTCCGCCAAATCAGCCCGGAAAGCGAGCAGTATCTGGCGAAAATCTTCCGTGAAGACTATCTGCCATTGCTTTCGACCTATGTCGTGGGCAAAAAGCAGACGTTCCCGTTCCTCAAAAACAAGGAGATTTATGCCGTCGCCGTCCTGCGCACGGGCAGCGAGAAGGAAAAAATCGGCATCGTTCCGTGCGGGGAGAACATGTTCCCGCGCCTGATTGAAGTACCGGAGCGTACGGGCTGCTATATCCTCTCGGAGGAGCTGATTCTGCACTACTTGCCGCTGCTTTTCGGGAGCTACCGCATCGCAAGCAAGACGCTGGCGCGCATTACCCGCAGCGCCGACATTGATGCGGACAGCGTATACGACGAAGACCTCAACTATCGCGACCACATGGCGGAAGTCGTGCGCCTGCGCCAGAAACTCTGCCCGGTGCGTTTGGAACTCAGCCGAAAAATCGGGCACGACATTATCGAGAAGCTGTGCGACCAGCTGAAACTGGACACCGCGCGCGTCTACGAGTACGATACGCCGCTGGATATTAGCTTCCTGTTTAATATTCAGGACAAACTGCGCAGCCATGCGGAACTGTTCTACGCGCCGCGTCATCCGCAGGCAACGCCGGATATCGTGGACAATCGCCCGGTGATGGAGCAGATTCTGGAAAAGGATGTGCTGCTGCACTACCCTTATCAGAGTATCCGTCCGTTCCTGCGGATGCTGTCCGAAGCGGCGAATGATCCGCAGGTCGTCTCTATCCGCATGACGCTCTATCGCCTCGCGCGCGACTCGAAGGTTGTGGAAGCGCTGGTGGAAGCCGCCGAAAACGGCAAGCAGGTGGACGTGCTGGTGGAGCTGAAAGCCCGCTTTGACGAAGAAAACAACATCGAGTGGAGCCGCCGTTTGGAGCGCGCGGGCTGCCACGTCATCTACGGTGTTGATAAACTCAAGGTTCATTCCAAACTCTGCCTGATTACGCGCAAAACGGATGAGGGCATCCAGTACATCACGCAGATTGGCACGGGCAACTACAACGAGAAGACCAGCCGCCTGTATACCGACCTGAGCTACATCACCGCGCGCGACGAAATCGGCGAAGAGGCATTGCAGGTTTTCCAAGCGCTGATGCTGGGCGAAACAGTAGACCACATGTCCGTGCTGCTGGTCGCGCCGCACTGCCTGCAAGACAAGCTGATTGACATGATTGATGGCGAAATCAGTAAGGCGAAGGCGGGGCAGAAGGGGCTGATCCGCCTGAAGATGAACAGCCTGACGGACAAGATGCTGATTGACAAGCTGGTTGAGGCCAGTCAGGCGGGCGTGCAGGTCGAAATGATTGTGCGCGGCATCTGCTGTCTGCGCGGGGGTGTACCCGGCTTGACCGACAATGTGCACATCATCAGCATCGTCGGGCGCTTCCTCGAACACAGCCGTATTTATATTTTCGGCGACGGCGATGCAGCACGCTACTACATTGCTTCGGCGGACTGGATGACCCGCAACACCCTGCGTCGCGTCGAGGTGGCAACCCCGATCTTGCAGGACGACGTAAAACGCCGCATTGACCACATTTTCGACGTCATGTGGCACGACAACGTACAGGCCCGCGACCAGCAGCCCGACGGCAGCTACACCCGCCGCTACCCCGGCACGCAAACGCCGCTGGCGAGCCAGAACGTGCTGTATGACGAAGCCTACCGCATGGCAAAGGGCATCAAAGAACAATAAAAACCGACCGTCGGTTTCTTTGAAAAAGAGGGAAACAAAAAAAGACCTCCGGTCGGGAAAAACACCCGCCGGAGGTCGCCGGTCAGTCATCCATCAGTTCTACAAGAATCGCATTCTGTACGTCCATCCCGCGACGCGTCAGCGACCATCGGTCGGTTTTGTGCTGAAGCAGCCCTTCATGCTCGAATTTCCGCAGCTTCTCGCCGTACAGCGCATCCAGCGAAACGCCGTGCCGCCCCTGAAATTCCGATTCGCTGACGCCGCAGGTCATTCGCAGCCTCAGCATCAGCGTTTCAAACCGACCGTCGGTTTTTGAGACGAACTCCCGCTCTCGCAGCGAATCGTCCTGCGACTGCACCATCCGTAGATACGCGGGCAGCGTGCGTGGGTTTGTCAGGCGAATCATCCCGTTCTTCGCGGGCAGATACGACGCCGCCGACACGCCCAGCCCGATATACGGCACTTGCTGCCAATAACCGATGTTGTGGCGGCATTCGCAGCCGGGTCGCGCGAAATTGCTGATTTCGTACTGCCGAAAGCCTGCTTGCGCCAGCAGATCAAGCGTCAGGTCGTACATGCGGCGCTCGTCGTCCTCGTCCGGCAGGGTCAACTGCCCGGTCTGCAAGTCGCGGTACAGCGGCGTACCTTCTTCGGGAATCAACCCGTAGCAGGACAAATGCTCCGGATTCAGCGCCAGCGCCTTCTCCAGCGTCTCACGCCACATGCTGACTGTCTGACCGGGCAGCCCGAACATGAGGTCAAGGCTGATGTGCTGGAATCCAGCGTGCCGCGCGAGTTCGACGCTTTGCTGCACCTGCGTAAAGTCGTGGATGCGCCCCAGCATCTTCAGCAGTGCAGGCTGGGCCGCCTGCATCCCCATTGACAGGCGATTGATACCGCAGTTCAGCGCCGCATCAAGCCACTCGTGGGTCAGCGTGCCAGGGTTCGCTTCGGACGTAAATTCCGCACCAGGCGCAAGGGGAAAATACGCTGTAACGCCCTCCAATAGCCGTGTCAGCAGTTCCGGCGGCAGAATCGACGGCGTGCCTCCGCCTAAATACGCGGTTTCCATGATGCTATGCGGGAGTTTCGCTGCCTGCGATGCGGCTTCGGTCAGTACCGCATCCACATAGGCACGCTGTGTAGATTCCGCATGGGGGAAGGAAGCAAAGTCGCAGTAGCGGCATTTTTGGCGACAATAGGGAACGTGCAAGTAAATTTCCATTCAAATCACCTGTAAAGGACTGTTCAAACGCGGAAAAATCCGCTACAATAGAAAAAGTGGCAAAGGGAGTGTACGAAAATGGATACCATCATCAGTTTTCTGGAAAAACTGGTACATTATTCAGCAGAATTGGGCATTGTGCTGGCGGAGCTGGCGGGCATCGCTATTCTGATTATCACGGCGATGAAGGGAGTCGTCAGCTACTTCAAGCACGATGAGCATCTCCGGCTTGAATTGGCGCAAGGCATTGCGCTTGCGTTGGAATTCAAGCTCGGCGGCGAAGTGCTGCGCACGGTCATCGTCCGCGAATGGACGGAACTGCTGATTCTGGGTGCGGTCATTGCGTTGCGCGGTGTGCTGACGCTGCTGCTGCACTGGGAAATCAAGGTGGAAGAAGAGCATGACGAGCGCCTGCTCAAGCTCAAAGCGATGGAGGAAGCCGAAAAAACGGCAGAGGCATCAAAACCGTGATAATACTAATTCTCATCTAAAGCATGTCATTCGCCCAGCATCTTTTCCGCCCCGGCTTTGCTTCGTTCCGCTCGCGCGTACCTCCAGTAC
>ERZ791801.2378-NODE-2378-length-9508-cov-2.954829_pt1 | contig 9508 bp, 8 predicted proteins | sample MGYA00510309_ERZ791801 | MGnify/ENA primary metagenome ERZ791801 (study PRJEB30046, sample SAMN00791979) | human gut metagenome | study: EMG produced TPA metagenomics assembly of the A metagenome-wide association study of gut microbiota in type 2...
GGCTGCCCTCCGCCAAGCTCTTTACCAACCTTGACCAGCTCACCTACGGCGATACCTTCACCCTCCGCGTGCTGGACAAGGTGCTGACTTACGAAATTGACCAAATTCTCATTGTCGAGCCGCATGACGTCAGCGCGCTGCAAATCTATGACGGCATGGATTTGTGTACGCTTGTCACTTGCACGCCCTACGGCATTAACTCGCACCGGCTGCTTGTCCGCGGACACCGGGTCGAAACGTCGCTTGCGCAGCTATCCGTGCGCATCTCCGCGGACGCACTCGTGATTGACCCCTACATCGTCGCGCCGATTGTCGCCGCGCCGATGCTGCTGATTCTCCTCATTCTCATGCTGGTAACGACCAGCCCGAAACACAAGAAGCGGAAAGGAGCTGAGCGGTCGTGATGAGCCGCAAACCCTCGCGCCTGCTGGCGCTTGTCCTGCTGACAGCATTGTGCTGCCTTCTGCTTGCGCCCTGCGCGCTTGCCTTTGAACGGGTGGATTTGACGCACCCCTTGACGTTCGCCATTCAGGCGGATGACAACGAGGATGATGCGCACCTGCCCGGCGTGACCTTCCAGCTGTATCAGGTGGCGGACATGGATGCGGACGCTCGGTTCGCCCTGCGCAGCCCGTACAGCACCCTGAATATCGACATTAACGCGCTGAAGAACGCGGCGGACTGGGCAGCCGCGTCCGAAGCGATGAAAGCCCTCACCGCGTCCGAAACGCCTGATTTCACCGGCACGACGGATGAAAACGGTCGAGTTGCCTTCGCGGGACTCAACCCCGGTCTGTACCTTGTTTCTGGCACGCCGGTCATCATCGGCGGCTGGGCGTACAGCTTCCAATCCTTCCTGACCTCTGTGCCGACGCGCAATGTGGACGACGAGTGGCAGTATGACGTCCTCTCCACCATCAAGCTGGAGCGCTCGCCCGCGCTGATTGACCTTGAGTGCGTCAAGGTGTGGGACGACGACAACCGCGGCACATATCGCCCTGTGCAGATTGAAATTCATCTGATGCAGGACGGTCAGCATATCGACACGGTGATTCTGAACAGCGAAAACAACTGGCATCATATCTTCAAGGATTTGCCGGCTGACCATGTGTACACCCTCAACGAGGTTCTGGGGGCTGATGTGTACTATGAGCCGGAATATTCCATCGAAAACGGCGTGTATGTAATTACCAACCGCCGCACGGTCACACCGACCCCGACCGCACCGATTCCCGAAACGGGACAATTGTGGTGGCCGGTGCCGATTCTGGCGGGTGCGGGCATGATTCTGTTCGTTATTGGCTGGATTCTGCACCGGAAATGGAGCCAAGAGCATGAAGAACCGTAAGGGCAATTTGCTGATGGCGCTGGGGCTGGTGCTGATTTTGGCGGCACTGGCGCTGGTGGGCTACAACCAGTGGGATGCCAGCCGCGCGCAGCAGGAGTCGGATGATGCGCTGATGGCGCTGGAGCAGATTCGCATTCAGCGGCAGATGGAATCGCAGCAAACCGCTGCACCGCCCGTAGTCACCGCGACGATGATGCCGACGGACGCACCCGCGACGGATGCGCCGATAACCGACGCGCCGACGGCGGATGCCACTACGGCGGATACCCCGGCAGCATCCACGCCCTCCGTAACTGACGCACTGACGACCGACATTCCGCGTGATGACGTAACAGCCACGAACACCCCTGTGACGAGTGCGCCCGCAACGATGAATCCTGCGACGAATCCGCCGAAACCGACGAGCGCGCTAACGGCGAATCCTGCGACGAATCCGCCGAAGCCGACGAGCGTGCCAACGGCGAATCCTGCGACGAATCCGCCGAAACCGACAAACGCGCTAACGGCGAATCCTGCGACGAATCCGCCGAAGCCGACAAACGCGCCGACTGCAGGGACTGCGACGAATCCGCTGAAACCGACAAACGTGCCGACGGCAGGGACTGCGACGAACCTGCCGAATCCGACAAACGCGCCGACGGCAGGGGATGCGACGAATCCGCCGAATCCGCCGAACCCGACGAGCGCGCTAACGGCGAATCCTGCAACGAACCCGCAGAAACCGACGAACGCACCAACGGCGAATCCTGCGACGAATCCGCCGAAGCCGACAAACGCGCCGACGGCAGGGACGGCGACGAAGCCGCCGAAGCCGACGAGCACGCCGGAAATCACCGAAACGCCCATGCCGACGGAAACGCCTGAACCGACCGAAACGCCTGAACCGACACCGTCCCCCGAACCTACGTCGACATCCACGCCCGCGCCGACGGGCAAGCTCTACGAGCGTGTGCCGGGAATCGAAATGCCGGGCGAGAAGGTCAATGGGCACGAATATATCGGCACGCTGTCCATTCCGTCGCTGGGGCTGAAAGTGCCGGTGCAGCGCAACTGGTCGTACGAGAACCTGAGCGTGTCGCCGTGCCGCTATTCCGGCAGCGCCTACGCGGACAACCTCGCTATTATTGCGCACACCTACCACTTTGGCAAGCTGAGCAGCTTGGCGCTGGACGCAACCGTTACCTTCACGGACATGGAGAATAACGTTTTCCGCTACGTTGTGCGGGAGAAAAACACGATTTCGCCCAACGATGCGAACGAAATTGCCCATTCCGGCTATGACCTGACGCTTGTGACCTGCACCATTAGCGGCACAAAACGCGTGGCGGTGTACTGCGAGCGCGTGAGATAATCCAACAAAAGGACTGTCTGCAACGGGCAGCCCTTTTTTCGTGAAATCCATGCAACGTGGCAGGAATTGACGCGGTGGAGCGCGAAATAAAACAATCGTGGCGTAACTTTCGCCGCAGGAAGGGAAAGCAACCTTGAACTGGAAAATACACCTTTATCGTGCTATCCTCTGGCTGATTACGCTGACCCTGCTGCTGGTGATGTTCGGCTTCTCGGCACAGGAAGGCACGCAGTCCGGCAGCATCAGCGATAAAATTGCCCGCCCAATTACGGATTCTCTGGCGCAGCGGCAGGGACTGACGGGGCAGGCGTACTGGAAGCTGTATGCACAGGTGGATTTTGCCGTGCGGAAAACGGCGCATTTCTTGGAGTACACGCTCTTGGGAATGCTGCTGACGCTGCTGCTGGACAGCTACCGCGCCCGCTGGCACTGGCTGTCATGGGCGGGATGTACGCTCTATGCCGCGACGGACGAAATCCATCAGCTTTTCGTTGCCGGGCGCACGGGCAAGTGGCAGGATGTGCTGCTGGATTCATCGGGCGCGCTGGCGGGGCTGCTGCTGGCGATGTTCATGCTCTGGCTGATTCGGCGGCGCAGGGCGAAAAAGCAATCAACATAATAAATAGGAGGCAGATTATGCTGACAATCGAACAGCTTTACGACCTTAACCACACATTGGCGGCGGATTACCTGCGGCAGTTTACCTATCCGTGGGAGGCGCTTGCGGGCATCAAGGCGGAAATCCTGCGCATCGGCGCGGCGCTTGACCCGGCGGAATACACCGAAGTCAGCGAGCATGTCTGGGTGCACAAAACCGCGACGGTTGCGCCGACGGCGTATCTGGGTGCGCCCTGCATCATCGGCGCGCGGACGGAAGTGCGGCATTGCGCGTTCATCCGCGGCAGTGCGCTGGTGGGGGCAGACTGTGTGGTCGGCAACTCTGTGGAGCTGAAGAACGTGATTCTTTTTGACCATGTGCAGACGCCGCACTACAACTACGTCGGCGACAGCATCCTCGGTTATTGCAGCCACATGGGGGCAGGGTCGATTACCAGCAACGTGAAGAGCGACAAGACGCTGGTGACAGTTCGCGGCGCAGGCGAAAGCATGGCAACCGGCTTGAAGAAAATGGGCGCAATGCTTGGCGACTATGTGGAAGTCGGCTGCAACAGCGTGCTGAACCCCGGCACGGTTATCGGGCGGGAGAGCCAAATCTACCCGCTGAGCTGCGTGCGTGGTGAAGTGCCAGAAAGAAGCATCTGGAAAACTGGCGGCGTGGTGGTGAAAAAGCATGATTAAGCCGATTGTGAGAGATGTGATGTTCCTGTCTTGCAAGAGCCAGATGGCGACGGCGGAGGATTTGCCCGTTGCGCGTGACCTCGCGGATACCCTGCGCGCCCATGCGCACGAGTGCGTCGGCATGGCGGCGAACATGATTGGCGTCCGCAAGCGCATCATTGCGGTGATGGCGGGGAAAACCGTGCTGGTGATGCTCAACCCGGTCATCACGGATCGCCAAATTCCCTTCGCGGCGCAGGAAGGGTGCTTGTCGCTGGACGGCGAGCGCCCGTGTTTGCGGTATCAGCAGATTTTGATGGAATATCAGGATGAGAAGCTGCAGCGGCATGTGCAGCGGTTCTCTGGTTTCACCGCGCAGGTGATTCAGCATGAGGTGGATCATTTGGAAGGCATCATTATTTGAGGTGAGGACATGACTATCACACAAACGCTCTGTCAGGAGTTCCAAACCGCCCCGTGGCAAATCGACGCCGTCATTCGCCTGCTTGACGAGGGCTGCACGCTGCCGTTTATCGCGCGTTACCGCAAGGAACAGCACGGGTCGCTGGATGACCAGAAGCTGCGTGAAATCAGCGAACGGCTGACGGCACTGCGGGCGCTCGAAGCGCGTCGGCAGGAAATCAGTGAAAGCCTGCAAAAGTTAGATGTCTGGACGGAGAAGCTGCAAAGCGACCTCGATGCTGCCGCGACATTGGCGCAATTGGAGGATATTTATCGCCCGTACCGCCCGAAGCGCCGTACCCGCGCGTCGATTGCCAAGGAGAAGGGGCTGGAGCCGCTTGCGAACGCGCTGATGCTCCAGCAGCGGAACATGATGGCGCCGGAAACCATCGCCCTGCGCTATGTGAACGCGGAGAAGGGCGTCGAAACGGCGGAGGATGCCCTGCAAGGCGCGATGGACATCATCGCCGAGGTCGTCAGCGACGATGCCGCCGTCCGCACGAAGCTCAAAACGTACTACCATCAAACGGCGATGGTCGCGACGGTCGCGGCGAAAGACGAGGACAGCACCTACCGCATGTACTACGACCACCGTGAGCCGCTGCGCCTGATGCCGTCGCACCGGGTGTTGGCGATGAACCGCGGGGAGAAGGAGGGCTTCCTCAAAGTTGCGCTGGACGTGGACAAGGAGAAGGCACAGCAGCTCGTGCGCTACGGCTTCGTGCAGCAGACGGGCAGTCCGGCGTGCAAGTACGTCGCGCAGGCGTGCGACGACGCGTACACGCGCCTGATTGCGCCGTCGCTGGACACGGAACTGCGCGCGGAATTGACCGACAAGGCGAGCGCAGCGGCGATTCGCGTGTTCGCGCTGAATCTGCGCCCGCTGCTGATGCAGCCGCCGGTGCGAGGAAAGGTCGCGATGGGGCTTGACCCCGGCATCCGCACGGGCTGCAAGGTCGCGGTTGTGGACGAAACCGGGCGCGTGCTGGATACGGGCGTCATTTTCCCGCTGCCCAGCCACGGCAAGGTTGCGCAGGCGAAGGAAACCGTCAAGCGCATGATCCAGAAGCACCGCGTCGGCATCGTCGCCATCGGCAACGGCACGGCGGGACGCGAGACAGAGCAGTTCTTCGTCGAGGTGATGAAGGAGCTGGCCCTGGGTGACGCGCTCAAATACATGGTCGTCAGCGAGGCGGGCGCGTCGGTGTATTCCGCGTCGAAGCTGGCGGCGGAGGAGTTCCCGCAGTTTGATGTCAGTCTGCGTTCGGCGGTGTCGATTGCGCGGCGGCTGCAGGATCCGCTGGCGGAGCTGGTCAAAATCGACCCGAAGGCGATTGGCGTAGGACAGTATCAGCATGACCTGAAAGCAGCGGAACTGGACGCGGCGCTGGGCGGCGTGGTCGAGGACTGTGTGAACAGCGTCGGCGTGGACGTGAATACGGCGAGCGTGTCGCTGCTGAGTTACGTCGCGGGCATCAACACGACCGTTGCGAAGAATATCGTGGCGTACCGCGAGGAAAACGGCGCGTTTACGACCCGAGCGCAGCTGAAGAAAGTGCCGCGCCTTGGGCCGAAAGCCTTCGAACAGTGCGCAGGCTTCCTGCGCATTCCCGGCGGCAAGGACTTGATAGAGAACACAGGCGTTCACCCGGAGAGTTACGACGCGGCGCGCGCCCTTTTGAAGCACTTTTCGCTCACCCCGGCGGAGGCGGTCGGCAAGCTGCTGACCTTGGCGGACGCGGAGGGGTTCGCGGCGCTGGCGAAGCAGCTGAATGTGGGTGAACCGACCCTGCGCGACATTGCGGCGGAGCTGTCCCGCCCCGGCCGCGACCCGCGTGATGAGCTGCCGCAGGTGCTGATGCGCAGCGACGTGATGGATTTGAAGGACTTGCAGCCCGGCATGGAGCTTCGCGGCACGGTGCGCAACGTGACCGACTTCGGCGCGTTTGTGGACATCGGCGTTCACCGCGACGGCTTGGTGCATATCAGCCAGATGGCGCAGCGACGCGTGAATCATCCGAGCGAAGTCGTCCGAGTCGGCGACATCGTGACCGTGTGGGTGCTGGAAGCGGATGCGAAAACGAACAGAATTAGTCTGACAATGCGTCCGCCGGCGAAAGGGGAAGGCAATTTCTCAACAACCAAAAGCACACAAACTAAAAAACTAACATAACAGACTTGTAACATCCGAAGGGGCGCCGAAGGTTTCCAAAGGGCAATCGGAAGCCCTTTGGTCGCTCCCGCAGGAGCGAAATCCCTGCGTAACAATCCAATTCTATAAGCAATAGGAGGAAAATTCATGCAAAACATGCGAAAATGGATTGCGCTATTCTTGACCATGCTGCTGCCGGTGCTTCCGGCAGCAGCCGAGGAGGAATCAACCATGCTGACAGGCAAAACAGCGACGGAAATCGTCGAGATGATGGGTTTCGGGTGGAATCTGGGCAATACGCTGGACGCAACCGGCGGCAATACCGCGGATGTGACCGCGCAGGAGCAGTCGTGGGGGAACGCGAAAATCACCCCGGAACTGATGGTGCGCGTGAAGGAAGCGGGCTTTGACACCATCCGCATTCCCGTGACTTGGTACCGCTATACCTCGGACGATGGGACGTACACCATCCGCGAGGACTTTCTCCAGCATGTCCGCGAAGTGGTCGAGTGGGCGCGAGAGGCAGATTTGTTCGTCATCCTCAATATGCACCACGAAGCGTGGATTAACGAGCCGAATTTCGCGGCGGACGCGGAGAAAATCGGCAAGCAGCTGACGGCAATGTGGCGGCAGATTGCGGACACCTTCGCCGACTTTGACCAGCATGTGATTTTCGAGGGCATGAACGAGCCGCGCGCGCAGGGTACGAACTATGAGTGGAGCGGCAACGCGGCGTGCTACGCTGCTGTCAACTACCTCAACCAAGTGTTCGTGAACACCATCCGCAAGGACGCCAAGGGCTGCAACGCCGAGCGCTGCCTGATGATTCCGGGCTACGCGGCGACCAGCTCCCCGGCGGGCACGGCGGCGATTGCCCTGCCGACGGTGGATGGCGAAGCGGCGGCAAACATCATCGTGTCTGTGCATTCGTACGACCCGCAGACCTTCTGCCTGCAGGATACGCAGACGACGTTCGACCCGGAGAAGGATGGCGCGAAAATCAACCGCGTGTTCGAGAACATCAAGGAAACCTTCCTTGACCGGGGGATTCCGGTCGTGATGGGCGAAACGGGTGCGACGAACACGAATGGCAATCACGACGAGCGCGCGAAGTGGGCGTACTGTGTCGCGCAGAATGCCCAGCGCTACGGCGTGCCGATTGTCATCTGGGATAATGGGAACAATCAGACGTCCGGCGGTGAGTGCCACGCCTGGATTCGCCGCGCGGTGAATCCGAAGCTGCGCAGTCAGGCGACGAGCGTGGTGTACCCGCAGGTGCTGGACGCGCTGTGGGAAGGCAAGAACAGCACGGCATGGGGCAGTGCGCTGACGGAAGTGCGCGCGGAGGCGGACGAGAGCATCCTCTGGGCGAACGCCGACGGCTTGACGAGCCAGAAGGAATGGGATTCCTCCTACATCCAGCTCGAAGCGAAAATAGAGTGGTTCGCGGACGGCGCACGCATTGGCATTCGCTATTCCGGCGCGGGTACGCCTAAAATCGTGCTGGACAGCGCGGAAAAGAGCGTCTGGTGGATTCCGGTGGACGCGGCGAGCGTCGAACAGAACGCGGACGGTACGAAGACCGCGTGGTTCACGAGCGAAATCCTGCTGGCGGAAATGCGCAAAAACGGCGTTGATAACCCTGCGCAGCTGCAAAATTGTTATGTCATCGCGACGAACGGGAAGATTACCGCTTACCGCATCACCGTAGAGGGCATGGCGACGGCGCTGACGACCTACCATGTGAACGGCAGCGCGATTCATCAGGCGGATTTGCCGGATGCCCCGACCTACCCGCACATGACCTTCTGCGGCTGGTACACCACGCCGGATTATCAGCCCGGCACGGAAGTCACGGGCGCGAGCGGCGCTTCGGACGCATGGGCGAAGATGGCGCTGGACATGAGCGTCATTAAGTAACAAAGGAGTCAAACAACGTTGGATTTTGAATATCTGCTGTTTTTGCAGAACCTCCGGGCGGAAGCGCCGAACTTCATCAACGGCTTGCTGCTCTTCATTTCGGAATTTGCCGCCGGGTCGCTGCCGGTTGTCATTATTGTCGTATTCTACTGGTGCATCGACAAGCGCACCGGGCAGCGGATGGGGCTGTGCTTCGCGGGCGCAACGATGGTGACGCAGCTCATCAAGAATATTGCGTGCGTCTATCGCCCTTGGAAGCAGGATGCGCGGCTGCAAATCGCTCCGGAAGCGGCGGCAACGGCAACAGGCTACTCGTTCCCCAGCGGACATGCGACACTGGCAGCGTCCTTTTACGGAAACCTCGCGGCATACCTGAAAAAGTACAGCAAATGGTGGATTCTGCCGTGCGTGCTGCTGACGCTGCTGACGGCGTTTGCCCGCAACTGGCTCGGCGCGCACACGCCGCAGGACGTGCTGGTTGGGATGATGATTGCGCTGGTCGTGCTGCTGCTGTCAAAATACCTGCTGAACTGGGCGGACGGCGGCAAGAACCGCGACTGGCTGCTGGCGACTATCGGCGTCATCCTATCTGCCGCGATGCTGATTTACACCAGCGTGAAGCCGTATCCGATGGATGTGCTGCCGGACGGAACGCTGCTGGTTGACCCGTGGGACATGGTGACGGACTGCTACAAGGCGGCGGGGGCGATGATGGGCTTCTGCCTTGGCTGGGTGCTGGAGAGGCACTTTGTCGGTTTTGATGCAAAGGGTGCGGGCAAGGCGCGCATGATTCGCGGCGTGGTTGGCGTAGCGCTGCTGCTGGCGGTGCGGAAGGGACTGAAGGCGGCGGGTAATCTGCTGCTGGATGCACACTGGCTGGGCTTTGCAGAGATGTTCGGGCTGATGCTGTTCGCGATTGTGCTGTATCCGGCGCTGTTCCAGTGGGTGGAGGGAAGGAAAAGCAAATCATGAAATTGGGCGCTTCGGGCGAAAATGG
>ERZ791801.2388-NODE-2388-length-9463-cov-2.833759_pt1 | contig 9463 bp, 6 predicted proteins | sample MGYA00510309_ERZ791801 | MGnify/ENA primary metagenome ERZ791801 (study PRJEB30046, sample SAMN00791979) | human gut metagenome | study: EMG produced TPA metagenomics assembly of the A metagenome-wide association study of gut microbiota in type 2...
GCGAGATTGATGTTTCTGACATCCAGCTCTAAGCCGCTAAATTATCGTTTACCGTCTGAATAACTCTCACCAGTGGCGAGAGTTTTACAAAAGGGACTGCCACTGAATGTCGTTCTCTTACCTCGAAAGGAGACACGACAATGACAGAACAACTCATCACGGAGATACAGCGAAAAATGCTGCCATATCTCAATAACGAACAGCTCATGCACCTTCGGGATGCAATGGCTGAGACATTGGAAGGGGCAACGATCACCTATGATAGTGGCTCAATTCCAGCAGAAGAAACAGATGCAGTCGAAGCATTTATCACGGCAAAACGGATCGAAGGCTGCTCAGAGAAAACCCTGAGCTACTACCGGAAGACGATTGAATCTCTGATTGCCGGAGTCGGAAAGGCTGTGCAACAGGTCACCACAGATGATTTGCGCCGCTATCTAACCAACTATCAGGTTCAGCGAAGGTCGAGTAAAGTGACCATAGACAACATCCGCCGGATCCTGTCCAGTTTCTTCTCTTGGCTTGAGGATGAGGACTTCATCGTGAAAAGTCCGGTGCGACGGATTCATAAGGTGAAAACCGCAAAGGTTGTTAAGGACACCTACACCGATGAAGCGTTGGAGCTGATGCGCGACAACTGTACAACGGCGCGTGATTTGGCTATGGTTGATCTTCTGGCTTCGTCCGGAATGCGTGTTGGAGAACTGGTCACGCTAAACCGCGAAGACATCAACTTCAACGAACGCGAATGCGTGGTTATCGGCAAGGGCAATAAAGAACGATTGGTCTACTTCGATGCAAGGACGAAGATCCACCTTCAAAACTATCTTGAGGGGCGAACAGATGAAAACCCAGCTTTGTTTGTTTCCCTGAAAGCTCCCTTTGACCGATTGATGATTGGCGGAGTGGAGACACGCCTTCGGGAGCTGGGAAAGCGTCTGAATATCCCGAAGGTTCACCCTCACAAGTTCAGGCGTACACTGGCTACAACTGCCATAGACAAAGGAATGCCCATAGAGCAAGTCCAGCAGCTCTTAGGGCATCAGAAAATCGACACCACCATGCACTATGCAATGGTGAAACAACAGAATGTGAAGCTGGCACATAGAAAATACATCGGATAGGATGGTGTACCGCATGACAGAATGGATTGAGTGTACTCTTGATAAATTAGGAGAAATAGTTGGTGGGGCAACCCCATCTACAAAATGTGAAGACTACTACGGAGGCAGTATTCCGTGGATAACGCCCAAAGACCTATCTTCTTTCAAAGGAAGATACATAACCAGCGGGGAAAGAAATATAACCGAAAAGGGACTTGCGTCATGTTCTGCACAAATGATGCCGAAAGATGCTGTTCTCTTCACATCACGCGCTCCCATTGGTTACGTCGCAATCGCTTCTCAAAGTGTTTGTACCAATCAGGGATTCAAGAGTATTGTCGTAAATGAAAAAGCTGATCCGCTATTTGTTTACTACCTTTTGAAGTACAACAAGGACGCTATCGAAGCGATGGGAAGCGGAACCACCTTTAAGGAAGTATCAGGAAAAACGATGAGGGCTGTTAAGGTACGCATTCCCTTAGATGTCAGCTACCAAAACCGAATTGCTGCTGTGCTGGATAGCCTTGATACCAAAATTGAAAACAACGAAAGGATAAACGATAATTTACATCAGCAAGCAGCAACACTTTTCAAAGCATTGTTCGTAGACCTCACACCGTTTGACGGGACAATGCCGCCTAATTGGACTATAAGCACGCTTGGCGATGCTACTGAAATGGGCGCTGGCGGCGATAAACCGAAGGAATCTTCTCCGGTTAAAACACCTTTGTGTCCATATCCCATTTACTCGAATGGTATAAATGACTACGGCTTGTACGGTTACACCAACGATCCGAAGATCAAAGTTGAAAGTGTTACGGTTTCTGCCAGAGGTACGATTGGTTATGTATGCTTGAGACATACCCCCTATGTTCCGATTGTTCGTTTGGTAACGCTGATTCCTGACACAAAGGTGCTTAGCGCAAAATATCTGTATTTATATTTACGCCAGCTTCACATAACCGGAACTGGTACAACTCAGCAACAATTAACGGTTCCTGATTTCCGCAAAACTGAGATCATCATTCCTGACAAAAACACAATGGACTCTTTTACGGAAACTGTCACTCCACTTTTTGAGCAAATCTGGGCAAACGAAGACGAAAATACCAAACTTGCCGAAGTGCGTGACGCGCTATTGCCGAAACTCATGTCCGGCGAGATTGATGTTTCTGACATCCAGCTCTAAGCCGCTAAATTATCGTTTACGTTAGGAGGGATGAGATGAAATACTGCTTTTACTACGATGAGTCTGAGCATAGCAGGGTCATCAATCTCTCAACCGTTACTGGTGAGACATATTATGATGGTTTTCTGGCAGCTATTATCGGGTGGCGCAGCGATCACGAAACAGCTTTTGAACAGCGTTATCATGCTTTTGAAGAAAAATACGCTGATAGGAAGAAAAAAGGAGAGCTGAAAAGCGGAACGATAAAGCCGAAGCAGTTAGTTCATGGATTTGCCTCTCTCAACGAAGCAAATGTAAAGCTGCTTGGAGCTTTCTTCTCCATCTTTGATGAGAACAGCTATATCTATCTGTTCTGTGCAAGCAAAATCGAATACGTTATCACCCAGATTTTCAAAGGCTATCGCAATAGCGTCTTCTTTGATATGGACGCTGCACGCTACTCAATAGTCAAAGCGATAGTTACATACCGACCCAGAGAGGTAATTGAAAGCCTGTATAAAAGCCCAGCAGAGTTTGTAGCTGCGTTAATGACATTCTTGACGAACCGGATTAGGCGCAACAAAAAAAACCGCGAATTGAAGGCGCAGGAAAACACGGCATTTGAAGCCGTCCTTTATGTACTGAATAACGTCGATGTTCCGCAGTCCCTCGCTTGGGACTACCATTCGCAGTTCGTCGGGTTTGGAAATTTCCTGAGCAGCAAGGGCATTCTTGATTATTCAGTCTTGCTTGACAAGGAAGGTGAAGCAGGAGCCGAAAGCAAAACTCTCATTGCCGCGAAAGAAGCCAGTTTGAAGAATTGCGAAGAGGCAGACTCGATAGACCACTTTGGAATTAGAATGGCTGATATGCTGGTAGGAATTATCGGCAAACTGATGAAATCGCTATACCATTCCTTGACACCGACGCAGGACAGTCCCCGCATTGCGAAGACTCTTCTTAGCAAAGAATGGTTCAGACTAACCGATGGGCAGTTACAGCTATACAAGCAGCTTTATCATATCGTGTTCGAGATCAACAATGATTGGTATAAGGTCTATGCCGGTAATTATTCAGATGACCTTGTAAGCTTTTTGGGACTGCTGGATTTCATGAATCTTTTCAATTCAGCTAAAGACATCGAACAAGACTTTGATATGCAACCGGAGTATTGTAATAGCTGCATCTGCCAAAGACTTGAAACCCATTTTGAGCAGATGAAAAACAAGCTGCCTGTTGAGCCGGTGAAAGATCAAGAAAAGGATTTTTTTAGGAATCGACGCGGCGCAAAAGTTTATCACGATGTAGACAGACAACCCATTCTGGAACTCACCAAAGGAAAAAACGCCTTTGTAGTTCTTTCTGTCGGTATTGCAAAGGGCGGCATCCCATTAGTCACTGTTGAGGCATCACCTGAAAATCTATGTTATAGGCTGCCTGTACAGATGAACGAATGGGCAATGACGCTGGTTTCAATGGCAAATACAGGAGAAGATTTATTTCCTGCTGAGGTAATCTTCACAAAAGCTGAAAACCGCATCTATGCGGATATTATATAGAGGGAGTTGAGTACAAATGTCGGGCTATTTTACCGAATCAAATTATGAGAATGCCGTCTTGCAGCTTCTCAATGAGGATCTTGGATATACCTATGTCTATGGACCAGATGTGGAGCGCGATTATCACTCTCCGCTTTATGAGGATGTCCTGCTGCCCTCTTTGCAGCGAATCAACAAAAACTTGCCAATGGATGCTCTGACGGAGGCAATCTATAAGCTCAAGAACTTTGAAACCGGAACGCTTTTGCAGAAGAACATGGTCTTTATGGACTACCTCCAAAACGGAGTCCCGGTAAAATACTATGACAAGGGTGAAGAACGCTCTACCCTTGTTTACCTTGTAGACTTCAAAAATCCTGCCAGTAACGAGTTCACAGTTGCGAATCAATGGACTTTCATTGAGAACTCCGAAAAAAGACCAGATGTGATTCTCTTTGTCAATGGTCTCCCACTCGTCATTGTGGAGTTGAAGTCTCCGTCCCGCGAAGAAACCGATGCTTCCGCAGCATACCGCCAGCTCCGGAACTATATGTATGAGATTCCCTCTATGTTCATTTATAATGCGGTATGTGTCATGAGCGACTTGACCACTTCAAAGGCTGGTACAATCACGTCCGGCGAAGACCGATTTATGGAGTGGAAAACAACAGACGGCAGCTATGAGAATACGCAACACGCATCATTTGACACATTCTTTGTAGGACTGTTTGAGAAGACCCGCTTCATTGACATCGTGAAAAACTTCATCTGCTTTAATGTGGATGGACAGAATACTTTCAAGATACTCGCCGGGTATCATCAGTATTTCGCAGTCAAAAAAGCGATTGAGTCTACAAAACACGCAACCGTGACGGACGGTAAGGGTGGCGTCTTCTGGCATACACAGGGCAGCGGAAAATCGTTGTCTATGGTCTTCTATGCTCATTATCTGCAAGAAGCGTTAGAAAGCCCCACTATCGTTGTCATTACCGACCGTAACGATCTGGACGACCAGCTTTACGGACAATTCGCCCGCTGCAAGGACTTCCTCCGGCAAACGCCGCAGCACGCTGAGAGCCGCAAGAATCTGAAAGAACTGCTTGCAAACAGACAGGCAAACGGCATAATCTTCACGACCATGCAGAAGTTTGAAGAAGGCAACGAAGCTCTTTCGGAACGCCGGAACATTATCGTGATGGCTGATGAAGCGCATCGCGGGCAATATGGTCTCAATGAGAAGGTTGTGGTCAAGCAGAAGGACAACGGCGAAGTCGAGGCGAAAACCGTTATCGGCACTGCCCGCATTATAAGAGACACGCTTCCTAATGCGACCTACATTGGATTCACCGGAACACCGATCTCCACAAAAGACCGCAGTACACGAGAGGTCTTCGGTGATTACATCGACATCTATGATATGACACAGGCAGTTGAAGACGGAGCTACAAGACCCGTCTATTACGAAAGCCGCGTTATTCACCTGAAACTCGACGAGAACACCCTCCATCTGATCGATAATGAGTATGACATTATGGCTGACAACGCCGATCCGTATGTCATTGAAAAGAGCAAAAAGGAACTTGGTCAGATGGAAGCAATCCTCGGTGCCGACCAGACGATCAACTCCTTGGTAAATGACATTCTTGATCATTACGAGAATTACCGCGAGAATATCCTGACCGGCAAGGCGATGATCGTTGCTTATTCGCGTCCCATAGCAATGAAGATTTATAAGCGCATTCTTGAGCTACGCCCGGCGTGGACGGAAAAGATTGCAGTGGTCATGACGCAAGGCAATAATGATCCAGAAGAATGGCGTGAGATTATCGGCAATAAAGCGCATAAGGACGATATGGCGCGGAAATTCAAAGACAATAACTCTCCGCTGAAAATCGCTATCGTCGTGGATATGTGGCTGACCGGCTTTGATGTTCCCTCCCTTGCTACGATGTATGTCTATAAGCCAATGGCTGGACACAACCTGATGCAAGCTATCGCCCGCGTCAATCGTGTCTTCAAAGATAAAGAAGGCGGTTTGGTTGTTGATTACGTCGGTATTGCGGCTGCACTGAAACAGGCAATGAACGACTATACTGCCAGAGACAAGAAGAACTATGGTGATACAGATGTAAGCAAGGCTGCATATCCGAAGTTCCTTGAAAAGCTCTCTATTTGTAGAGATTTGTTCCACGGATTCAGTTATGAGAAATTCATGACCGGAAGCGACCTCGACCGTGCAAAGCTTATCAGCGGCGGCGTGAACTTCATACTCGGCAAGAGTGTTGCAGAGTACGATCTTCCCGACAATGAGAAGACACAGAATGTGTTTATCAAAGAAGCGCTACTTCTCAAGCAGGCACTTTCGCTGTGCAGCAGCTTGGTAGACGAGCAAACTCGCATGGAGGCGGCTTTCTTCGAGTCCGTAAGAACAATGACCGTGCGCTTGGTTTCAGGCGGTACCGGAAAGAAGTTTACGCTTCCGGAAGTAAATGAGCGCATTAACGAGCTTTTGAAGCACAGCATCAAGAGCGAAGGCGTTATCAACCTCTTCTCCGATGTCCAGACTGAGTTTTCGTTGTTCGATCCGAAGTTCCTTGAAGAAGTGGCAAACATGAAGGAGAAGAATCTGGCAGTCGAACTTCTGAAAAAGCTGATTGCTGAACAAGTATCTGTTTATCGTCGTACAAACATTGTCAAATCCGAGAAGTTCTCCGAAATCATTCAGAGCGCAATGAACCGCTATTTGAACGGAATGCTGACCAACGAGGAAGTCATTCAAGAATTACTCAAGCTGGCGAAAGACATTGCCGCTGCTGCCGCCGAGGGTGAAAAACTCGGATTGACAGCGGACGAACTTGCTTTCTATGATGCTCTCACGAAGCCGCAAGCAATCAAGGACTTTTACGAGCATGACGAGCTTATTGCTATCACGAAAGAACTGACAGATTTGCTTCGCAAAAACCAGACAATAGACTGGCAAAAGAAAGAGAGCGCAAGAGCTGGAATGCGCCGCCTGGTCAAAAGGTTGCTGAAAAAACACAAATATCCGCCAGAGGGTATGGATGATGCTGTCCAGACTGTCATGAGCCAGTGTGAGATGTGGACGGACAATGTAATGACCGCGTAACTCCCCTACGAGAAAGGAGTAGATCATGGGCAATTCAGTCATGTTGAATGGCGTCGAATATGCCGGAGAGCAGATTGCCTACAAAGACAGCACCTATGAGCTTGTGTCAAAGGTAGCATACCTGATCGGCGTCCCGCTCCGCATTTTTCAAAATGAACACGAGCCGCCGAAGATAGAGATATACAACCGGCTTGAACAGGATAAAAATGCCCGTATCATTCGTAATCTATGTATCATCCGCACCGCCATTGAGCGCAATTACCGGAAAATAAATGACATCATGCGGATGGAATACCGTGGGCTTCTTTCGATGCCTGAGATCCTTCCAACATCCAGTATGCAGCAGCTTTCAAATGACGGAATCAGCTTTATCAAAAAGTCGAGCACAAAGCTCTGCCACCATATTATAGAGATCAACCGGCTGATTTCAGACCGCATTAACAACTGCAAAAGCCTCTTTCCAATCTGGATTAACTGGGCATACATAAAAGAGTTGTTCATCATGCCAAACGGTTTGACAGAGGACGGAACGAAAGATGCTGCGGACATCTATTACGCAAGTCTCTCCTACTACCCCTATCAAATGTATATCAACTGGGTACCGATGGACGAGGGTAATGTCCTCTATAATGATAAGAAGTTTGCTACCCTGCTTTATCAATGGCATTGCGACGCCTTCACAGAATACAGTAAAGTCTCTGATGCAGGGGCTTTTGTAAAAAACAATATCTACGACTTCATAGATGACAGCGAGAAGACCGTATTGGTAGTGGACTGCGAAAACTCTGACCCGTACAAGCTATGTGCCACGCTCAAAAATCTTGATTATGAAGTCATGCAGAAAATTACGGCGATTATTCTCTTTGATGACGTGCATACTGCTACGGCATGGCGCATTCTCGAAAACTACACCCGCATCCCCGTTGAACATATCATGATTGAGCGGATCAAGCAGAACAAGTCACTGGTAGACATCAAACTCACCGCAAGAGCCTGTCAGGAACACTACCAGAAGCAAGTGGATTCCTTCGTCATCGTCTCAAGTGATTCCGACTACTGGGGGCTGATTTCTTCCTTGCCGGACGCCAGATTTCTTGTCATGATCGAGCGGGAAAAATGCGGACCGGATATGAAGGCGGCACTTGCAGAATCCGGGATATTCTACTGCTATCTGGATGACTTCTACTCCGGCAACAGCGAGGACATCAAGAAAAACGCACTATTCAAGGAGATGTACCGCTGGATTGACAACTCCGTTCACCTGAACGTCAACGATATGTTTGACGCTGCTCTGCGAAACACGAGGATCGAAATGTCTCCCGCAGAGCGGCGGCAGTTCTATGAGAAGCACATCAGGCACATGACGCTGACCATCGACGAGAACGGAAACGTCAGCATTGAACTGAAACGCGGATAGCCTTGGTTTCTATTCCGGGAGGAATGTGGATGGACAACAGATTCTATTTTGGATTCAATACATCGGAGGAACGGAAAAAGCGCAGAAAAGCAGAGCTGTACTCCATGAGTGAGCAAGTCAGCACCTTCTTTTGGGATGAAGCCCCGCAGCATGGATTGGAAATGCGTGAGGGGCAGCAGGATATGTCCTTTGAGATTGTGGACGCCCTCATAAACGATCAGCATTTTGCGATTGAAGCTGGCGTGGGCATTGGAAAGTCCTTTGGTTATCTTGTGCCGGTGCTGCTGTACAGCAAACGCATGAACAAGCCGGTTATCATCGCAACCTCGACCATTGCGCTTCAAGAACAGCTCTGGCGCGATGTCCACGCGGTAATGCCCCTTCTTGGGCTGAACAGAGATGTTATCCTCGCAAAAGGACAGACCCATTATCTCTGCAACAAACGCGCAGATGAGTATATGTGTGACCCGAAAGCAGACCCACCGGACGCGATCAAAGAAGGAATCAAGCAAGGGTATGAGGAACGCAAGGATTTCCCGGAGGTTTTGCCGCAAGGAGTCTGGGACAAGGTAAACGTGCAGCGGTTCAGCATGAAGAATTGTGGCTCCTGTGAAAAGAAGTGCAAGTATTACAAAGTCCGCGCAGCATTAAAGTTTACGGATGGAGTGGTACTGTGCAATCAGGATTTTTTAACCCAGCATCTCATGAAACTCCGGCGCGGTCAGGAAGGGCTGATTAACGCCGCCGCTGATCTGCTTGTCGTGGATGAAGCACACAACTTGGATGATAAGGTGCGGAGTGCCACAACGGAGCGTTTCGGGCAAGGTATGCTCTTTGGAATGATTAAGAGCGCATTCTATGAGCTGCGATCCTTTGACCAGAGCAGTGTGTCAGGTGAAAAGCGAGAGGCAGAGAGCGCAATCATCGCCTTCTATAACTGCCTGAAAGCACAAGTCCAAAAGCAGATCAACGAGGCAGAACAGGATATGCGCTACGCTGACCGCTTTTTCTTCGACAACAATGGCAGTGCGATTGAACTGCTTACCGAGATGAACGCCGCCATACACAACCTTTCGTATAGTAAAGCTTAAATGAAATGAACTGAATACA
>ERZ791801.2395-NODE-2395-length-9428-cov-2.123333_pt1 | contig 9428 bp, 15 predicted proteins | sample MGYA00510309_ERZ791801 | MGnify/ENA primary metagenome ERZ791801 (study PRJEB30046, sample SAMN00791979) | human gut metagenome | study: EMG produced TPA metagenomics assembly of the A metagenome-wide association study of gut microbiota in type 2...
TAAATAAGGGCTGAAAAGTGGCGTATTTCCGGGCTTTTTCGGAAGTTGGGATTTGAAGCCCGACCTCTGAAAAGGCTCGGTTGTTTTATATGGAAACATATCTACTTTTTAGTCTGACCGGAGAAAAAGTGGATGGTCGGAAAATTGCGGGAGGGTTTAGGCTGTGGATTAGACGTCATAGGTTGTGGCACTGGGATTGTTGTCAGCGCCGACCGCAGTTTAAGCCACTCGATACTAATAGGCAGATTTGGCAGTGGAATAGGTGTTATGGAAGGAGGCGTATTTATGTTTAATCCTGGACTAAAAATAGGACAAATTATAAAGAATGCAGATATTGTTGAAATATTCAAATGCGGAAATATGGGAGGTATGCGCCGGTCAAGAACAATGAATACACTTGTTATCGTATCGGATTATACAAAAGGTCTTTATCATGATAAGTGGATTGGCGGGGGTTTATATTATACGGGCATGGGCAAATCAGGCGACCAAGATATTAATTGGGCGCAGAATGCCACATTGGCTGAGTCTGATTATAATGGAGTTGATGTCCATCTGTTTGAAGTTATTGATGCTGGAGAATATATCTACTGCGGAAGAATAGAGCTTGTGAGCAAGCCATACACAGATGTGCAGCCCGGTGAAGATGGTAATGATCGAAAAGTATGGATGTTCCCAATAAGGCCTGTACCAGATAACGATGTAAAGAAGCCACAAATGTTCGTGTTTAAGGATATGGATGACTACGAAAATCGTGGTAAGAATGTTGATGCTGAGTATACAAAAATGATGGCTGCTGCCAAGAAAAAAAGAACAAAGAAGCCTGTATTTGTTGCCACAATTGTTCTGAAACCAGAGCCAAAACCGCAGATAGAAATACCAGCCGATATTGTCGGAAGACAGGTGAAACATAAAGCATTTGGTCTTGGCAAGATTACAACGATTGAAGGGACTTCGATAGTTGTTCAGTTTGATAAGGTTGGATTAAAGAAGATGGGGTATGAATTCTGCATGGAAAAGAAGTTGCTGGAGTTTATATAAGGAAGATATGAAGACGATTAGAGTTGTTGCTGCAGTGATTCGTAGTGAAAATAAGATTTTTGCCACAGCGAGAGGATATGGTGAATTTAAGGGCCAATGGGAGTTTCCAGGAGGAAAGATCGAACGTGGCGAAACACCACAAGAAGCTTTAGCAAGGGAAATTCAAGAGGAACTTGATGTAAAAATCGAAGTTGGCGATTTGATAGACACTATTGAATATGATTACCCATCATTTCATTTAAGTATGGACTGCTTCTGGTGCATTGTGACTGATGGTGAAATAACACTCAAAGAAGCAGAAGATGCACGTTGGCTTAGCAAAGATAAATTATACAGCGTTGACTGGTTACCTGCCGATATGGAACTGATTGAGAAATTAGTGTTATCCAATAAAAGCTTAGAATGGAGGAGATTCATTGGGTGAGACAAAAGCAAAGTATCATCATTTGATTCCAAGAACATACCTATCTGCATGGGAACATGGGAATGGTACTTTATATATACGTTTTCTTGAGGACAAAGAAAGAGTAGTTGAGCGAAATAAAGATAATATAGCGGGAATAACAAACTATCATTCGATTGTAGCTGGGATGCCCATTGTAACCCAAGAAGATGCAGATAAAATCTTTGCGTGCCTCAAAGATTTAGAGATTCATTATGGAGAAGCGGTTGTTTCTGATAATCTTGAATTAAATATAATTTATTATGATTTTGATAATTGGACGATCCAGAGAAAGGACGGATCTGTTGTAAGCAAGAAGAAACTGAAAGCGGAAATAGAGAAAGTAAAAATACGAGATATAGAAGAATTATGGTCTTCAAAATATGAAGATGCATGGGGGACAGTTCGTTCAGAACTTGAAAATTTAATATTTAATTCGGCGGACGGAATTATTCCCAATGCTAATAAAGAGTATTTAATGAAATTTTATACGGCGTTAGATTGGAGAAGTATTAAATCTAACATGCAGTTTAACGATGCATGGGAGTGGCTTTGCAAGGAAGTTCTTCGCTTAGATGAAATAGACATTCCTGAAGACGAACGAGGACTTCTTATACTTGATAATGCTGCAGAAGAAATGAAACATAATTTGTTATTGAAATTTTATCGTCAGTATTTAAATGATTCTGGAGTGATATATACTCATGCAATGGCAAATTTATCCAATACATCCTTTCATTTTCTTGTTGCAGATGGACCTGAGACATTTAATACCAGCGACAATCCTGTTTTTGTATTTAGAAGACTTGATGGAAAGCTGCAAGGAATTCTACCTTTGTCGCCAAGAATTTTAATGGCGCAAGGAAGAAATTCGGAACATGATGAAAATTTTTATGTTACTCATATCACGGATGAAGCAGTAAAAAGATATAATATTGAAATTGAAAAAAATGCAGCAAGATTTGTTGTCCAGCTGAATAACTAAAAAATGCCATCCCGACCATTATGGTCGGGATGGTTTCGTGTGTCTATGGGATTTATACGTCCACATCGATACTAACACCGGATTTCAGTTCGACGGTAATGTGGTCATCCCAGATAGTGATCTGCTTGATCCAGTGTCGCACCAGTACTTCATCGAATTCTGTAAGGTGGGTAGTCTGCTGTGCGATATAATCCTGTAGGTCATTGATCCGCTTTATCTGTTCATCCTTTGCGGCAGTGTCTATAGTGGTCTTCTGGCGGAGTTCTCGAAGACGGAATATTTCATCGGCAATTTCGTCATAGGCTTCTTTGCTCTGAGCCTTTTGGATGAGTTCCTGTTGCAAGGCCATCAGCTTCTCGTCGATGTTTTCAACGGAAGTTGCCTGCGAAGCCCGAATGACTGAAGCAATGTTTAGCTGTAGCTGTGCCTAATAGCTACTTTTGTCTCCGAGCATCTGGTTGATTGCCTTGACGACAGCATCCTGAAGAACCAGCTCGTTAATAGTTCTCGCATGGTATTCCAATCCGGTGGATTCCAGCCTGCTGATGCAGCACTAGACAATAGATTTAACGCCTCGATTGTTCCAGTGGAGCCTTCGGAACATTTTGCCACATTCTCCGCAGATGACGATTTGGGAGAAGCAGTGATTGCAGCTATAGCTTCGTTTCTTGCCGTTAGCACTGGTTTTCACTACTCGTCTGCGGACCAGTTCTTCTTGAACCTGTAAGTAGATGTCTTTCGGAATAATAGCTTCGTGGTTACCTTCTACATAGTATTGAGGCACAAGACCGTTGTTCTTGACTCTGGTTTTGTTTAGGAAGTCTGTTGTGTAGGTTTTCTGGAGTAGGGCATCGCCGATGTATTTCTCGTTTCGCAGGATCTTGTTGATGGTGCTTGTGTGCCACCTTGTTCCTCCTGCACCAGTAAGAATACCGTCACGCTCCAGCCCGGCGGCAATTTTATCCATGCTGAGTCCTTCTAAATACTCTCGATAAATGCGCTTTACGATTTCTGCCTGTTCTGGATCGATGATAAGGTTGCCGTCCGCATCTTTCGTGTAGCCAAGAAAACGCAAGAAGGACTTCTTTGGGAATCTGTTCTCCGCAAGTAAGGTCAATCACCTGAACGGGCTGGTTGTTTGTGCTATAGGCAAAGAGTAAGATTTCAAAATTGGGAGACTCCACATAGCGATAGACGCCTGTTTTCTGAAGAGGCACATCACTGTAGGTCTCAATATCAATGCTAAGTGTTTTCATGAGATTGTCCTTTCTGTAAAACAGGCAGCAGAGAAATCCCTGCCGCCTGCCGTGTTACCGTTTATCTTTATCGGATTTGTATTTGTTGATGTCACGGCGGATGTGGTATATCGCATAGCGGATAAGATAGAGAATGATTTTCCCTACGTTATAAATGATGAAGCTATATACCGCTACAAAAAAGGTGTATGCGATGACGTTAGCAATAAATAGATTTAAGATTTCTGCAAATTCATTCATAGATTGTCTCCTTTTGTCGAAAGATGTGCTGACGGCAGCAGAACCACCGCCAGCAGGTTGATAGATTACTTAAAGTCCTTCATGCGCTTTTCGTGGTATTCGAGATCACGCTTGTCCTTTTCCTGTTCACGCTTTTCGCGTCTATGGTCATTGATAATACTCTGAATCATAGAGACTGCAGTAGTAAGGCCAACACACGCGAAGCAGCCGATACAGATGTTTACAAGAATTGTGCTAATCATGATTGTTTCCATAGTTTGTCACCTCCGTTAGTCAAGGAAATCATCATCGTCATCAGTTGCAAGGTCAGATTCAGCAGAAACCTTACCACCAAGAGGCTCGCCATCACGAATCTTCTGCAGATTGTTAAGACCGCAGGCGATGCCCTTGAGCTTTGCTTCACCTTCACGGTAGGCTGCTTCGATAGCCGCTTCAATCTTAGCGACAGTCTTGGTGTCTGACTTCGGGATAATCAGGCTGACACTGTACTTCGGAGTGCCGCCGTTGATGGATTTCGGTTCCCAGACGTTGGCGTAGCTCCAGCGTGTGTTAGGACCAGTGATAACCTTCATGGGATTTGTCATTTTTGCATTTTTACTCATTGTCATATTCCTCCATAAAATCATTTTTTGCTGTGTTCATTGCCGGGCGTTTATCGCTCTCTGGCACAAGAGTAGGTTTGCCTTGTGGCTTTTCGATATAGGCTGCAAGGAGCTCTTCGAATCGAGCTTTGCCGAGTAGCTTCTGCATGGCTGTGATACCAAGCAGTTTCTTTTCGTAAGGGTCAAAACCAGCAGCTTCGACAGCTTTCGACACAGCGTCTTCGTTGGTATATCTGCGGTTGGAGCGCCCCTCAACCAATTTCCAGCCAGTCCATTCTTTACCGCTGATTGCCTGTTGGAGCGCATACTTCTTGATGTCATTGACCCAAGAGACCAGTTCGTCGACACGGGAGAGGATGACTTCAATTTCCGAATCCTCTAACAGTGGCGGCAGCTTGAAATCGTGCTGTGCGAGTAGAAGAGTGGTTTCCGCTCTAGCTCGGCATTCATGCTTTGCTTTACAGAATCCGCACCATTCACCACATAGGAAGTTTCCGTCACCGGAAAAGGCAAGGTCTGCGGTAGGCTTCAGAACTTCATCGGCCCATTGATATAGGTCATCCTTGCTGACTTCGTAGGTAGAAATGTTCTGACGTCTGGGCTGGTAGATGGTCATGCTGACCGTATCGATGTCGTAGATGTCATCGAAGAGCTCCAGAGCACCAAGGGCGTAGCATTTCATCTGCGAATTGTCTTCAACGGAAACAAGGATTCCAAGACCATGCTTGTAGTCAATTACGTGCATGGTGCCGTCGCTGATAAGAATAGCATCCGAGGTTCCAAAGCCTTGCTCCACCCAGCGGGAGAAGTCCACTTGCTGTTCAATCAGAACAACAGGGTCGGAGCAGGTCTGTTTGGCCTCCTCCAAAAGCTCCATGATGAAGCTGGCATAGCCGGTAGCACAATCCTCCATCTCAGCGTTGTACCAGTCGAGATTCTCGGTAGGGTCTGTAGCTTCCATGCCGAGAGCCTTGCGGAGCTTGTACTCACAAAGGGAGTGGGCATCGGAGCCTTCTGCAGCATAGTTGCTGCCTTTATCCTCATAGGTTTCGCAGAGCCTTGCTGATGGTGGGCAGTGGAGCCAGCGGTCAGACGAGGATGCGGAGAGGGTTGCATGCCCTTTAGGTGGCATATTAGAGCACCTCCGCTTCCCTGAGCAGGGCTTCATAATGTTTCGGGTGACAACTTACTTGCACTGTACTTTTTAAGAAGTTCTCGAATTTCAGCGGTATGTCCAGCACGAGATTTATCCGCCAGAACAGCTCGGACCTCCTCAAGGGTCAGTATAGATTTCGTTTTCTTTTTCTGTTTAGCAGCAATATCTCTATTTTGCTGCTTATCATCAGACGAAAACTGTTGTGTGAGCCAGTTTGCTGCATCATTAATAGCAGTGGCAGCATTTCTCAGTTCTTCGATAGTCATATCCATATCGTTCATTTTTGACATTTGTTGTTCCTCCTTCCTCGGATTGTCTGTGTGCGGCGATGATTCTGAGATTCTTCGCTATTCTTGCGGATACCTGACTGATTGCAGTGAGAGTTGCAATCATTTCTGCGTCAGTGCCGCTTCTGTTGTGAAAAGTCCGATTCACAATATTCACCTCGCTTTCTGTAGGTCGCTTTGTTTCGCCTTACACTACTCAATGGAGATGAGATGGCTGTTTGGCCGAAAAATAGAAAAACTTTTTTGAAAAGAAAAATCGTCCCCTGAAGAATCAGAGGACGACCGTTCATATTAGATGTAGTCCTTAAGCTCGGAGCGGAGCTTCTTGAACAGCTTGTCCCTACGATATACAAAGGTATTGCGAGAGAGTCCCATTTCCTTGCCGCAGGCACGTTCAGATTTTCCCTGCATAACAAGCTGACAGATAAGACGACCTTCCGGGTCCAGCTCATTCAGCTTTGCGTAGAGGGCATTAAGAAGCTCTGCATCCTCTAATACTTCAGTGATAGCTGCAGACTCATCTGGCATATCATCAAGCCAGCTCTTTTCGTTTCCGTCAGAGCCACTTACAGTATTGTTGAGAGAAAGCTGATCGCCAGCTTTGGCATAAGGACAGATTAAGCAATCCATGTCGCATAAGTAGCGCTTGCTTGCAGGGCAGACACAGCGGCCATGTTCTTGCTGACGTTTGCGATAGGCGTTGATGTCACGGTAGTAGTTCGTGTAGAACTCCTTGCTGACATCCACCCAGCTTTTGGATTCCTTAATGTAGATACGATACTCTTTACTATGATTTACTTTGTTTGCCATAACTTTTACCTCCTGTGATTGGCATAGATTTGTGACCAGTCACAGGTGGAAACAGAGATTTCAGGCATATTTCGCTGTAGAGTTTATTGTTCGTTCATACTCGCTACATTGAAAATAATGTCGAAAAGTGTTATAATGATTTAATAGGGTTTGTTGGGGGTTGCTCTGGTTTATATTCATCAGATTCGACGGCCGACAAACATCAAAAAATCCCTGTGGCTTTTCACAGGGCTAGAAAATAGTAAGTTGAGTAGGCCTGCCATTCACAGTTGAGTAAGTTGAGTAGGTAAATTTGGTTAGAGGGACAATCAATGACAAAAAATGAAAATTTAAGACTGTGTGGCGGTACGTTTTTCACCTTGCTTTTAGAGGCTAGAAAGCAACTGCTGGGTGCAAATGAACACTACGCAGGGAAAAAAGATGGATTAACTGAATATGAAACTTTGATTGGTTTGGCCAGAGTGATACGTTCCGATTTAGCGATACCAATGCCGACTGAAATTAAAACAATTCAGGGTAACGCTTCAGAATATAAGAAATGCAAGAATGCAGGCGGAGGCTACTTCCCGTTTGGTGATAAAACGGCATTGAGAGTTTTTGACGAAAGAGTGAAGAACGAGTATGTGGATACATTGAGAAAAATGTGCCGCTTTGTGGATGACTTCATTGATGCTGGAGGAGATATAAAAAAAGACGAGCTGCTCGTGAAAGCACTCGTCGAACTAATATCGTTGGATAATTGCATTGATGATAGCCAATCTTTCTATATCAAAGAAGATGGAACAACAGCGCAGAAAAAAGAACTCATAAATATGAAAGAAATTCCTTTGCAGTCATTTCTATTAGGTGTATTTCATTATTCGGTATGTAGTGTTGATAATGTAGTTGGGGCTGAAACATTCGATTCCTGGTGTCCGTCCGCCGGTGGAGCAAAAAGGACTTACAAAGGAGATATTGGTGCCGATTGGCCAGTGTATATCAAACTCAAATACATTCAGCTTGAAGATTGTGACACAGCTGAGAATGATGCTAATGGTTCACCAGAAGATGTCATAGTTGAAGAAGTCTATGAAGAACCTCGTCAGGAGGAAGAAAAGTCAAAACAGCAAATGGTTTTCAACTTTAATGTGACTGGAAATAATAATAGCTTCATTCAGCATGTCGATAGCATTACGAACAATTATTATGGAGGGCAGAAAAAAGATGGAGAATAAATTACAGCCATCACAACCGGGAGCTTTGCAAACGCAAACACCGAATACAACATTTAATTTGCCCGGTAACAATAATACGTTAGTAGCTCATACGGATGCAGTGAATAATACCTATAGTGTAATGATGGTGGGTGGAGCACCACCCATGCCGGGAAGTCCTAGCGCAGTGCATACCATTACATTAAATACAGATTTTTATAATCTTCTGGTTGTCGGGGATGATGAATTAAATCCTCAGTATTGTCATTGCCTTGTTCGCAAGGATAGAGCAATAACGGAAAGTACGTCAAAAGAATTGAAAGCAGCTTATGCGACTTTGTCGGATGATGCAATTTCGGTGTTGAAAACCTATCCAGCAATTATTGCGACTGAGAACCACGCTTATGGAAAAACGGACGCAGACCACTATGCTGCTTATGGGTTGATTGTTGATGTGAAAATTCAGGACAACGGTATCAAAGTATATTATCAAATACTCAATTGGATACCACAGCAGAAAATAAATGAACTTCGGTTTGAACTCGGAATCGAAGGCTGCAGTGGAACGAATGAATTAAATCGCATGCACTGGGCAGTAAAAAAGATAAATGCAGTAGAGGTGTTAAGGGAAGCTGGGATATCAGTATTCTCCCTATAAATATGTAACCACTCATCTGGAATCGAACATGGAGGAATAATATGAGTGCAGAATATGAAAACATGCAAGTTGAAAAATGGGTAAACCTTGAAGATGTAGCAGAACATCTTAGCTTGAGTCAGGATACAGTCCGTACTTGGATAAAAGAAGGAAAATTACCTGTATATAAAGCTGGAAAACGATATAAATTCAAAATCTCTGAAGTTGATGAATGGGTCAGAGAAGGAAAAATTAAAGAATAGAAGCAGGAGGTAGATTTGCATATGAACCCTAAAATGAAATCAGCAATAGAAAAAATAACGTTAAATGATGCCACATTCTCTAATGAGGTTATAGAACCGACATATGTAAATTTCTTCTATGGGAAGAATGGTGCAGGCAAATCTACCATTGCACGAACGTTCAAGGCAAACGATGAGCATTTACAGTGGCAAGCTGGAAGAGCATCAGTTGATTATGATGTTCTTGTGTATGATACAGATTTTATAAATGCTAACCTGCGCAACTATGGAAATCTTGCTGGTGTGTTTACCGTAAATGAAACCAACATCGCCATTCAGGAACAGGTTGATACTCTCAATGCTGAACGCAAGAAAATGGGTGAGGAATACAACGGACATAAGACCGCTATAGACCAGAAAGTAGCGGATAAGAGTACTGCCTTATCAACATTTCAGTCAGATTGCTGGAGCAAGAGTGCGGAAGCAAGAACGCTGTTTGATGAGGCTATCAAGGGTAAGAAAAAGGCAGCCTTATTT
>ERZ791801.2429-NODE-2429-length-9287-cov-2.840988_pt1 | contig 9287 bp, 10 predicted proteins | sample MGYA00510309_ERZ791801 | MGnify/ENA primary metagenome ERZ791801 (study PRJEB30046, sample SAMN00791979) | human gut metagenome | study: EMG produced TPA metagenomics assembly of the A metagenome-wide association study of gut microbiota in type 2...
CGAGGACCTTTAAGAAAGGAAAGTGATTATATATGAGAAAGCTACCAAATGGAATGAGTAATTATGAAGCGATAGTTAAAGATAATAGAATATATGTAGACAAAACTATGTATATAGAAAAAATGGAACAGTTATCAGACAGAACAATAATGTTTTTGCGTCCAAGAAAGTTCGGGAAAACTCTATTTACAAGTACACTAGAATATTATTATGATAAAAATCAGACTGAAAAATTTAATGAATTATTTAAAAATACATACATAGGAAAAAATCCTACTGAAAATAAAAATAAATATTGTGTGTTAAGATTCAATTTTTCAGGAATAGATTCGAGTACAGAAGAAACGACGATAAATGGCTTTAGAAATAAAGTTGCAACGTCAGTAGGACTATTCGTTGAAAAATATAAAATTGATTTTTATGTAGATATTGAAAATAGTGCGGAAAATATTTTAAATGATTTGTTTAAGGCATTTTATGTTCAAAGAGCAAATGAAAAAATATATATAATAATAGATGAATATGACCATTTTGCCAATGAATTATTAGGATATAATACAGAACAATTTAAAAGTTTAGTAGGAAGAAATGGAAAAGTTCGTAAATGGTATGAAATTTTAAAAGAAGGTACAGAAACGGTTGTAGACAGAATATTCATAACAGGTGTTGCACCAATAACATTAGATAGCACGACAAGTGGGTTTAATATAGCAAGAGATATAACAAAAAATATTAATTTTAATGATATGCTAGGATTTAATAAAGAAGATGTAAAATATCTTATGAATGAACTTGAAATACCAGAAGAAGAACAGGAAAAATTGTTGCCAGTTATAAAAACAAATTATGATGGATATATTTTTTCAAATATGATACAAGAAGATATGGAAAAATATAGAATGTATAATTCAAATATGACATTATATTTCTTAAATATGTATCAAGAAGAAAACAAAATTCCAAGCGAATTTGTAGATGTGAATATAATAAGTGATTATAGCAAAATAGAGGGACTAATTGATTTAAACAAAGAACCAGAAAAAATTGATTTATTAGAAAAAATTGTAGCAGGAGACAAAATAGAAGGGATATTAACAGAAAAATTTAATAGTGAAATTAGATTTGGATATAACGAATTAATTTCTTTATTATTTTATTTAGGATATTTAACAATAAAAGAAAATGATTTTGGAACATTGAGTTTTGGTGTGCCAAATGAAGTAATTAGAAAAATATATTCGGAATATTTTTTAGAATATATAAAAAGAAAAAATGATATTGAAATTATGCCAAAAAGATCAGAGATAATTAAAGAAATTCTTTTAGAGGGAAAGGCCTACAAATTATTAAATTTATTACAAGAATTTTTAAAAGGGTTGTCTAATCGCGATTATGTTAAATTTGATGAAAAATATATAAAAGTAATATTTTACTCATTATGCAAGACATTTCCTAGTCTTTTTGTTAAATCAGAACTAGAGACAAGTGGTGGATATAGCGATATTTTGATAATTCCAATTGAGAAACAAGAAGATAGATATAGCATTTTATTTGAATTTAAGTATATAAAAAAAGAGGATTATGAAAAAAATAAAGGACTACTTAAAAGAAAACAAGAGGAAGCAGCGTGTCAGCTAAAAAGATATAAAGAAAGCGAAGAAATTAAACTAATACCTAAGTTGAAATCTTATTCAGTAGTTGTAATAAAGGATGAAGTTGTAATTGAAGAAATATAAATTGAGGTGAGATTTTGGGATATTTATTAATTGATGAAAGAATGAGAAAAATTGAAAAAAAAGCTCTAAGAAACTTAGGGTACGAACTCATAGAAATAAAGAAAAGCGACAGTGTATATCCTGAAATTTCATCTCATGTTGATATTTTTGCTTGTAAAGTAAAAGACAAAATTATAATTGAAAAATCAGCCTACAAAATGTTAAAAAATAAATTAAATAATGATGAAAACATATTAATATCAGGAGAAACAATGATTAGCTATGATTACCCCAATGACATTAAATACAATGTTTGTATAGTTGGAAATAAGGCAATACATAATTTTAAACATACTGATAGTAAAATTATTCAAGAACTTGAGAAGAATAATTTTGAATTGATAAATGTAAAGCAAGGATATAGCAATTGTTCTATTGCTGTTATTGACGAAAAAAGTATTATTTTAAGTGATAGAGGTTTATACAATAATCTAAAAAATAGAGGATTAGATATTTTGTTTTTAGATTATATTCCTAATATAAAATTATTCGACGAAAATGGAGAGTATAGCAAAAAGATGGGGTTTATTGGGGGAGCAATTTCAAGGATTGATGAGAACGTTGTTGTGTTTGGTGATTTAGATAAAATTGATTATTATGGCAATATTAGGAATTTTATTGAAAGTAGGAATTTAAAGATAATTGATTTTGAAGGATTAGATGTTGTAGATTATGGTGGAGTAATTGAACAAAAATAAAGCAGAAGATTAATTTTCTGCTTTATTTTTTGCTCTAGGATAGGGTTTTATTTCATTAGTAAGCCCTAATAAATAATCTACACTTGTATTATAAAACCTAGCTAATTCAATTAAAACCTTAGTTGGAACATCATTTTTTCCGAATCTCATATTGGTTATAACCAGTTTGAGACATATTTAAAATTTCTCCAACTTGTTTTTGTGTAAGTTCTTTATCTTCCCTTAAATTTCTTAATCTTTCATACATTTTGAACACCTCAAAAAAATTATAATCTAACTTGAAATAAGTTATTGACATTTAACTTAAACTAAGTTAAAATAATTTTGAAATATAAATTTTGGAGGTAAACAAATGGTAAAAAATTCGGAAGACAAAGGAATAACGTTAATTGCTTTAGTGGTTACTATAGTGATTTTACTGATTTTAGCACGGTGTAAGTGTAGGTATGATTACAGGAGAAAATGGAGTGTTAAATAGGGCAAAAGAAGCGAAAGAGAGAACGGAAATATCAAGCAAAGATGAACAGAGAAAATTAGCACAATCAGAAGCTTTAATGATGATGGAAGATATAGAATATAATGGTATAACAATTCCAAAGGGATTTGCCCCAACAAAAGTAGAAGGTGAAAAATCAGTTGATGATGGTTTAGTTATAACTGATGGAGATGGAAATGAATATGTTTGGATTGAAGTACCAAAATCAATATATGAAGATGCGAATTATAATACAAATGGTGAACCAAATTCATCTATAGATTATGAAAAAATAGAAAGATGTTTAAAGGTATATACAAGCGACTATTCTAATCAAGATTATAGTGATAATAATCCCGTTTATTTGGATTTATATCATAATATGCTAAAAAGTGTTTATGAAAATGGTGGTTTTTGGATAGGAAGATATGAGGCTGGTATAGAGAAAGATGCTCCCAGAACATCACATATTGAAATAAGTGAAAATGCGGTAGTAAAACAAAATAAAATTCCATATAATAACATAACAAGAGATGAAGCACAAAAATTAGCAGAAAAAATGAATTATGAAAGTGTAATGAGTAGTTTGATATTTGGAATACAATGGGATTTGATGCTAAAATATATTGAGAATAAAAAAATAGAGAAAAATCCAGAAATAAAAAAAGAATTACTGGTGGATGCGTCTAAAATTGGTAATTTTTATAATTCTAGTTTTACATTAAATAGAGGAAAATTTGCACAGCTAGGAAATACTGCTACTTGGTATAATTTTGATAGCGAAAATAATTCCAAATTAGTAACCAGAAAAGAAAAAAATCTCAGACCTCTTGGCTAAATGCTGTATTGTTGACAACAGGTGCATCAGAAATGTCAAATTTGCAAAATATATATGATATAACAGGAAATGTATGGGAATGGACATTAGAATTAGGAGAAGATACTAGACCTTACATATATAGAGGAGCTTGTTGTAGTGATAATGGTAAAGATTATGAAGGAAAGTATAGAGGAAAGACTACAAAAATTTATTCACAGGAAATTATTGGCTTCCGTATTGGATTGTTTCAATAATCTAATAGTGTTTTTAATAGTAAATGGAAATTCAATGAATTTAGCACTCTATTCTTGACATTGCTAAAAAATAGATATATAATACTTCCAAAGAAAAAACTCCACATTTAAAAAATGCCTCTAAATAATGGAGGAGTTGCCCAAAAAAGAACCGGCCCCAAATGAACAAAACGGGCCCAAAAAGAACCGACCCCAATGGTCCCAAAAGGGCAAAGAAAGGAAGTAATAAAAAATGGAAACAAAACAATTCAAAGCCGAATCAAAAAGACTACTAGATCTAATGATAAACTCAATATACACAAACAAAGAAATATTTTTAAGAGAGTTAATCTCAAATGCAAGTGATGCAATAGACAAGCTATACTATCAATCACTAACAGACAACAACCTAAACATATTCAGGAATGACCTAGAAATAAAACTAGCGGTAAACAAAGAAAAAAGGACCTTAACAATAGAAGACAATGGATGTGGAATGAACAAGCAAGAACTAGAAAACAACTTAGGAACAATAGCACAAAGTGGTTCATATGCATTCAAAAACAACAATGAAAAAAAAGAAAACATAGACATAATAGGTCAATTTGGTGTAGGATTTTACTCGGCATTTATGGTAGCTAAAAAAATAGAAGTAGAAAGTAAAAAAGTTGGAGAAGAAAAAGCCTACAAATGGACATCTTATGGTGCTGATGGATATACAATAGAAGAAACATCAAAAGAAAATGTAGGAACAAAAATCACATTATACATCAAAGACAATACAGATGAAGAAAATTACGATGAATTTTTGGAAGATTATAGAATTCAAGAAATAGTAAAAAAATATTCGGATTATATCCGTTATCCTATCAAAATGGAAGTGACAAGAAAAGAACTAAAGGAAGGTTCTAAAGATGAATATATAGACAAAACAGAAATCGAAACACTAAATAGTATGATTCCACTTTGGAAAAAGAAAAAGCAAGATATAACTGAGGAAGAATATAATTCATTCTATATTGACAAATTTGCAGACTACGAAGCACCTGCAAAAGTAATACATAGCACAATTGAAGGTGGAATAAATTACAGTATGCTTTTATATATTCCATCACATTTACCTTATGATTATTACACAAAAGAATATGAAAAAGGATTACAACTATATTCAAATGGTGTATTAATAATGGACAAGTGTCAAGACTTATTACCAGATTATTTTGGATTTGTAAAAGGATTAATTGATAGCCCAGACCTATCTTTAAATATATCAAGAGAGTTATTACAACAAGATAGACAATTAAAAACAATTGCTAAAAATATAGAAAAGAAGATAAGACAAGAACTAGAAAATATGCTCAAAAATGATAGGGAAGAATATGAAAAGATATTCAAAAATTTTGGAACACAATTAAAATTTGGTTGTTATAATGACTTTGGAATGAACAAAGACAATTTAAAAGATTTAATTTTGTTCTATTCATCAACAACTAAAAATCTTACAACTCTAAAAGAATATGTAGAAAGAATGAAAGAAGGACAAGAAAAAATATTCTATGCAGCAGGTGAAACAATTGATAAAATTGATATGTTGCCACAAGTTCAAGGTGTTAAAGAAAAAGGATATGAAATATTATATTTAACAGAAAATATAGATGAATTTGTTTTAAAAGTTCTAATGGAATATGATAAAAAGCAATTTGCAAATGTATCTTCAGATAATCTTGATTTGGAAAGCAAAGAGGAAAAAGAAGAATTAAAGAAAATAAATGAAGAAAATAAAGATATGTTTACTTTAATGAAAGATGAAATTAAAGATGTTGAGGAAGTTAGATTTACTCACAAATTAAAAGATCATCCTGTTTGTTTAAGTAGTGAAGGTGAAATTTCAACAGAGATGGAGAAAGTTCTTAATTCTATGCCTAACAATCAAGGAGTTAAAGCTAAAATGATTTTGGAGATTAATGAGAATCATCCAATTGCACAAAAATTAAAGGATTTGTATTTGAATGATAAAGAAGAACTTAAAAAATATAGTAAGATTTTATATGATGGCGCTAGATTGATTGAGGGATTGAATATTGAGAATCCTACCGAATTTAGTAATATTGTGTGTGAATTAATTTCTAAATAAAAGAGAAGATAAGTAATTTAAGCAAACCCAAATTATTGGAAAAATTTAATAATTTGGGTTCGTTTTATGTCTATTTTGTAGTTTGTCAAAATTACTCAAAATCCATCCCCTGAAACAAATCTCGTTCTCTCATCAACTTATCAAACCCATTCAAAATCCACTTCTTATGCAAATTCCAACTAGGAGCAATCAAAATATCCTTAGGGGCATCCCCAGAAATCCTATGAATTACAATATCGGGAGAAATATGAGTAATAATATAAGCTAAGCAATCCAAATAATATTCCAAGGAAATAGGTTCATATTTTCCGCATTTATACCAATTGGCTAAAACTGTATTTTCAACAACATAAGTAGAATGAATTTTAAGACCTTGAATAGAATGGTTATTTAAAAATTTTACAGTTTCTTTAATGTCATCAAAATTTTCGCTTGGAAGTCCAACCATAATATGAGCAACAACATCAATATTATATTTATTTAAAAGCAAAACAGCATTAGTAAAATCTAAAGAATTATATCCTCTGCAAATCAATTTCCCTGTAGTATCATTGGAAGTTTGCAAGCCTAATTCAACACAAACATAGTATTTATCAGAATAGCTTTTAATCAATCTAACAATATCTTCATTAATGCAATCAGGCCTAGTTGCAATTTCAAGCCCAACAATATGTTCATCTATTAAAGCAGCATCATATTTTGCCTTCAAATTAGCAAGCGAATCATAAGTATTTGTAAAATTTTGAAAATACGCTATAAATTTATTAGCACGAGTAGCTTTATAGCTTAAAAAATAAGCTTTTACTTGGTTATGAATGGAAGTTACATTATCTTCAATATGATTACACAAAATATGTTCTCCAGAACCTCTTTCACTGCAAAATATACATCCAGAAGTCCCAACTTTTCCGTCGCGATTAGGGCAAGTGAAATTTCCATCAATACATATTTTAAGTGTTCTTTCACCAAATTTATTTTTAAGATATGAATTTAAGTGTCTGTATCTTTCAATATTTTCCATTTTTAGTATCCTTTCTTGAATTAAGATTATACAAGAAGCAATGAAAAATGTCAAAAAACCTTTTATAAAACTAAATAATATGGTAAAATATTTTTATCATATATAAGGAGGACATAAAAATGAAGGATTACAATAAACAAAAATACTTAAAATTATTAAGTAAAGAATACAAAAATATAACAGAAGTATCAGAAGAAATAATAAACCTAAAAGCAATATTAAATTTGCCTAAAGGAACAGAAGTATTTTTAAGTGATATTCACGGAGAATATGCACCATTTACACATATTTTGAATAATGGTGCAGGAATAATTAGAAGCAAAATAGACGAAATATTCGAAAATCAGACAACAGAAAAAGAAAGAAATATGCTTGCAACACTTATTTATTATCCAGAAGAAAAACTAAAAATAATAAAAGAAGAAGCAAAAGAAAATTTAGATGAATGGTATACTATAACATTATATAGATTAGTAGAAGTTGCAAGAAAAGTAAGCTCAAAATATACAAGATCAAAGGTAAGAAAAGCAATTAAAAATGAATTTGCATATATAATAGACGAGCTATTACACGCACAAATAAATAGCGAAAAAGATAAAGTTTATTATTATAAACAAATAATAAAAACAATAATAGAACTAGGTCAAGCAGATAGTTTTATAATTGCAATTTCAGAACTTATAAAACAAATGGCAGTTGACCATTTGCATGTAATTGGAGATATATTTGATAGAGGAAGATATCCAAATTTGGTAATAGAAAAATTAATGAATTTTCATAGTTTAGACATCCAATGGGGAAATCACGATATATTATGGATGGGAGCAACACTTGGAAATCAAGCTTGTATTGCAACAGTGGTCAGAAATTCTGCTAGATATAACAACATAGGAACCTTAGAAGATGCTTATGGAATAAATATAAGACCACTTTCAACCTTTGCTCAAGAAGCATATAAAAACGATAATTGTGAAAAGTTTCTACCAAAAGAATTTGATTATAATAAATATGATAATAGTGATAGAAAGCTTATTGCCAAAATACATAAAGCAATAACAATAATTCAATTTAAGTTAGAAGGCCAAATGATAAAAAAACATCCAGAGTATAACTTAAATGATAGGCTTTTATTAGATAAAATGGATTTGAAAAAAGGTTTTGTGTTAAGTGATGGGAAAAAATATGAGATAAATGATACAAATTTTCCAACAATAAACCAAGAAAATCCTTATGAACTAACATCTAAGGAAAAAGAAGTAATGGACAGATTAACAGAATCATTTATACATAGTCCAAGTTTAAATAATCATATAAACTTCTTATTTTCAAAGGGAGAAATGTATACAGTATTTAATAATAATTTATTATTTCATGGATGTATACCAATGAATGAAGATGGAACATTTAAAAAGGTGCAATTTTTAGGAAAAGAATTGGCAGGAAAAGCATATTTTGACGAAATAAATGAAGCAGTAAATAAAGCATATATGACAAAGCAAGAAGAATTAATAGATATAATGTGGTTTTTATGGTTATCACCAGAATCTCCATTTTTTGGCAAAGATAAGATGGCAACATTTGAGAGCTATTTTGTAAAAGATGCTAAGGCACACAAAGAAAACAAAAATCCATATTATACATTATCAGAAGATGAAAAATATTGTAATAAAATATTAAAAGAATTCGGTCTAGAAGATGAAGATTCTCGTATTGTAAATGGTCATATACCAGTAAAGGTAAAAGATGGAGAAAGTCCAATAAAAGCAAATGGCAAGCTACTCATAATTGATGGTGGATTTGCTAAGAGCTTTAGAGAGAAAACTGGTAATGCAGGATATGTGCTAACATATAATTCAAATGGATTATTATTAAGCCAGACAAAACCTTTTGAGTCTGTATCAAAGGCTATTATAGAGGAAAAAGACATTATAAGTGAGATTATTGTAAAGAAAAATGGAGTTGTAAGAAAGACTGTTGGGGATACAGATATAGGTACAAAATTAAAGGGCGAAATTGAGGATTTGATGGAGTTGCTTAATGCATATAAAAATGGAGAGATAAAAGAGAATTGGAAATAATTTTGAAATGGGGACGGTTCCTTTTTCAAAAAAGAACCGTCCCCATTTCAAAA